>Ga0207655_1004127_pt1 | contig 10437 bp, 7 predicted proteins | sample KBSM44metaG_FD_184398 | JGI IMG/M metagenome (GOLD analysis project Ga0207655, IMG submission 184398) | Miscanthus rhizosphere microbial communities from Kellogg Biological Station, Michigan, USA - KBS M4-4 metaG (SPAdes) (version 2) | ecosystem: Host-associated > Plants > Roots > Rhizosphere >... | reverse complement strand
GCGCCGGTGATGCAGGACCTGATGCGCCAATATGTCGACCAGTCGAAGGCGCTGTATCTGAACACCCAGAACCTGTTTGGCATGTTCGGCGGCAAGCCAGACGCTGATGGCGGAAAGAAAAAAGACGGTGAATGAAGTCCACCCGAATCATTGACAGTCGCGCGTCGTCTACTAGGCTCACAGTCATCCTGCCTCCCCCACTGAACCACGGCACTTAAACGCAAGGCCTGGTGAAGTCGTCAATCTTTAGCGCCTGTTCGCAGCTGTTCGAATGCAGACCTCAAGCAATCGTCAATGCAACGGGCTAACGCTCTTTCCACCTGCACTTTCAGATTGGGAGGCAGTCGTGCAAACAGTCTTGAAGCTCGTCAGCTATGCAGTGCTCGTGCTGATGGCCAGCGCGGTCGTCTACGCCGGAGTGATCGGCATCACCTATTGGACCGGTATCGGCGTATAGGGAGTTCGCAATGAACAAACGCCAGACACGCTCGTTCGCGCTGATATCGACGGCGATCGCCACTGTGGTGTTTCTGGGCATGACCGTTGATAGTCATCGGCAGTTTCCCACTTTGACCAATGCCCAACAGATCACGCCGCAGGTGACTCGCGGCAAGGATGTCTGGCATCAATACAATTGCATCAATTGCCACACCCTGTTCGGCGAGGGGGCTTACTACGCCCCGGACCTGACGAAAATCACCCAGCAGCGCGGCACCCCGTATCTCACTGCGTTCCTCAAAGATCCCTCAAAGTTCTATGACGAGAAACGCCATCGGCGTCTGATGCCGAACCTGAAACTCGGCGATGAGGAAATCGCCGATTTGATCACTTTCCTCGACTGGGTGAGCAAGGTCGACAATCAAGGCTGGCCTCCGCGCCCGATTCTGGTGACCGGTGCGTCGATTCCCGGCATGGACCTCACCGTGGCACAGCAGAATGCCGCCGGCGGCGACCAACCGCCCCCCGCCGCCCGCCCGGTGTCCGGCAAGGAAGACCCGATTGCCCTGGGCGAGGCGCTGTTTCGAACAACCGCCAGCCCGGTGTGCAGCGCTTGCCACTCGATTGCGCCGGGCGTCAACCTCGCCGGGCCATCACTGGCCGGGTTGGCCAGTCGGGCCAAACAGGTCATCGCCTCGCCTGACTACAAAGGCAAGGCCAAGGACGCCGAAAGCTTCATCCGCGAATCCATCGTCACGCCGAGTGTTTACCTGCATCCGGGCGACATGTTTTCCGCCAACGGTATGTCCTTCATGCCGGACACCTTCGCCAAATCGCTAACGCCCGAACAGATCGATCAACTGGTCGCCTATCTGGCGTCGTTCCAGTAACCGCAGGGGATGACCATGCGCTACAGATCTCAATCCGTCGCCTACTGGTATTTTGCCGTTGCCATGGTGCTGTTCGGCCTGCAACTGGTCTTCGGCCTGCTCTCGGCGGCCAAATACCTCGGGCCGGATCCGCTGCTGAACCTCTTGCCATTCGATGTCACCAAGTCCATTCACACCAATCTGTTGATTGTCTGGGTGCTCACCGGGTTCATGGGCGCGACTTACTGGATGGTGCCGGACGAATCCCGTGGCGAGTTGCACAGCACCAAACTGGCCTACATCCAGCTCGGGTTGTGGACGGCCATGGGGGTCACCGCCGTTCTTGGCTATCTGTTCGGCTATGGCACCGGGAACAAGCTGCTCGAACAGCCGCTGCCCCACAAGATCGTGATCGTGATTTGCATGCTGATGTTCCTCTACAACATCGGCATGACGATCAAGAAGGCCGGGCGTTTCACCGCCACCGAAGGCGTCCTGCTGCTGGGCCTGGCCAGCGCCGCCGTGCTCTTTCTGCCGGCGCTGCTGCATTATGAAAACTACGTGGTGTCGATCTATTACCGCTGGTGGACGATCCACCTGTGGGTCGAAGGTGTTTGGGAGATGATTCAGGGTGGCTTCCTTGCCTATCTGCTGATCCGGCTGTCCGGCGCTGACCGCGAGGTGATGGAGAAGTGGCTGTACGTCATCGTCGGCCTGGTGTTCATTGCCGGCATTCTGGGCACCGCACACCATTATTACTGGATCGGCGTTCCTCATTACTGGCTGCCACTGGGCGGTTTTTTCAGTGCACTTGAGCCGATGGCGCTGATCGGCATGGCGATCTATGCCTACAACGCGATGCGCCGCTCCGGCCTCTCTCACCCCAACAAACTGGCCTTGCACTGGACCTTGGGCAGCGCGGTGTTCACCATGTTCGGCGCCGGTCTGCTGGGGTTGGCTCACACCTTCCCCGACGTCAACAAGTGGACCCACGGCACCCTGATTACCGCCATGCATGGCCATGCGGCCTTCTATGGTGCCTACGCCATGATTGTCCTGGCGATGATCACCTATGCGTTGCCCGGCATGACCCGTCGTCCGGTGGAGGAAAGCAGTATTGGTTACTGGGCATTCTGGCTGCAGTTGGGCGGAATGTTCGGCATGACCCTGTCATTTGCCACCGCGGGCATTGGTCAGGTGTACCTGGAACGCATTCTCGGCCTGGGTTACCTGGACGTTCAGCTGAAAATTCAGGTGCACTTCCTGATGTTGGTGGCGACGGCGTCGATGTTCAGCCTGGGTGCCGGACTGTTCATCTTCGAATTTTTCCGCCATGCGCCGGACTTCAATGTCGATGAAGCCGATCCGGTCCTGGCCACACCTCAAGCCTCGGGCGCGGCGCTGTGATGGAACGTTCGCTGATGCATGCCGAACCCGCAGCACTGCAAGCTGAACCCTATTACCAGCCCAGCGGCGACGAGGTGGCGATTTTCGAGCAATGCCATGCGCAGCAACTGGCCGTCATGCTCAAAGGACCTACCGGTTGTGGCAAGACCCGTTTTGTCGAACACATGGCCTGGCGTCTCAAACGCCCGCTGATCACTATTTCCTGCCATGACGATCTGAGTGCCAGCGACCTGGTCGGGCGATTCCTGATCGGACACCAGGGCACCCATTGGACCGAAGGCCCACTGACCCGAGCCGTGCGCGAAGGCGCTATCTGTTACCTGGACGAAGTGGTCGAAGCGCGGCAAGACACGATTGTCGTCCTGCACCCGCTGACCGACCACCGACGGATTCTGCCACTGGACAAAATCGGCGAAATCCTCGAAGCCTCGCCCCACTTTCAGCTGGTGGTGTCCTACAACCCCGGCTACCAACGAATACTCAAGGATTTGAAGCCGAGTACCCGCCAGCGCTTCGTGGCGCTGGATTTTGACTTCCCGCCGGCCGAGCGCGAAATCGCCATCGTCATCCATGAGGGTGGCACCGACTACGCCACCGCTCACGCCCTGGCCACCCTCGCCCAGCGGCTACGCGCCTTGCAAGACCGGGGGCTGGCGGAAGTCCCCAGCACCCGTCTGCTGATTGCCACGGCGCGGCTGATCAGCCACGGCATTGCTGCGCCCATCGCGTGCCGGGTCGCGTTGATCTCGCCGCTGTCCGATGACGCGGTGCTGGTCGCGGCCATGCGCGACCTCGTCGACCTGACGTTTATCTAGATGGCTGAAGCCGAGGACCTCATCACCGACGTCGCTCGCCACGCTACGGTGTATGCGCAGGCGCTGTGGCGTCGTCACCGGGCACCTTTGGACACCGCAAAAATCATCACCCTCGGGGATGTCGCACAACACCTCGATTTACTGATCAAGGCAGTGTTCAACACCCACTATCCGCTGCGTGTCGCGCAACCACCCTCGCCCCCCACGTTCCTGAAAAAGCTGTTGCTGCGTCATGAAAAGCCGTGTCGGCAAAACGCCGTCCCGGCGACCGATGGCGTGACGATATGGCTGCCGGAGGACTTGGGCAGCCACGAGGGTCCGCTCTCGCTGCAACGCTATAAAACCCTGGCCTTGCAACAGGCGATGCGTGCCCGACGAGGCAGTGCCAGCGCCCTGTCAGCCCTCGACAACCCGATGCAGCGCAGCGTCTATCTGCTTCTGGAAGCCTGGGCCGCCGACACGGATTTGGTGCGACTTTTGCCGGGGTTGGCGCCATCGATCCATGGCTTGCGCCAACATGCCCTGGCGAATCGCCCGCCGCTTCACGCCTTTGCAAACTCGCGACAGCCCCTGGAAAATTTTCTTCGTTTACTGCTGCGCAGCGAATGCGGCACCCCTCTGGAAGGGCTGGAGATACCCGCCAAAACAGCCGACTCGGTACAGCAGTCAGAAACCCTTGCGCAACGTTTTCTGTCCATTGATGAACCGCACAAGCCGGGCGCTCATCTGTTGCTGCTCGATGGCTGGACCGGCGACCTGCGCGAGCCGGCGGTGGCTGTGAAGGTGCAGCCCTTGCCCGGCGAAATCGACACCGCCGATACCCTGCCCCGCAGCGCCCGCCTCGCACGTCAGCCCACTGTGCGCGAAGCCAGTGCCGATGAGGACGATGATCAGGAGCAAGGCCTGTGGATGGTGCAGCCCGCCGAACCGCTGGAAAAGGCCGAAGACCCCATGGGGATGCAGCGCCCTGCCGACCGGGATACCGATACTCCGGCGGCTGATTTCGCCGAGGCATTGGCCGAACTCAACGAAGCCCGACTGGTGATCACCGCCGGTCGCCCGAAAGAAGTGCTGCTGTCCGACGACCCGCCCCAGACCCGCGCTCAGCACGGTGCACAGGACCTCGCCAACAACGCAATCAGCTACCCCGAGTGGGATTACCGCCGCCAGGCCTACCGTGATCCGGGTGCGACCCTGCAACTGTGTCCTGCCCTGGAAGGCCCGCAGCAGTGGGTCGAGCGAACCCTCGACACGCACCGCCCGGTGCTCGATGCCATCCGCCGGCAATTCGACAGTCTGCGGGCCCAACGCGTCAGGCTGCGCAAACAATGGGAGGGCGACGATATCGATCTGGAGGCGTATATCGACGGTTACGCCGAGGCCCGCGCCGGCCTGAGCATGCCGCAGGCGCTGTATCAGACCCAGCGCCGTGGCCGGCGCGACATGGCGATCATGTTGCTGATCGACGTCAGCGGCTCCACCGACAGCTGGCTGTCCTGCCATCGCCGGGTCATTGATGTCGAGCGCGAGGCGTTGCTGCTGGTCTGTCTGGCGCTGGAGAGCCTGGGCGAGCCTTATAGCGTGCTGGCGTTTTCCGGCGAAGGGCCGCAGCGGGTCACGATCCGCACCCTGAAAGCATTCGATGAGCGCTACAGCGATGAAGTCGGTCGGCGCATTGCCGCCCTCGAACCGGAACGCTATACCCGGGCCGGCGCCGCCCTGCGCCACGCCAGCACATTGCTGATGCGCGAAGCCGCCACGCACCGTCTCTTGTTACTGCTCTCCGACGGCAAGCCGAACGATGTTGACCAGTACGAAGGCCGCTATGGTGTGGAAGACATGCGCCAAGCCGTGACCGAAGCCAAGCTCCAAGGCATCTATCCCTTCTGTTTGACCATCGACCGCCAGGCGGCGAATTACCTGCCCGCGGTATTCGGAGCGCGGCAATACGCCTTGCTGCACAGACCAGAACTGTTGCCCAGCGTCCTGCTGGACTGGATCAGACGACTGGTATCGGTGTGAGCCAGAGCCGCCCCGCCAAGGTTTTCCGCGGCACAAAAAAATGGCGATGGGGGATCAACCCATCGCCATTTGGTGCCGCTGATCTAATGCGACTTACTTGTTACCGCTAGTAGCCTTGGCGCTTGCTTCTGGAGCAGCTTTGGTGGCCGCGGCAGTCGCTGCGTCGAAACTGCTCTGAGCTACATCGGCAGCCTGTTTTACGGCTTTCTGTGCGCTTTCGAACACAGTGCCGGCATTTGCCAGGCTCGACTTGAATGCTGCCACAACAGGCTCGGAGCCGGCCGGTGCATTCTTGCTGATGGTTTCAACGAACTCTTGCACCTGTTGGGTGCCCGCTTCGACCTGACTCGAGGTCAGTTTGGCGATGTCCGACTGAGTACCGACGATCAGCGCTTGAACCTGACGATTGAACTCGGCCAGACGTTCGGTCTGTGCACTCGGCTGAGTGAAAGAAGCTTGCAGCTCGGCGAAACCTTGTGGATCACGGACGGCCAGCAGCTTGCGAACGCCTTCGAAGTGCTCTTCGGTGGAGTCGCGCAGTGCCTTGAACTGCAACTGGCTGAGCTGTTCAACGCTGGCGAAGACTTTGCCGCTGATTTGCTGCAAAAGATCGAGGTTGGCTTTCTGAGCGGTTTGCAGTTTTTCCGAATTGAAAAAAGACATGCTTGAATCTCCTGGTACTAGAAGGCCCTGATGGACCTGAGGACGCGATAGCGATCCGGCCAGTCATCGCGTTAGCCTTGATATTGCAGTGCACAAAACTATTTGGCAACGTCTATTTTTGTGCGGTGCAAAATAACCTTTGCTAAAGCCCTCCTTATTCGCTGTAAACTCCTGCTCATCGAACGGCCGGGCTAGACCTCTTTAACTAAAGGGTTCAGATGGGCCGGTTCCCATGTACAGCGTCAGGAGATTACGATGGGTCAGGAATTAAATATTGCGCTGCAAGATGAAGAGCTCTGCGCACCCGCCGGCTTGTTCGAACACCTGAATCATCTGCAGCGCCTCAATACCCAAAATGTCCTCGACGCCGTGCAGAAGCGCCAGGCAAAAACCTTCGCGCCTTTAAGCCTTGGGCAACTCCGACAGCCGACGCCTGCCGACTGGCAGGAATACTTCACGGACCTCGGCCAACGCAGCGTGTTGTTCTGGGACACCTTGCGTCAGCGCGGCGACAACACCCTGGCCCATGAACGCGCCGGGTATCCGCTGCTGCTCAAGTTCAATCATGAAACGCTGGTCGCCGGTGAAGACCTGCCCCGCCCGGTCAATTACTCGCTGTTGCAAATCCTCGGCGGTCCCGGACAACAGATCGACAGCAAAAAACAGCCGGTGATCATCATCGACCCCCGCGGCGGCCACGGTTCGGGCATCGGCGGTTTCAAACAGGATTCGGTCATCGGCGAGAGCTTGAGAGCCGGCCACCCCACCTACTTCATCTCCTTCAGTCACTCGCCCCGCCCAGGGCAAACCCTTGCCGATATCACAGAAGCCCAGGCGCGGTTCATCGAAGTCGTCAGCGCCCGGCATCCGGACAGCACCAAACCCGTGCTGATCGGTAACTGCCAGGCGGGCTGGGCGTTAATGGGCCTCGCGGCCACCCGGCCGGAGTTGCCGGGGCTGATCATCGTCAACGGTGCGCCGTTGTCGTACTGGGCCGGCGTCAATGGCCGCAATCCAATGCGCTACACCGGCGGTCTGCTGGGCGGTGGCTGGATGGCACGCTTGGGAAGCGATCTCGGCAATGACCGTTTCGACGGCACCTGGCTGGTCAGCAATTTCGAAAACCTGGACCCGGCCAACACCTATTGGGGCAAGTACTACCACCTGTTCAGCGAAGTCGACAGCGAGGCCGCACGCTTTCTGGATTTCGAACGCTGGTGGGGCAGCCCGACCCTGCTCAATGGCGAAGAGATCGAGATGATTGTCGACGACTTGTTCATCGGTAATCAGCTGTCCGGCGGCCTGGGGCGCAAGAGCAGCGGGCTTGACCTCAAGCTGATCGAAGTACCGGTGGTGGTGTTCTGCTCGTATGGCGACAACATCACCCCCCCGCAACAGGCACTGGACTGGATCTCCGACGTTTATCCCAGCGATCTCGCGTTGCAAAATGCCGGACGCACCATCGTGTACCTGCGACACGCGAGCATCGGCCACCTGGGCATCTTCGTGTCCGGTGAAGTGGCGCGGCGTGAACACCGTGAGTTGCTCGGTGCAGTCGATGCGATCAATGCGCTGTCAGCCGGGCTGTATGAAATGCTGATCGAAGACCTGCCGGAGAATTCGGCGACGCCCTATGCCGTGCGTTTCGAACGCCGGCGTATCGCCGACATCCATGGCCAGGTGCAAACGCCCCGTGATGACGATCGCGAATTTGCGCTGGTCCAGCGCGCGTCCGCTATCAACAACAGTGTGTACGACGAATTCATCCGCCCGTGGTTGCGCCAGCTGATCAACGAACCGAGCGCCGAAATGCTGCGCCGGGCGCACCCTTTCCATCAGCAGCAAGTGGCCTGGAGCAGTTTGAACCCGGCGCTGTGGTGGCTGGCAGGCAGTGCCGCCCAAGTGAACAAGGATCGTCACCCCGCCAGCCAAACCAACCCGTTGCTGGTCTGGCAGGAACTGTTTTCCAACCAGGTGCAGGACGCCTTGAACGGCTATCGGGATCTGCGCGATGCGGCCCAGGAAATGTGTTTCTACGGCGTGTATGGCGTACTCAACGGCCTCACTGGCAATGCACCCGGGCGAAATCTGCAGGAACATGCCGAGCAGCACGACAAGGTGTTGATCGAGCGCTTGCAGGATGCCCTGCCCCTTGGCGGCCTGATGGAAGCCTTGATACGGATCCTGTTCCTGTTGGGCCGCGACAGCGACGAACCGGGCAAGCAAAGTGTCGAAAAACTGATCCAGCAACTGCAAGTGTTGCTTCAGGACTACAGTGCCAAGCCGCTTGATCTGCGTGAAACCCTGCGCCTGCAAAAACTGCTGGTCGCTACCCATCCGCAAGAAAGCCTGCACAGCCTGCCCTTGATGCTGGTTGAGGTCGAAGAACGCCAGCAAGTGCTCGCGGCCGTCGCCAATTTGCTGCCGGAACTGCTGACCAGCGGCGCAGACAACCTCTTCTGGCGTGAGCTGCACACATTGCTTGACGTGCCGCTGCCAGGTTTCAGCCTGACCCAACCACCCGGTGCAGCCGATGCCATCGAAGAGAAAGTCCCGGTGGTAGCTCCAGAGCCGGCCAAGCATGAAGCCCCAGTGGTCATCCCCGAGCCAATCAAGCAGGAAACCCCGGTGGCCATCCCTGAGCCAATCAAGCAGGAAAAAACCGCAGTAACCCCTGACCCCGTCGCCAAGGTTGCGAGTCCAGTGCGCAAACCTGCCAAGGGCAAGAGTGGCGTAAAAAAACCTCCGGTGAAATAACACTGACGAGGACCGCGTCAGACCGGCGCGGCTTCCTCGATTTCAAACGATTCATCGGCCCGATACTGACCGGGTGTCATGCCAAACCAGCGGCTACAGGCTTTGTTGAAACTGCTGTGGTCATGAAAACCAAGGAGATACGCGACATGCTTCATGTTGAAGTGAGAATGGCGCAGGTAGAAATCGGCCAATTGCCGGCGCACCGCGTTCTGCACATCCTTGAATTGCGTCCCTTCTTTTTCCAGCGCGCGCTGCAATGTCCGCTTGCTGACGTTCAATGCCGCCGCGATCGACTCCATGTCGCACTGCCCATGGTCCTGACTCAAACGTTCAGTAATCAGCGCGCGAATCCTGCCGACGATGCAAAAACCAAACAGCAGGTCCAGTTGAGCCTCGGCAAAACTGTCATGCAGCACCGCCAACGCTTCATTGGCCATGTTCAACGGACGCATCAGTTCCTGACCGTCAAACAAAATGCTGTCGTAAGCCGCGTCGAAATGCAGGTCGCAGCCAAACAGCCGACGATGCTCGGAGGTGTCTTCAGGTTCGGGATAGGTGAACCCCACGCTCAAGGGTTGTGGTGCGTTGCCGCCCGCCAGCGTACGGCAGAAACCCAACAATGAAGCCAGCGCTGCATCGGTGTATTGGCGAGGTTTGACCGAGCCTTTTTGTTGATGATCAAGGCCGGAAAGTCGGTAGTTCTGCTGTTCCGATGTAAAGAAAAGGCTGAATCCGGTTCCGATCAACGGACTGAAACGGACCAGTCGTTCAAGGGCTTTTTTCAGATTCAGGCTGGACATCATGGTGTAGCCGACGATCTGAAAGCTGCCGGGGTTGAAACTTCCATAGGCCTTCAAGCCTATGTCTGGATCACCCGAGGCCTGAGCGGCCAGATCCCAAAGTCGATAGATTGCCTTTCGCTCGCAAAACGCTCCTGGTTTGTCCGCAAGCTTCATGTCTAGTTCAGCCTCCTGACACAGACTGGCAACATCCAGTCCTTGAGCCAAGAGCGTATTTACCAGCACGCTGGCATAGCCTGAACTCATTCTATACATGGCGTCCTCAATGACCTGTGGAACCGAACATCCTGTCCGGAGCCATAACTGATCTGCGATGAATCAAAGACTAACGGGTGGTTCAGTTGCCAATATTGATCCCAGTATAGGTACTCCTCACTTTTAGCCACTATTTCAGGTCAGTCGTCATCCTATACACACGCTTCGAGGCGACGACAGCAGTGTCCAATAGTTCTGTTTCATTTCGTGCATGGCACCGATGGACACCAGACCGTCACCTCTCAACACTTCCGCACGCCCCGTCAATGCCGAACAATCCCCATCTTGCAGCGCAAAATACAAAAAGGAAGAGAGCATATGAAGTCGCTTGGTCGTATTGCGTTGGTCACGGGTGGTATGGGTGGGATTGGCACTGCGATAAGCCAACGCCTGTACAAGGAAGGATTCAAG
>Ga0207655_1004126_pt1 | contig 10440 bp, 8 predicted proteins | sample KBSM44metaG_FD_184398 | JGI IMG/M metagenome (GOLD analysis project Ga0207655, IMG submission 184398) | Miscanthus rhizosphere microbial communities from Kellogg Biological Station, Michigan, USA - KBS M4-4 metaG (SPAdes) (version 2) | ecosystem: Host-associated > Plants > Roots > Rhizosphere >... | reverse complement strand
TGCTCGCCCACCATCTGCAGGCGCACGCCTGGCCGTTGGTGCGCGACCTGGAGCGCCTGCGCGACTGGTCGGTCCGGGCATCCGTCTCCCCGTACGGTGGGGGAGCGCTGGCCGGAGCGACGCTCGGTCTCGATCCCCAGCTGGTCGCCGATCGGCTCGGGCTCGCACGTCCCGCCGAGAACTCGCTCGACGGGACGAGCGCGCGTGACGTCGTCGCGGAGTTCGCCTTCATCGCCGCGATGATCGGCGTCGACGTGTCGCGGTTCGCCGAGGACATCATCATCTGGAACACGCGAGAGTTCGGGTTCGTCACGCTCGACGACGGTTATTCGACCGGATCGAGCATCATGCCGCAGAAGAAGAACCCCGACATCGCGGAGCTCGCGCGCGGCAAGGCGGGCCGTCTGATCGGCAACCTCTCGGGTCTGCTCGCGACACTCAAGGCGCTGCCGCTGGCGTACAACCGCGACCTGCAGGAAGACAAGGAACCGGTCTTCGACTCGGTCGCGACGCTCGAGACGGTGCTGCCGGCGTTCGCGGGCATGGTCGCGACGCTCCGGTTCGACACCGCGCGCATGGCCGAACTGGCGCCGGCCGGGTTCTCGCTGGCCACCGATGTCGCCGAGTGGCTCGTCAAGCAGGGTGTCGCCTTCCGCGACGCGCACGAGATCTCGGGCTCGCTCGTGCGCGCGTGCGAACAGCGCGGCATCGGACTCGAGGATGCCGATGATGCGCTTCTCACGGAGGTATCGCCGTCTCTGACGCCCGAGGTGCGCAGCGTGATGTCGATCGAGGGCTCGGTCGCCAGCCGGACGGGCGCGGGTGGAACGGCCGGTGTGCGGGTGGCCGAACAGCGCGCCGAACTCGTCGCGCGGGCTCAGAGCGCAGCGCGCGAACTTATCACCGTCGAATAGCAGCACATGGCTGATAATTTCGAAATATCAGCTATATGATGATCACATGAGCGTCGCCGTCATCGCCGACATCGTCGGATCCCGTGCCTTGCCCGACCGCGCTGCCGGTCAGGCCGCGCTGGAGCACGCGATCGCGCGGACGGAGAACGACGTTCCGCTCGCCGAGAGACCGCTCACCGCCACGGTGGGCGACGAGCTCCAGGGGGTGTACCCCTCCCTGGATGCCGCCCTCGCCGCCCTGCTCCTGCTGCGCCTCGCGCTGCCGGAGGGGATCGACTGCCGCTTCGGCATCGGTGTCGGCACGCTCGGAGAGGTGCCCTCGAGCGCGGGAGCGCTCGCCGAGGGGCCCGGCTGGTGGGCGGCTCGAGAGGCCATCGACGCCATTCACGCCAAGCAGGCGCGGGCGATTCCCGGTGCCCGGACGTGGGTTGCTGTCGATGCGCAGGCCGCCGCCGTCGACGTGCGCGTCGTCAACGCCTACCTGCTCGCCCGTGACCAGCTCGTCAGCGCGATGAACGCGCGCACGCGGCGGCTCGCCTACGGCCGACTCCTCGGTGCGACGCAGGCGGAGCTCGCGTCGGCGGAGGGCATCACCCAGTCGGCGGTCTCGCAGTCGCTCGGCACTGCGGGCGTTGCCGCGCTCGTCGAAGGATTCGTTCAGCTCCGCGGTGATGCTCCGCCCCGCAGCGATGCTCCGCTCCGCGGCGATGACTCGCCGGAGCGCGCGTAGATCACCAGATCGCGAGCCAGACCACCCCGGTCACGGCACACGCCCACAGCAGGCTGGCCATCGTGCCCACGATGAACCGCTCCCGCGCGGCGGGTGTCGCCAGCTCGGTGAACCGGCCGACGCCTTTCAGCGCGACGACGATGGCGACGGCGCCGGGGAAGCCGGCGAGGATGCCGAGCGCCGCGCACGCGCGCTCGAGGTACCCGATCGTCGTACCGCCGCGGAGGATCTCCTCCTCGCGCGTCGCACCGCCCGTGTCGGCCATCATCTCGACGAGGATGCCGCCGCGCGGGCCCTCGGTCGTGCGTCCGCCGTCTGCCAGCGTCAGGACCCAGCGCGTGAACGGGTTGCCCCCGATCACCGCCAACGCCGTGCCGAGCAGGGCGAGGCCGGCACCGGCGAGCACGGGCACGCTCGCCGGAAGGACGCTGAGCGCGACGAGTGCGACGGTCACGATCGCGGCGGCGGCGATCAGCAGCGGTGCCCGCGGTCGGCGCAGCGCCACGGTGACGAGGACGAGTGCGGCGCAGAGCGCGACGAACAGGGCGATGACGACGATCGTCGTCACGATGGCATCGGCCGGTGCGCTCATGCCGGACAGTTTGGCACGAGGCTCCGACGCGTCGACGTCTCCGCCGCGCCGCGGGCATCCCGCCGCGCGCTGATAGCCTGGAACGCGTGTCTGAAACCGTGAGTGCTCCCGCGCCCGCGCGTGCATCGGCGCCCGCCAACGACCCCTCGTTCGAGAACGTCTGGGACGAGATCGTCTGGCGAGGCCTGGTGCACGTGTCCACCGATCAGGACGCCCTGCGCGACCTGCTGGCCGGCGAGCCCATCACGTATTACTGCGGTTTCGACCCGACCGCGCCGAGCCTCCATCTGGGAAACCTCGTCCAGCTGCTCCTCATGCGTCGACTGCAACTGGCCGGGCACCACCCCCTCGGACTCGTCGGCGGATCGACGGGCCTCATCGGAGACCCGCGCCCGACGGCGGAACGCACCCTCAACACGAAGGACACCGTCGCGGAGTGGGTGGCGGCCCTCCGCGCCCAGGTCGAACGCTTCCTGAGCTTCGAGGGCGACAATGCGGCGCGTATGGTCAACAACCTCGACTGGACGGCGCCCCTGAGCGCCATCGACTTCCTCCGTGATGTCGGCAAGTACTACCGCGTCGGCACGATGCTGAAGAAGGATGCCGTCGCGGCGCGCCTGAACTCCGAGGCCGGCATCAGCTACACGGAGTTCAGCTACCAGATCCTCCAGGGGATGGACTACCTCGAGCTGCATCGCCAGTACGGCTGCGTGCTGCAGACCGGCGGATCGGACCAGTGGGGCAACCTCACGAGTGGCACCGATCTCATCCACCGTGTCGAGGGCACCTCGGTGCACGCCATCGGCACGCCGCTGATCACCAACAGCGATGGCACCAAGTTCGGCAAGAGCGAGGGCAACGCCATCTGGCTGGATGCCACGATGTGCAGCCCGTACCGGATGTACCAGTTCTGGCTGAACACCGACGACGCCGACGTCGTGGAGCGACTGAAGATCTTCACGTTCCTCACGCGTGCCGAGATCGAGGAGTACGCCGAGCTGGTGGCAGCCGAGCCGTTCCGTCGCGCGGCGCAGAAGCGTCTCGCGCTGGAGGTGACCACGACCGTGCACGGGCCGGAGGCGACGGCAGCCGTGATCGCGGCATCCGAGGCGCTGTTCGGGGCCGGCGACCTCGCCACTCTGGATGCCGCGACCCTGCGCACCGCGCTGGAGGAGCTGCCGAACGCCACGGTCGCCGCGGGAACGACCGTGGTCCAGGCGCTCGTCGAGACGGGACTGTGCGCGAGCCTGGGCGAAGCGCGCCGCGCCATCGCGCAGGGCGGGGTCAGCCTCGACGGGGTCAAGATCGACGACGAGTCCACCGCGATCACGGGCGCGCTGCCCGGTGGCGTCGCGGTGCTGCGCCGCGGCAAGAAGACCCTCGCGGGGCTCTTCGTCGAGCCCGCGGCCTGAGCCGGTCCGCGTCCGAACGCCGAGGGCCGTATGCCGTTCACCGTCTCGCACGCCGTCGTGGCGCTGCCGTTCGTGCGCACGCCGCTGCTTCCCGCTGCGATCGCGATCGGGGCGATGACACCGGACCTGCCGCTGTTCGTCCGCGGCACGCCGGTGTCATACCAGCTGACGCATACGAACCTCGGGGTGTCGACGGTCATCGCGGGCGCGCTTACGGTGCTCTGGTACGTCCTGCTGCGTCCCAGCGTGCGGTCGCTGTCGCCGGCCTGGCTCGCCGCGCGGCTTCCGCGGGAGTGGGATCGTGTCGGCGTGCCCGAATGGTGGGCCCGCCGGCCCGCGTGGGTCTCGGCGCTGCTCGCCGTCCTGTCGCTGCTGCTCGGCGTCGCCTCCCACATCGCGTGGGACGCCTTCACGCACGAGGGGCGGTGGGGTACGACCCTCTTTCCGGCTCTCGACCGGCAGTGGGGACCGTTGCTGGGGTTGAAGTGGCTGCAGTACGGCTCGAGCGCGTTCGGCCTGATCGTGCTCGCCGTCGCGGCGGCGGTGTGGCTGCGTCGGCGCTCACCGGTCGCGGTGGACGCCGGCATCCCCGCGGTCGTCCGCCGGTCGTGGTGGTTTTCCCTGCCGGTCGTCCTGGCGTCGGCCTGGGCGATCGGGCTCGTCGTGTACGGCGGGTTCACGGCCGAATGGACGGTGCAGCACCTCGCGTATCGGGTGCTCCCGCTCGCGTGCGCGATCTGGGGTGCGGCAACGCTCGTGCTGTGCGTCGTCATCGCGTTCCGCCGGCGCCGTGCGGCGTGACGCCTCGGGTGCCGCCGCGGTAATGTGAACGTGCACATCGAAGGCGAGGGCACCGTGTCGGCTGGTGAGGAGAAAGCACGCAGCGCGAGCATCCGCGACGTCGCGCGCGCCGCCGACGTCTCGTACCAGACGGTGTCGCGCGTCCTCAACGGGCATCCCTCGATCCGCCCCGAGACCAAGCAGCGCGTCCTCGACGCCATGGCCGATCTGCGCTACCGGCCCAACCAGGCGGCGCGGGCACTGGTGACCAGTCGGTCGCAGACCCTGGGCGTCGTGCTGGGCTCGCGCGGCGAGTACGGGCCGTCGTCGAGCCTCGCCGCGCTGGAGGACGCCGCCCGCGAGCGGGGCTACTGGGTGAACTCCGCCTACCTGCGCGACACCCAGCCGGAGACGATCGCCGCTGCCGTGGAGCACCTGCGCCGACAGTCGGTCGAGGGCATCATCGTGCATGCGCCGCAGGTGCGCGTGTTCGACGTGCTCGCCGAGCTCGACGTCGACATCCCGTATCTCGGGCTCCACAGCGCGGAACGCGGGATCGCGGAGCTCGCGGAGGACCAGGTGCGGGGCGGGCGCCTGGCGACCGAGCATCTGATCGCGCTCGGACACGCGGAGATCGTGCACGTGGCCGGACCGCAGGACTGGATCGAGGCGGAGAGCCGCATGCAGGGCTACCTGCGTGCCCTGTCGGACGCCGATCTGCCGACGCGGCCGCCGATCCTCGGCGACTGGACGGCGGACTTCGGCTACCACGCCGCCGTCGAGCTGTCGCGCCGTCTGGACTTCACGGCCGTGTTCGCGGCGAACGACGCGATGGCGCTCGGCATGATCCACGGTTTCCGCGACCTCGGCGTCGAAGTCCCGCGTCAGGTGAGCATCGTCGGCTTCGACGACATCCCCCTCGCCGCGCACGCGTGGCCGCCGCTGACGACCGTGCATCAGCAGTTCGCCGGGCTGGGGGAGCGCGCGATGGCGGCGCTGCTGCGCGCGATCGGCGAGCCGGACATACCGGTGGATGCCGAGGGCGGCATGAATCTGGAGCCGTCGCTCGTCGTGCGGGAGTCGTGCGCCGCGCCGTTCACCGCGAAAAGATGACGCTTCGATAACGGCGTCATCCGGCGATTGACAACCTCGGTCGCAGGGTGCACGATGTTCAAGCGATGTGAACGGTCACATTGAGCTTCGGAGACGAAGCCCGCGCAGCGAAGACAAGCAGACGACGAGGAGGTCGCGCACGATGCCGGATGCAGTGCCGATCCTGGAGATGCGCTCCATCACCAAGGAGTTCCCGGGTGTGAAAGCGCTCAGCGACGTGTCGATCACGGTGGCCGCGGGAGAAGTCCACGCGATCTGCGGCGAGAACGGCGCCGGCAAGTCGACGCTCATGAAGGTCCTGTCCGGGGTCTACCCGTACGGCACCTACAGTGGCGACATCTGGTACCGCGGGGAGGTCGTCCAGTTCAAGGACATCCGCGCCAGCGAGCACGCGGGTATCGCGATCATCCACCAGGAGCTCGCGCTGATCCCCGAGCTCTCGATCACCGAGAACCTCTTCCTCGGCAACGAGATCGAGCGCGGCGGCGTCATCGACTGGTCGACCGCGCGCCTGCGCGCCGTCGACCTCCTGGCGCGCGTCGGCCTGCGCGACGACCCCGACACGCAGATCAAGCACCTCGGCGTCGGCAAGCAGCAGCTCGTCGAGATCGCGAAGGCGCTCGCCAAGGACGTCAAGCTGCTCATCCTCGACGAGCCGACCGCGGCTCTGAACGAGGACGACTCGCAGCACCTGCTCGACCTGATCCTCTCGCTCAAGGGCAAGGGCATCTCCTCGATCATCATCAGCCACAAGCTCAACGAGATCGAGCAGATCGCCGACTCGATCACGATCATCCGCGACGGCCGCACGGTCGAGACCCTCGATGTCGCCTCCGGCACCGTCGACGAGGACCGCATCATCCGCGGCATGGTCGGCCGGTCGTTGGAGAGCCGATTCCCCGATCGCACGCCCCACATCGGCGAGGTCTTCTTCGAGGTGCGCGACTGGACGGTGCGCCACCCGCAGATTCCCGAGCGTCTCGTCGCCAAGCATTCGAACCTCTACGTGCGTCGCGGTGAGATCGTCGGCATCGCCGGTCTCATGGGTGCGGGACGCACCGAGCTGGCGATGAGCCTGTTCGGCCGCTCCTACGGCACCTACGAGTCGGGACAGATCCTCATCGACGGCAAGGAGGTGGCGATCAAGGACGTCCAGTCCGCGATCGACCACGGCATGGCCTACGTGAGCGAGGACCGCAAGGTGCTCGGACTCAACCTGCTCGACACCATCAAGCGCTCCATCGTGGCCGCCAAGCTGAAGAAGATCGCGCGCAACGGGGTCATCGACCCCTATGCCGAGAACGACGTCGCCGACGACTACCGCAAGAGGCTGCGCATCAAGACGCCGAGCGTCGACGTGGGCGTCTCGAAGCTCTCCGGCGGCAACCAGCAGAAGGTCGTGCTGGCCAAGTGGATGTTCACCGATCCCGAGCTGCTGATCCTCGATGAGCCCACGCGCGGCATCGACGTGGGGGCGAAGTACGAGATCTACGCGATCATCCAGCAGCTGGCCGCCCAGGGCAAGGGCGTGATCCTCATCTCCAGCGAGCTGCCCGAACTGCTCGGCATCTCCGACCGCATCTACACGATCTTCGAGGGGCAGATCACCGACGACCTGCCCGTCGCCGACGCAACCCCCGAGAACCTCATGCGCAGCATGACCTCCGCACGACAGAAGGCACAACGATGAGCACCGAAACGGTACCCACCAAGACCTCAGGCGGCATCTCCGACCTGAAGAAGATGTTCGGCGGGGGCACCTCGTCCCTGCGACAGTTCGGCATCCTGGCGTCGCTGATCGCCATCATCCTGATCTTCCAGATCTGGACCGGCGGCACGACGCTGTCCCCGCAGAACCTCATCAACGTCGTGAGCCAGCAGTCCTACATCCTGATCCTCGCGATCGGCATGGTGATGGTCATCATCATGGGTCACATCGACCTCTCGGTGGGCTCCGTCGCGGCGTTCGTGGGCATCATCGTGGCGCAGTCGATGAGTGAGTGGAACATGCCTTGGCCGGTGGCGATCCTGATCGGTCTCGTCGTCGGTGCGCTCGTCGGCGCGTGGCAGGGCTTCTGGGTCGCGTACGTCGGCGTGCCGGCGTTCATCGTCACGCTGGCCGGCATGCTGATCTTCCGCGGCGGCAACCAGTGGATCGGACAGTCCACCACCACGCCCGTCCCGCCGGAGTACAGCTACATCGGCTCGGGCTACCTGCCGGAGTTGCCCATCGCCGTCGATTTCAACGTGCTCACGATGCTCCTCGGCCTCGTCGGCGTCGCGTGGATCGTCTACAACGAGTGGCGCCTGCGCCGCCAGCAGGCGAAGATCGGCGCGGAGTCCGCACCGCTGTGGGTGTCGGGCGTGAAGGTCGTCATCCTCTCGGCCGCGATCCTGTGGGCCGCGTGGCTGTTCGCCACGGGACGCCCCGGCACGAGCTTCCCGATCTCCGGCGTGATCCTGCTGGTCCTCGTCGTGATCTACTCCTTCGTCACCAACCGCACGGTCTTCGGCCGGCACATCTACGCCGTCGGCGGCAACCGCCTCGCCGCCGCCCTGTCGGGCATCAAGGACCGCCGTGTCGACTTCTTCGTCATGATGAACATGTCGGTGCTCGCCGCCGTCGCCGGAATGATCTACGTCGGCCGTGCGACGGCATCCGGACCGCAGGACGGCAACGGGTGGGAGCTCGACGCCATCGCGGCCGTGTTCATCGGCGGTGCGGCCGTCTCCGGCGGCATCGGAACGGTGATCGGCTCGATCATCGGCGGTCTCGTCATGGCCTTCCTCAACAACGGTCTGCAGCTGATCGGCGCTCAGGCCGACGCGATCCAGATCACCAAGGGCCTCGTGCTCCTGTTCGCCGTCGCCATCGACGTCATCAGCAAGCGTCGCGGCGGCCCCTCCATCCTCGGTCTGCTCACGCGTCGGCGTGACCGGGCCACCGCGGTGGTCACAGACGTCCCCGCCGTCATCCCGACGTCGGGCACGAACGAGTCGAGCCAGCCGGCCGACCTTCCCAAGGTGTAGGTCCGGGAACGACTCGCCTCACCCTCACCAGAGAAAGTGATGAATCAATGAAGAGAATCGCTCTTGCGGCAGCCTCACTGGCCGCCGTCACGGCACTCGCGCTCACGGGCTGCTCGAGCTCCGGGCGCGGCGGCGACGCGACCGCATCGGCGGGGGCCGCCGGCGGCTTCGCCGCGGACGCCTCGATCGGCATTGCGCTTCCCGACAAGACGTCGGAGAACTGGGTGCTCGCCGGTGACCTGTTCAAAAACGGCCTCGAGCAGGCCGGATTCAAGGCCGACGTGCAGTACGCGCCGGCATCGAACACGGTCGCCGAGCAGCAGAACCAGATCTCGTCGATGATCACCAACGGCGCCAAGGTCATCGTCATCGGTGCCAAGGACGGCAAGCAGCTCGGCACCCAGCTCCAGCAGGCTGCGGATGCGGGTGTCACGGTGATCGCGTACGACCGCCTCATCGAGAACACGCCGAACGTGAACTACTACGTCGCGTTCGACAACTTCAAGGTCGGCGAGCTGCAGGGTCAGGCCCTCCTCGACGGTCTGCAGAAGCGTTCGGGCCACGGCGCGCCGTGGAACATCGAGCTGTTCTCCGGCTCGCCGGACGACGCGAACTCGGCGGTGTTCTTCAACGGCGCCATGAAGGTGCTGCAGCCGAAGATCGACGACGGCACGCTGAAGGTCGTGTCGGGTCAGACCGCCATCCAGCAGACCGCGACGCAGGGATGGAAGGCGGAGAACGCCCAGAGCCGCATGGACTCGCTGCTCACGGCGAACTACACCTCGGCGACCATCGACGGCGTGCTCTCGCCGAACGACACGCTGGCCCGCGCCATCATCACCTCGGTGAAGCAGGCCGGCAAGAACATCTCGCAGTTCACCGTCACCGGTCAGGACTCCGAGGCCGAGTCGGTCAAGTCGATCATGGCGGGGGAGCAGTACTCCACCATCAACAAGGACACGTCCCTCCTGGTCGCCCAGACCATCAAGATGATCCAGTCGCTCCAGAAGGGCGAGACGCCCGAGGTCAACGACACCACGCAGTACAACAACGGTGTCAAGGTCGTCCCGGCCTACCTCCTGCCGCCGGTCATCGTCACCAAGGAGAACGCGGCCGAGGCGTACGCCAACACCCCCAAGCTCCTGGACATCGTGAAGGCCGCCCAGTAAGCGACCCGCACGTCCACGACGGCCCCCGTTCCTCGGAGCGGGGGCCGTCGCCGTGTCTTCGACGGGGGATCGGACGCAGGCCAGTCCGGCGCGACACGGAGCGGCCCCGACGCGACACGCCCGGGATGCAGGCGTGATTTGCCACGGCACCACCCGCCACGTAAGTTATTACTTGTTCGCCCCACAGGGAAGAGCGAAGGGCCGGAAGGCCTAGCCCCCTCAAGCGGAGAACCACCCATCCCAAACCTCTCGATAGAGAGAACAAGACTTCTGGTCTAGGATGGAAATCTCCCTTCTCGATCTCGTCACCGACGGATCGGGTGAGGGGGTCCCGGTGGCCACGCAAGTGGACCCACCGCTGCGATCGGCTTGCCGATCGCAAACGAGAAGTTGCCCCGTGCAGACGGCCGAAAGGTCCGATCGCGGGAGCATCCGATCCTTGAGAACTCAACAGCGTGCACTTGTCAAATGCCAAATAACCTCGTTCCAGTTTTGTCTGGATGAGATTCCTTTGGATCAAGTCCAATCCTCTTTTGGGGGTTGGCGTTATGGATTGTCAGTGATGGCATTCTGTTTGGTCAGTTCGAACTCGCTGCTTCGTCGTTTTTCCGGCGGGGTATGCATTTTTTCTTTATGGAGAGTTTGATCCTGGCTCAGGATGAACGCTGGCGGCGTGCTTAACACATGCAAGTCGAACGGT
>Ga0207655_1004123_pt1 | contig 10441 bp, 5 predicted proteins | sample KBSM44metaG_FD_184398 | JGI IMG/M metagenome (GOLD analysis project Ga0207655, IMG submission 184398) | Miscanthus rhizosphere microbial communities from Kellogg Biological Station, Michigan, USA - KBS M4-4 metaG (SPAdes) (version 2) | ecosystem: Host-associated > Plants > Roots > Rhizosphere >... | reverse complement strand
CCCGACCGCGACCGTCACCTACCAGTGGAAGCGCGGCGGTGCACCGATCCCCGGTGCCACGACCTCGACCTACAAGCTCACCGCGGCCGACGCCGGACAGAAGATCACCGTCACCGTCAGTGGCGCCAAGAGCGGCTACACGACGACCACGAAGACCAGCGCGGCCACCGCGGTCGCAGTGCCTGACCGGGCCTTCAGCGCCGCGCCCACCCCCACGGTGACCGGCACCGCGAGCGTCGGACAGAAGCTCACCGCCAACCCCGGCACCTGGAGCCCGGCGGCATCCTTTACCTACCAGTGGAAGCGCGGCGGTGCGGTCATCTCGGGAGCCACAGCCGCGACGTACACACTCGTCACCGCCGACGCGGGACAGCAGATCACCGTGAGCGTGACGGGCTCGAAGGCGGGCTACCTGACGACCACGAAACTCAGCGCCGCCACCACGATCGCCACCCTGCCGTTCGCGTCGGCCGCGACGCCCACGATCAGTGGAACGGGGAAGGTCGGACAGACCCTCACCGCTGTCCCGGGAAGCTGGAGCCCGGCGCCTGCCTTCACTTACCAGTGGAAGCGCAGCGGTGCGCCCATCCCCGGCGCGACGGCCACGACCTACACGCTGACGTCCGCGGACGCCGGACAGAAGATCGCCGTCGTAGTCACCGGCACGAAGAGCGGCTACACGACCGCCGCCAAGACGAGTGGAGAGGTGTCGGTCGCTCTGCCCGACAAGCCCTTCGCCACGGCCCCGGTGCCGACGATCAGCGGTCGCGCGAAGGTCGGCCAGACGTTGACCGCGGCGCCCGGCTCCTGGAGCCCGGCAGCCACCCTCACCTACCAGTGGATGCGGGGAACGACACCGATCGCCGGAGCGACAGCGCGAACGTACACGCTGGTGGCGGCGGATGCCGGAGCGACCGTTTCCGTCGCGGTGACCGGCACCAAGGTCGGCTACACGACGACGACGCGCAAGAGTGCCACGGTCACCGTGGCCGCGGGCGACGTCCGCGTCGGTGGCGACATCACGAAGAACACGTCGTGGAGCCCGTCGTCGCCCACCACGTACATCGTGGATTCGACCGTGACGGTCGCGGCGGGTGCGACCCTCTCGATCGGGCCCAACGCGATCGTCAAATTCGCGTCCGGCACCTCCGCCGGACTCAGCGTTGCCGGTGCGCTGGTGGTCTCGGGAACGTCGGCGAGCCCGGTCCGCTTCACCTCGGTCAACGACGACACCGTCGGCGGAGACACCAACGGCGACGGCGACGACACCGCACCTGCGCAGGGCGACTGGAACGGGATCAGCGTCAGCGGCGGCGGCAGCGTCGATGTGGCCGGGTTGATGTCCACCTACGGGCACGGCGTCAACGGTGACAGCACCGCATCGCAGGTGCGCGTCGTATCCTCCACGATCGACGGCGGCATCACCGCATCTCGCGCGGAAGGTACCGCGAACGCGGCGCACAGGATCGAGATCACCGGCAACACCGTGCGCTACGGCGCCATCTCCGTCCAGTCGTCGAACGAGAGCTCGACGACCGTTCCCATCAAGGTGACGAACAACACGGTGACCGGGGTCGCCGACGGCCACGCCATCCAGGTGGATGACCGGAGGATGCAGCCGTCGAACCTGACCGGCAACACCGCCACCGGCAACACGATGAACACGCTCGCCCTCTCGGGAACGATCATCGAGAACTGGACCATCCCGACCTCCGGGCCCGCGCTCGTCGTCGTCAACGGCCCCTCCTGGTACGGGCTGACCATTGCCACCGGAAAGACCGTCACCGCACCTGCCGGCGCGATCGTGAAATTCGAGACCAACAACTGGGTGGGGCTGAACGTCGCTGGATCGCTCATCGTCAATGGGACATCCAGCACGCCCGTGCGGTTCACTTCCATCGACGACGACAGCGTCGGGGGCGACACCAACGGCGACGGAGATGACACCCACCCCACAACCGGCGACTGGGGGAGTATCAGCGTCAACAGCGGCGGCAGCATCGATGCGACCGGGCTGACCTCCACCTACGGGTACGGAGTCAATGGCGACACGACCGCAACGCAGGTGCGGGTCGTGTCCTCGACGATCGATGGGGGGATCTCCGCCTCCCGCGCGGAAGGCTCCGCCAACGCGAGCCGCACGATCGAGATCACGGGAAACACCGTCCGCTCCGGTGCGATCTCCGTGCAGTCCGACAACCAGAGCACGACCGCCGTCCCCATCAAGGTCGCGAACAATTCCGTCACCGGTGTGTCCGGCGACCACGCCCTCCGCATCTACGACCAGCGGATGCAGCCGTCGAACCTGACCGGCAACACCGCCACCGGCAACACGATGAACACGCTCGCCCTCTCGGGCACGATCATCGAGAACTGGACCACACCGAGCTCCGGACCCGCGCTCGTCGTCGTCAACGGACCCTCCACGTATGGCCTGACGATCGCCGCGGGCAAGACCGTCACCGCACCCGCCGGCCTCACCGTGAAGTTCGAAACCGGAAACTGGACTGGCATCAACGTCACCGGATCGTTCATCGTCAACGGCACCTCCGCCCAGCCGGTCACGTTCACCTCACTCCACGATGACGCCGTCGGAGGGGACACCAACGGCGATGGGGACGACACCGCACCCGCACGGGACGACTGGGGTGGCATCAGCGTCAACAGCGGTGGCAGCATCGATGCGATCGGGCTGATCTCCACCTACGGTCACGGCGTCAGCGGCGACAGCACCGCAACGCAGGTGCGGGTCGTGTCCTCGACGATCGACGGCGGCATCTCCGCGTCGCGCGGCGACGGATCGGCCAACGCGAGCCGCAAGATCGAGATCACGGGAAACACCGTCCGCTCCGGCGGCATCTCCGTGCAGTCCGACAACCAGAGCACGACGGCGGCGCCGATCAAGGTCTCCAGCAACACAGTCTCCGGTGTGTCCGGCGACCACGCCATCCGCGTCTACGACCAGCGGATGCAGCCGTCGAACCTCACTGGTAACACCACCACCGGCAACACCATGAACACGCTCGCCCTGTCCGGCAGGATCATCGAGAACTGGACGATCCCCACGAGCGGGCCGACCCTCGTCGTCGTCAATGGACCGTCCTGGTACGGACTCAGCATCGCCGCCGGCAAAACAGTCACCGCACCCGCCGGGACCCTCGTGAAGTTCGAGACAGGAAACGGGATCGGGCTCAACGTCGCCGGATCGCTCATCGCCAACGGCACCTCTGCCGCGCCCGTTCGGTTCACCTCCATCAACGACGACGCCGTCGGGGGAGACTCCAACGGTGACGGCGACGACACGACGCCCGCGCAGGGCGACTGGGGCGGCATCACCATCGTCGACGGCGGCAGCATCGACGCCACCAGGCTCGTGTCCTCCTACAGCGCCAGCGGGATCAGCGGCGAGAGCGGCACGTCGTCGCTGCGGGTGGTCTCGTCCACGATCGAAGGGGGGGTCTCCGCGTCCCGAGCAGATGGATCCGCGAACGCGGCGCGGAAGATCGAGATCACGGGCAACACCGTCCGCCGAGGCGCTATCGCCGTCCAATCGGACAACCAGAGCGCGAACGCTCTGCCTGTCAGAGTCTCGAACAACACGGTGACGGCTTTCACCGGTGACTACGCGATCCGCATCTACGACCAGCGGATGCAACCGTCCAACCTGACCGGCAACGCCACAAGCGGCAACTCGATGAACACGCTCGCCCTCTCCGGCACGATCATCGAGAACTGGTCCATCCCCACGACGGGGCCCGCCTTGGTCGTCGTCAACGGCCCGTACTGGTACGGACTCACCATCGCCGCGGGCAAGACCGTCACCGCACCCGCAGGCACGACCGTGAAGTTCGAGACGGGAAGCGGGATCGGCATCAACGTCCTCGGTTCGCTGGTTGCCAACGGGACGTCAGCGAAGCCGGTCACGTTCACCTCTGTCAACGATGACAGCGTCGGGGGAGATACCAAGGGCGACGGAGACGACACCGCGCCCGCACCGGGCGACTGGGGTGGCATCACCGTCGCCGACTCCGGAAGCGTGACCGGCAGCGGGTGGTTACTCAAATATGCCTCCACCGCCATCACCACGTCCGGCGCACTGTCGTTGCGCGAGTCGACGATCTCGCAGTCCACGACGTGCATCTCCGCTGCGACGTTCGGGTCTTTCACGGGCGCCTTGCGGGACTGCGAGGTGGGTGTATCCGCGCCTCAGGGATTCGACGCACGCAACGTCGACTGGGGCTCGGCGAGCGGCCCCGCGCCGTTCGGAACGAGCTCAGCCGTCGAGGGAAACGTCGCTGTCGTGCCGTGGGTGGGCTATGTCGCACCGGCCAAGCCGGTCGTGAAGGACAAGACTCCACCCGTCCAGACCTGCAGTGACTACGCGGTCCTCGTTCTGCGCGGGTCGGGAGAAGTGCCCGCTGGGCCCGCGGAGGTTTCCACGGACAAGTCGCTCTACGACTTCGGTTCGTACGCGGCCATGAGCAGCTCGACCTACGCCACACGTGGCGTAGGTCGGCGTGTGCAGATGATCCTCACGGGGCAGGAAACGCTGGAGTCGGCAGCGGACGGCTCCACACCGTGGCTCGTCGCAGACAGGGGGAAGGGACTGTTGGATGTTGCGAGCGCCGCTCAACGCAACAGCATGCAGATCGTGCCGATCGTCTACCCAGCGGCGTCTGTCGACACTCTGTTCTCCGGCATGGACGGTTTCGCCGACTACATCTTCAGCATCCAAGACGGTCGCGACGCGTTGCTGGAGGAGATGGACAAGCGTGCGTCGGCCTGTCCTCAGCAGCGGCTGATTCTCGCCGGCTACTCGCAGGGCGCGATGGCGATCCACATCGCCATGGTGAAGGCGCACCGTGAAGGCAGGGATCTTTCACGCATCGACGGCGTCGTCCTGCTCGCTGACCCGCTCCAGCGCCCGGCGGAGTATCAGACCTCGGGCACCGGGGCCAGCCTCAAGGGCACCGTCGCGCGAGCTTTCGACTCTTCGGCTGCACGAGATCTGTGGAGGTACCTAGACGGCGACTACGTGGAGACCTCACCGGGGAAGTGGGAAGTGCAGCCCGCCGCATACGCCGACACCGTGGAGCCGTATCCCTCCGATCTCTATGACCGCACGTTCACATACTGTTCAACCGGAGACCTGTTCTGCGGCATCGACATCACGACCACGCAGGTGGAGTCGCTCTGGCTCTTCGACTATCCGAAGGATGTCGTGAACTCCGCGGGCCGCATCCACGGCGGCTACAGCGTCAGCACCCTCACTGCGTTCGGCCGGGCCGTGGCGCCGTCGATCGGGTTGGGTGCGAACTGACGCGAACTCCGCACGGGGGCGTTCCGCACGGCGACGATCCCACCGCCCGCTAGACTGGCGGGGAACCCCCGAATCACACCGAGGAGCACCATGAGCGACAGCATCGACGACCCCGGCCACGGACACTCGCCCGCCGCCTGGACGGCTGTGGTCATCATGCTGCTGGCCGTCACCCTCGGCACGGTCTTCTACTGGTTCGACATGCCGGCGCTCGTCTGGGCTTCCGCGGGCCTGCTCGTCGTGGGCGCGCTCGTCGGCTGGGGCATGGCGAAGGCCGGCTACGGCGCCAAGGGTCCGAAATACGCTCCGAAGCAGCACTGACATGCTCGATGGCCTGACGGCCGGCGCGGTGGAGGATGCCCGGTCGCGGGAGGACGCGCGTCCGCTCCGCGACGTCGAGCGCGACGCTCTCGCGCAGGCACCCGCTCTCGACGCCCTCGCCGTCCTCGCACCCGCGGACCGTGTGAAGGTCATCGCGGAGGTCAAACGCGCGAGCCCGTCGCGCGGTGACCTCGCCGCCATCCCCGATCCGGCGCTGCAAGCCTCGCTCTACGAACAGGGCGGCGCGTCGGCGATCTCCGTGCTCACCGAAGCGCGGAAGTTCAAAGGCTCGCTGACAGACCTCGAGGCCGTGAAGGCGCGCGTGTCGCTTCCCGTCCTCCGCAAAGACTTCATCGCGACGCCGTACCAGGTGCTCGAGGCCCGTGCGTCCGGCGCCGACCTGGTGCTGCTGATCGTCGCCGCGCTCGAGCAGCCGCTGCTGCGCCAGCTCCACGATCTCGTGCGCCAGTTGGGCATGACACCACTCGTGGAGACGCACTCCCGCGAAGAGCTCGACCGCGCGTCCGACCTCGGCGCGAAGCTCATCGGCGTCAATGCCCGCAACCTCTCGACGTTCGAGCTCGACCGCGATCTGTTCGGTTCGCTCGCGGAGCACTTCCCCGCGGATGCGATCAAGATCGCCGAGTCGGCGGTGCTCGCGCCTGCCGACGTCGCCCATTACCGCGCCGACGGCGCCGACGTCGTCCTCGTGGGGGAGGCGCTCGTGACGAACGACCCGGTGACCACCCTGCACGCATTCCTGGAGGCGGGATCATGAGTCTGCGCGAACAGCACGGCCCCTTCTTCGGCGACTTCGGGGGGCGGTTCATGCCCGAGTCCCTGATCGCCGCGATCGACGAGTTGACCGCGGAGTACGAAGCGGCCAAGGCGGACCCCGCCTTCCAGGCGGAGTTCGAAAGCCTGCTCCACTCGTATGCCGGACGTCCATCGGCGCTGACGGAGGTGCCGCGGTTCGCCGAACACGCGGGCGGCGCGCGCGTCTTCCTCAAGCGGGAGGACCTCAACCACACCGGCTCGCACAAGATCAACAACGTCATCGGCCAGGCGCTGCTGACGAAGCGTCTGGGCAAGACGCGCGTCATCGCCGAGACGGGAGCAGGCCAGCACGGCGTCGCCACGGCGACCGCGGCGGCCCTCTTCGGCTTCGAGTGCACCGTCTACATGGGTGAGGTCGACACCGAGCGGCAGGCGCTGAACGTCGCCCGGATGCGCCTGCTGGGCGCGGAAGTGGTCCCGGTGACGACGGGCTCGCGCACCCTCAAGGACGCGATCAACGAGGCGTATCGCGACTGGGTCGCCTCGGTCGAGACCACCAACTACATCTTCGGCACCGCCGCAGGTCCCCACCCGTTCCCGGCGATGGTCCGTGACTTCCAGAAGATCATCTCCGAAGAGGCGCGCGCACAGCTTCTCGAGGAAACCGGGCGCCTCCCCGACGCGGTCGTCGCGTGCGTGGGCGGCGGCTCCAACGCGATCGGCATGTTCGACGCTTTCCTCGACGACGAGGGCGTCAAGCTCTACGGCGTGGAGGCGGCCGGGGACGGCGTCGACACCCCGAAGCACGCGGCATCCATCGAGCGCGGCCGTCCCGGCGTGCTCCATGGAGCCAAGACCTTCGTGCTGCAGGACGAGGACGGCCAGACCATCGAGTCGCACTCGATCTCGGCCGGTCTGGACTACCCGGGCGTCGGCCCCGAGCACGCATGGCTCTCCTCGATCGGGCGCGCCGAGTACATCCCCGCGACGGATGCCGAGGCGATGGACGCCCTGCGTCTGCTCTCGCTCACCGAGGGCATCATTCCGGCGATCGAGTCCGCGCACGCCCTCGCCGGAGCCCTCCGGCTCGGACGCGAGCTGGGCCCGGATGCGATCATCGCCGTGAGCCTCTCCGGGCGCGGCGACAAGGACATGGACACCGCCGCACGGTGGTTCGGGCTCTACGACGACGGAGCGGCGAAGTGACCTCCCGCGTGGCCGCGGCGATCGACGCCGCGAAAGCCGAGGGGCGGGGCGCGTTCGTCGGCTATCTGCCGCTCGGGTTCCCCGATCTGCAGACGAGCATCGACGCCGCCGTCGCGCTGGCCGACAACGGCGCGGACATCCTGGAACTGGGACCGCCGTACTCGGATCCGGTCATGGATGGCCTCGTCATCCAGGAGGCCACCCAGGCCGCCCTCGCCGCCGGCTTCCGCCTCCGCGACACGTTCACCGCGGTGCGCGCGATCGCCGACCGCGTGGATGTGCCGATCCTCGTCATGACGTACTGGAACCCGGTGCTGCAGTACGGCGTCGACCGTTTCGCCGACGACCTCGCTGCCGCCGGGGGAGCCGGGCTCATCACCCCCGACATCACCCCGGATTCGGCACCCGAGTGGATCGCGGCGTCGAAGCGCACGGGACTGGACCGCGTCTTCCTCGCCGCCCCCACCTCGACCGACGAGCGGCTGCGGATGATCGCGGAGGACTCGACCGGCTTCGTCTACACCGTCTCCACGATGGGCATCACGGGCGAACGCGCAGAGCTGGATGCCGCCGCACGCACGCTCGTCGCACGGCTTCGGAACTTCGGCGTGGAGCACGCGTGCGTGGGTATCGGCATCTCCACGCCCGATCAGGTGAGTGGAGTGCTGGAGTACGCCGACGGCGCGATCGTGGGCACGGCGCTCGTACGGGCACTGCGTGACGGGGGAGTCGACGGGCTCGCCGCCGAGACCCGCGCGCTGACCGCCGGCACGGGCCGCTGAGGGCCCCACGGCGACACATGACAGCGCGGCCGGCGAAGTAGACTGCCCCTCGTGCTTTCCTCCGCCTCCGTCGTCGCCAGCATTCCGAGCCCGCCGATCAGTTCGTTCCAGATCGGCCCGCTGACGATCCACTTCTACGCCCTGTGCATCCTCGCCGGGATCGTGGTTGCGGCGTTCATGACCAACCGCCGACTGACCAAGCGCGGTGCCGAGCGGTGGGTCGTCATCGACATCTGCCTGCTGGCCGTTCCGCTCGCGATCATCGGAGCGCGCGCCTTCCATGTGCTCACCCACTGGGGCTTCTACTTCGAGCAGGGCCGCGATTGGTGGAACCCGTTCGTGCGCGACGCCATCTGGAACGTGTGGGACGGCGGCATCGCGATCTTCGGCGCCCTCATCGGTGGCGCCATCGGTGCGTGGCTCGGCTGCAAGTGGACCGGCATCCGGTTCTGGACGTTCGCCGACGCCCTCGCCCCGGGGCTCCTCCTCGCGCAGGCGATGGGCCGCTTCGGCAACTGGTTCAACCAGGAGCTCTACGGCCTCCCCACCGACGTGCCGTGGGGCCTGCAGATCGACTACCCGAACCCCGCCTGGCCGGTCGGTCTGCCGGCGGGCACGCTCTTCCACCCCACGTTCCTGTACGAAGTGATCTGGAACACCCTGGGTGTCCTCGTGATCCTGTGGGTCGGGCACCGCTTCCGTCTGCAGTGGGGTCGGCTGTTCGCGGTCTACCTCATGTGGTACTCGGCGGGGCGCATCGTCTGGGAGAGCATCCGCATCGACCCGAGCGAGATCTTCTTCGGGCTCCGCACGAACGTGTGGGCCGCGATCTTCGGCGTCGTCGTGGGCCTTGTGATCTTCATCGTCCAGACCCGTCGTCACCCGGGCTTCGAACCGTCGCCGTTCATGCGCGGCCGTGAGCAGGGCGGGGCTGTACAATCACAGGAAACCGATGAATTCGTGGACGTCAGCGCACCCCCGGCGCCCGGATCCATCGCGGACGCAGCCACAAGCACAGTCGCATCGACGTAACACCGAGGTCACCCGGCCCGGTGTGCACAGCACGTCGATTTCTCCTCCGCTGAACACACCTCCGCTGAATGCCCAGGGCCGACGTCGTCCCCAATCAGTTAGACCATGAGGACGGTTGCCATGGCTTCGAGCCCCCGTCGTGAAGAGACCCACGAACAGACCCGGATGCGCCCCGCATCGGGCTTCCCCGCCAAGCAGGGAATGTACAACCCCGCGTTCGAGAAGGATGCCTGCGGCCTCGCGATGGTCGCCACGCTCCGCGGCGAGCCCGGTCACGACATCGTCGAGTTGGCGCTGACCGCCCTCCGCAACCTCGAGCACCGCGGCGCGATCGGTTCGGACGCGGGAACCGGCGACGGCGCCGGCATCCTCACCCAGATGCCGGACGCGTTCCTCCGCGCCGTCGTCGACTTCGACCTGCCTCCGGTGGGGGAGTATGCCGCGGGCATGGCGTTCCTGCCGTTGGACGAGGCCGTCCGCGCCGAGACCAAGGCCGGGGTCGAGCGCGTTGCGGCATCCGAGGGCCTCACCGTTCTCGGGTGGCGCGAGGTTCCCACCGAGCAGCAGCACCTCGGCAAGCTCGCCTTCGAGGCGCGCCCGCACTTCGAGCAGCTGTTCGTGTCACGCCCGGCCGTCGGTGACGCTCAGGCGCTCAGCGGCATCGATCTGGACCGCCGCGTCTATCGCCTCCGCAAGCGCGCCCGCCGCGAGCACGACGCCTACTTCGTCTCGCTCAGCGCGCGAACGCTCGGCTACAAGGGCATGGTCACGACGCTCCAGCTCGAGCCCTTCTACCCCGACCTGCAGGACGAGCGGTTCCAGAGCGAGCTCGCCGTGGTGCACTCGCGATACTCGACCAACACCTTCCCCTCCTGGCCGCTCGCGCAGCCGCTGCGCATGCTCGCGCACAACGGCGAGATCAACACGGTCGGCGCGAACCGCAACTGGATGCGCGCGCGCCAATCGCAGCTCGAATCCGAGTTGATCGGCGACATCCGCCCGC
>Ga0207655_1004122_pt1 | contig 10446 bp, 10 predicted proteins | sample KBSM44metaG_FD_184398 | JGI IMG/M metagenome (GOLD analysis project Ga0207655, IMG submission 184398) | Miscanthus rhizosphere microbial communities from Kellogg Biological Station, Michigan, USA - KBS M4-4 metaG (SPAdes) (version 2) | ecosystem: Host-associated > Plants > Roots > Rhizosphere >... | reverse complement strand
AAGAAAAATAAAAGAAAAGCATGTGCTCCTAATCGGTGCGGGTGCACTAGGAGCTGCGAATGCAGAAGCGCTCGTTAGGATGGGAATTGGGAAATTGACAATTGCTGACCGTGACTACGTTGAATGGAGTAATTTACAAAGACAACAGTTATATACAGAAGAAGATGCACAGCAGTGTAAACCGAAAGCAATTGCAGCGGCAGAGCATTTAAGAAAAATTAATTCTGAAGTAGAAATTGTACCTGTTGTAACGGATGTTACAATGCAAGAAATGGAAGAGTTAACAAAAGAAGCAGATCTTATAGTAGATGCGACTGATAATTTCGATACGCGCCTACTTATAAATGATATTTCACAAAAAGAAAATATACCTTGGATATACGGTGGATGCATTGGAAGTTACGGTGTAACGTATACGATTCTTCCTGGAGAAACACCATGTTTTCGCTGCTTAATGGATCATCCTATGGGCGGTGCAACATGCGATACAGCCGGAATCATTCAGCCAGCGGTACAAATGGTTGTTGCTCACCAAGTAACAGAAGCGATGAAAATATTGGTGGATGATTTTGAGGCGTTAAGAGGAACAATGTTATCATTTGATATTTGGAACAATCAATATCTCTCATTAAAAGTAAATAGGCAGAAAAAAAGTACATGTCCATCTTGTGGGAATGTACGCACGTATCCAAGTTTAACATTTGAAGCACAGATGAAAACGGAAGTGCTATGCGGGCGGAATACAGTTCAAATCCGTCCAGGAATAAAAAAAATTCTTAATTTAGAAGAAATTCAAAAGCGCTTACAAAAAAGTGTGAATGTCAAAAAAACTCCATATTTACTATCCTTTCTAGTAGATGAATATCGTTTTGTGTTATTTACAGACGGCAGAGCGTTTATTCATGGGACTAATGATATGAAAATGGCAAAACGGTTATACGCAAAATATATAGGATGAACAGAAAGAGAGTTTCTTCTTATCAAAACGAGGTGAAAAAGAATGTTAGAAAAACGTACACCAATCTCAGTGGCAGAAGCAGTTGCACGTGTAATGGAATATGCCTATCAAGGTGAAATGGAAAAGGTTTCTCTTACCGAAAGTTACGGAAGAGTCCTCGGAGAAGATGTTGTTGCAGATCATGATGTTCCGCATTTTGATCGCTCTCCGTACGACGGATTTGCGATTCGAACAGAAGATACAAAAGAAGCAAGTAGCAGTAACCCAATTCAGTTTGAAGTGATAGGTGAAATTGGAGCAGGTTTTGTTTTTAAAGAGGAAGTAAAAGCATTTCAAGCTGTACGTATTATGACAGGAGCCGCAATTCCAGCGGGATGTAATGCTGTTGTTATGTTAGAACTAACGGAAGGGTTTGAAGAAAACAAAAAGACTTATATGAAATTAAAACGCTCTTTCACTTCTGGTGATAACATTTCTTTTCAAGGAGAAGATGTAAAACAAAATGCCATACTTGTGAAAAAAGGGACTTCTATTAACCCTGGAGTAGCGGCACTGCTTGCTACGTTTGGTTATAGTTCCGTGCATGTTGTAAGACAGCCGGTTATTGGAATTGTAACGACAGGGAGTGAACTACTCGAAGTACATGAACAACTGAAAGAAGGGAAGATTCGAAATAGTAACTCCTATATGATCGCTGCTCAAATTGAACGAGCGGGCGGAGTTGTACAGTATTATGGACAATTCGCTGACGATTTTGAGACGTGTTATAACACTGTAAAAAAAGCGATAAAAGAAGTTGATATATTAATTACAACTGGTGGCGTTTCAGTAGGAGACTATGACTATTTACCTGCTATTTATGAGAGATTACAAGCAAATGTACTTTTCAATAAAATAGCGATGCGACCAGGAAGCGTGACAACTGTCGCTGAGCTAGAAGGAAAACTATTATTTGGTCTATCTGGTAATCCTTCTGCTTGTTATGTCGGATGTGAATTATATGTTCGACCAGTCATTGGAACATACTTGCACAGGAAAGATCCGCACTTATTTCGAGCAGAAGCAATTTTACAGAAAGACTTTCCGAAAGCAAATCCGTTTACTCGTTTTGTAAGAGGGAATGTAGAACTTGTAGATGGCCAATTACAAGTTACACCAGTCGGTTTAGATAAATCTAGCGCAATTTCTTCACTTGCAGAAGCGAATGCATGTATCGTTCTGCCGGGAGGAACGAGAGGATTTGAAGCAGGAATAACCGTTTCGGTACTGTTATTAGAATCAAGCGCCGGAAGTGAGTGGCCGTGGGAAGAGCCGCTTCGATCATACAAGTAACAGAAAAATAGATTGCTAATTTATACAAAGATAAGAGGTGCAAGATGACACATACGTATTATGAAGTAATTGATACTCCTATTTTAATTGAAGATGTTACAAGTAAAGTAATTCGCCGTGAGTGCGGTGCAGTTACTACTTTTATTGGTACTGTCAGAGAATTTACGAAAGGACGTCGCACGCTTTATTTAGAGTATGTAGCTTATAAGACAATGGCGGAAAAACAGCTTGAGAAAATTGGTGCTGAAGTAGAAGCGAAGTGGCCTGGGACATATGTGGCAATTACACATCGCATTGGTACATTAAAAATTTCTGATCTTGCTGTTGTTGTTGCTGTTTCTACACCACACCGGAAAGCGGCCTATGAGGCGAATGAATATATTATGGAGCGTATAAAACAAATTGTTCCGATTTGGAAGAAAGAGTTTTGGGAAGATGGTGAGTCATGGATAGGGGATCAGTTAGAGAAAATAGCATATGGTAATGGCGAACCTGAAAAGGAGATGAGAACATGATTGAAGTACTATTATTTGCACATTTGCAAGAAGAAGCAAGTAAGTCGGTCTTGCAAATAGATTGTGAAAATATTTCAGTTTCTGAACTAAAGGAAGTTCTGATTAAGAAATACAATGTAGCAATTTCAAACGAGATAATGGTCGCCGTAAATGAAGAATACGCAAATGAGGATGACATCATTCAAACTGGCGACGTCGTAGCAATGATTCCGCCAGTAAGTGGTGGTTGATTCTTTTCAGCCTAATCATGTTAGGACGTGATTAGGCTGGAGAGAATGAATATAACTATGCATACATAGGAGGGAACAGGATGAAAAGTCCTAATTTTCAATTAAGTTTACAAACTTCTAATCTAGTTATCGGTTTTATGGTATGGGTCATTTTATCATCATTAATGCCTTATATTAAAGCAGATATTCCATTAACTGCGGGACAAATTTCTATGGTAACAGCAGTACCGGTTATTTTAGGTTCTATTCTTCGCATTCCAATTGGTTATTGGACGAATCGTTACGGAGCAAGAAAATTATTCTTTATTAGTTTTATTCTTTTATTATTCCCTGTCTTTTACATTAGTGTTGCCAATTCTATGATGGATTTAATTATTGGTGGCTTATTTGTAGGGATTGGTGGTGCTGTATTCTCTGTAGGAGTAACTTCTTTACCAAAGTACTTTCCAAAAGAGAGCCACGGTTTTGTAAATGGTATTTACGGAGTGGGTAACGCTGGAACAGCAATTACTTCATTTTTAGCACCTGTTATTGCAACTTCAGTTGGCTGGAGAACGACAGTACAGTGTTATTTAATTTTACTTGCAGCATTTGCACTTATGAACTTTTTATTAGGAGATCGTAAAGAAAAAAAGGTGAATACACCATTAATGGAACAAATAAAAGGTGTATATAAAAATGAAAAACTTTGGTTTTTATGTATCTTTTACTTTTTAACTTTCGGATCATTCGTCGCATTTACAGTATACTTACCAAACTTTTTAGTATCTCACTTCGGATTAGAGAAAGTAGATGCAGGTATGCGGACAGCTGGCTTCATCGTATTAGCAACAATTATGCGCCCGATTGGTGGTTGGCTCGGTGATAAATTTAATCCATTTAAAATATTAATCTTCGTATTTATCGGTTTAACACTTTCAGGTATTATCCTATCATTTATGCCAAGCATGAACGTATACACATTTGGTTGCTTACTAGTCGCATTTTGTGCAGGTATTGGCAATGGTACAATCTTCAAGCTTGTGCCAATGTACTTCTCTGAGCAAGCAGGGATTGTAAATGGTGTTGTGTCAGCTTTAGGTGGACTAGGAGGGTTTTTCCCGCCATTAATTTTAACATTACTATTCCAACTAACAGGTCATTATGCAATCGGATTTATGGCGTTATCAGAAGTAGCGCTTGCTTGTTTAATTATTACAGTGTGGATGTATAGTCAAGAGAAGCTGTTAGTGATGTTAAAGAATCATTAATAGAAAAAAGGGTGCCTAGTAGAGGCATCCTTTTTTCTACTTAAACAAACAAGAATGAATTGTCTTATGTATAACAAGGGCCTTTTCGTAAATAATGTTGTTTTATTACTTAAGAATTTTATCTTTATTGATTTTATAAGAATTTCCCGCATAATTGTAACAAAGGGAGATGATTCCAAGTTGAGTAAACAGAATATCAGCACAACAGTTTCAGGAGATTTGATTGTTACCCATCTAATTGGTCAGATTAAAACAGAGGATGTGTATGAATGGTTTAATGATTTTGAGCAGGTTTGTCAGCAATTTATTTCTGAAGGGCGGAAATACAAATTATTGGTAGATAGAAAAGGATACACGCCAAATCATTTTTCTGTTCAAAAAGTATGGAAAGATAAGTTCTTCAATGAAACCATTTTGAATCATAGTAAGGCAATTGCATTTCTTCTTGAAGAAGGGGAGATACTGAATTATTTACAACAATCCAATACGAAAGAATCTGTGGAATTTTTCGATGATTATGAACAATCGCTAATTTGGTTGAATGAATATCCAATGTAAAAAATGAATTGAAAGAGTTGCTCGTAATGTTGCAGTTATCATAACATTTACTTGTTTACAAGTTGCCGACACCATTCATTTTCTTCGCAGATTGCTTGTGCAGTTTCAAAAAAGAAACCAAAACAAAAAGAACAAACGCTTCTAAAAAACGTTTGTCCAAAGGTAATTACTATTTTGGCTAAGAAATAGATTATTATTTGTGAGTACGAGAAAGCTTTTTTATAAGTTTAGGAAGTATAGATGTTAATTCTTGCTTCATACGCTTTGTAGACGATGGATCTTTACCAGAAGTTGAAATAGTGACAATATATTCATTATTTCTTATAACGCCAGGTGTGTGAAACGATGATTCTGTACCATCGCTTACAACGTTAACCCACTGGAAATCGTGGGCGGCCTGTTTGACCATCATATTAACAGTATGTTGATTTGTAGCTGCATAAATAAGATGAGCATCTTTAATGTCATCATTACTAAAAGTTTTTTGCTTCCAAGTAATATAGGGAAGTTCTGTCATTTCCTCGCAAATCTCGGGGCTAATAACGGTGACGAAAGCGCCTGTATTTTTTAATCCAGACGCTTTTCGATATGCAATTTTACCTCCACCAATGATAACGACCACTTTATTATGTAGATTAAACATAAGAGGGTACATGCTATACATACACACATTCCTCCATTCGCTCTAATAATGCCAACTTCATATATGTATCAAACTTCAGGCAGTTACAAGTCGTAACGTGATCGTATTTTTTTGTATGCAATTTGATTTTTTGAAGCAATAATCCGGTAAAGAGAAGGTACGGCATGACATATACATGGGATGCGGCCGATGTTATAGTCTTGAGCTCAGCAGTAAAAGAGGGAGTTCCTTTCGTTAAAAAGGAGCACGATACTGGCATACTGAGTTTTCGTTCGACAGCTGCTCCGATTTGTTGTAACTCATGTATCGGCTGGGGGTCACTACTGCCTCTTCCTACGAGTAAAATACTACTACCTTGCATTGGAATAGTTTCACGTATTCTTTTCGCTACAAGTTCAACCATATGTGGATGCGTACTAAAAGGTGGTACAACTGAAAATGTTATATGTGGGTATTTCTTTTGTATTTGTTCTATTTCAAGAGGAATATCACGTTTATAGTGAGCTGCTGCAAATAATAAAACAGGTACAATCATTATTTCAGTTGCTCCCTCTAGTATTGTTTCTGTAACTGCATCCGAAATGGTAGGTGTTGTTAGTTCTAGAAAAGCTATTTTTTGAATTCTTTCGTTACGTTCTTTCATGACAGATTGAATAAAGCGAATAAATTGTTCATTGCCTTCTTGCAGGCGACTACCGTGTCCAACATATACAATTCCTTTCATCGTAGCACCAAATCTTTCTTCATAATAATGTCTTGTAATTGCTCATCTACATTATGTAATCCAACTTTATTCGCATAGTGTAAAGTTGGAACGTCGGTATACGAGAAGGGAAGAGTAAGAATATCAATAAAACCAAGTCGTTTTATTTCTGATAAAAAAGTATCAATTGAGGCACGCCCTTCAAACACAATGCTATCCCATGAGAATTCAGAAAGTATACGAGAATGAACTTCATCGAAACGATGATCAATTGTATACTCATGAGTCATCATATAGGAGCCAGCACCAATTTTCTCTTGAATAAAAGCAATTCGGTTAATATTTCTGCCTAAATAAACAGTTGTATGGGAAGAGAACTTTGCTTGTTTACTTAGTAGCCCATATTGCATAAGTTTTTCTTGAGTGGCAACATTCATGTGCTGCAGCTCTGCCTGTAAGGAACGAATATCTTTCTGGTATTTACTACATGCTTGCATCAAGATTTCTACACTTTCAGCTGAACAAAAAACAAGGCGATCAACGTTAAAAATTTCATTGATTTGTTCAAGTGTTAATGTATATTCTTCCTTTTTGAAAGTTGGAATTTGATATATTTCTGCACCGGTTTCTTGTAACCTTTGCTTCATTACACTTGTTTTATTTGTTGCAGATGCAAATAAAACTTTTTTACCATGTAATGGTTTACGTTCTTTCCAAGCGATTTGATTACGTAAGGAAACGACATCACCAACAATCGTCATGGAAGGGTTAGAAATATTTTCGGTTTTGACGTTATGAACAATGGTTGCTAGAGTCCCTGTGACAACGCGCTGTTTCCCAGTTGTACCCCATTCAATGACTGCTGCGGGTGTATCTTCTTTTTTTCCTGCTTGTAGTAAGTTTTCACAAATGGTAGGTAAGTTTTTTATACCCATGTAGTAGGCGATTGTGTCGCTATTGTGGGATGAATTATATTTTCCATAATCGGCCAAAGGACCTTTTGCATGTCCAGTTAGTAAAGTGACGCTATTACTGTAGTTACGGTGGGTGAGGGGGATACCTGCATAGCTACTAGCGGCGATGCTAGATGTAATACCTGGTACAATTTCATACGGAATGTTCGCAGATGCTAAAGTTTCTGCTTCTTCACCAACACGACCAAAAATAGAGGGATCTCCACCTTTTAAGCGTACAACGGTTTTTCCTTCTTTCGCAAATTGAAGGAGGTGGGCGTTAATCATTTCTTGTCGCATAGTATGATTTTTCGGCATTTTTCCGCAATAAATAAGTTCGCATGTTTCTTTTGTATAATGAAGAAATCTAGGATTTAATAAGCGGTCATATAAGACGATATCTGCACGCTTTAAGCAGTCTATCGCTTTTTTTGTAATAAGCCCTTCATCACCTGGTCCTGCACCAACTAAATATACATATCCGTTCATATTCACACCTCATCTATTTTTATTTAAAAGGAAGCCAGGGGAGGCTTCCTTTTGTAAATTACATGTTGATATAAATGTCACCATCAATAACTTCTACTTCGTACGTTTGAATACAACCGTCATCAGGTTTTTGAACTTCACCCGTTATTAATGAAATTTTCCAATCATGTAGTGGACAAAATACGAATTCTCCAGATACAATTCCTTCAGCTAATGGACCGTTTTTATGAGGACAACGATTTTCTACAGCGCGAATATCGCCATTTGAAAGGCTGAATAGGGCGATAGACGTACCTTTCATTTGCACCTCTTTACCAATTTGAATAGGAAGGTCTTCCGCACGCATAATTTTTATTTTTTCTTTCGTTTGTAACATATACTGCACGCTCCTTATTTTACAGTTTCTACTTCATACATCGCTTTTAATGAATTCGTTTCTAGTGCTTGTCCCCATGCTTCCGTATATGTGCTACGAGCTGTTTGGAAACGCTCATTTAACTTAGTGACCATATTTGTATCTTGCAGTATTTCTTTTATATGATCGAAGCCTAATCGTTCTGTCCAGTAGGCAGTGCGTTCTCCGTAAATACCAGTTTCACGATAATATTGCATGTAAGCTGTAGCGATGCGAAGAACATCATCTTCAGTAGGGACAATCATTACAAAATCAGCTTCACGCACTTCCGTACCACCATTTCCGCCGATATATAGTTGATATCCATTTTCGACACAAACAACGCCAAAATCTTTCGTAAGTACTTCCGCACAGTTACGTGGGCAGCCCGTTACACCCATTTTCATTTTATGAGGTGTATCTACCATTTCTAATGATTGTTCGAGTAGCATACCAAGCCCTAATGAATCTTTCGTACCGAAACGACAGAAACGAGAACCAACACACGATTTTACATTACGAAGTGATTTTGAATACGCATATCCAGAAGTCATATGTAAGTCAGCCCATACGTTAGGTAAATCTTGTTTCTTAACACCATATAAACCGATGCGACTTGCGCCTGTAATTTTCACAAGAGGAACATCATACTTTTTCGCAACTTCAGCAATTTTCATTAAATCATCTGCAGTTGTAACGCCTCCGTACATACGTGGAATAACAGAGAATGTACCATCATGCTGAATGTTACCATTCATTCTTTCATTAACGTAACGGGATGATTTATCATCTTCATATTCTTCTGGAATCGCCATACGTAAATAGTAATTTAAAGCAGGACGACATTTCGAACATCCGTCTTCATGTGCAAAACCGAGTACATTTCGTACTTCTTTTGGCGATTTTAAACCTTTCTCATGAATCGCTTCTACGACTTCATCACGTGATAAAGTTGTACATCCACACATACCGGCAGATTGTGCTGAGGCATCAAACGCATCTCCAAGTGTATGAGATAAAATTTGTTCTACAAGTGGACGACATTTACCACAAGAACCGGCGGCTTTCGTGCAGCCTTTTACTTCTTCAAAAGTCGTTAACTCTTGTTCTAAAATGGCATGTACGATTGTGCCTTTCGTAACACCATTACATCCACAAATCGTGTCATCCGCACTCATTGTAGCAACGTCAAGTTCACATTCTTCACCAGCTTTGTGAAGAATGGAAGCAGGTGTATATTCTTGTATATCTTCTTCTTTCTTTAACATACTAAAGAGGCGTGTACCATCAGCTGTGTCACCATATAAAACGATACCGGCGACTTTATTGTCACGAATTAATACTTTTTTATAGGAACGTTTACATTCATCAAAGATGGATATTGCTTTCGTTTGATCATCTTCATAGATTTGGCCAGCAGAGAATAAATCACAACCTGCAACTTTTAATTGCGTACCGACGATGCTGCCTGTATATCCATCAGTTTGTAAATTCGTTATATGTTTTGCTAATATTGCACCTTGTTCATATAGAGGAGCAACAAGGCCATAGGCGATACCGTCATGCTCTGCACATTCACCAACGGCATAAATGGATTCATCATTTGTTAGCATATAGTCGTTGACTACAATACCGCGATTTACAATTAAACTAGCATCTTTTGCTATTTGCGTATTCGGGCGTATCCCGACTGCCATTACAATTAAATCACAATCTACAACTTCACCATCTTCAAATTGAATGCCCTCAACATGGTCTGTACCAAGAATTTTTACCGTTTTCTTTTCCATGAGAAATTTCATGCCTTGTGCTTCTAAATCTTCACGAAGGAGAGAAGCTGCTTTTGTATCTAGTTGTTGCTCCATTAAGCTCGGCATTAAATGAACAACATGTACGTTCATTCCTAAATCAATAAGACCTCTTGCGGCTTCTAAGCCAAGTAACCCACCGCCGATGACAACGGCTTTTTTCTTATCTTTAGCAGTATCAATCATAAATTGTGTATCTTCAATTGTTCGAAATCCTGTCACACCAGGAAGGGTAGAACCTTCAACAGGTAAAATAAAAGCACTAGAACCTGTTGCGATAATGAGTTTGTCATATGTAAGAGTACGATTCTTTTCTGTGATAATGATTTTTTCTTCTCGGTTAATACTTTGAACTCTTTCGTTTGTATACAAGGTTATTTCATTTTCTTCGTACCAACTGTAGTCATTCATAATGATATCTTGCATATTTGTTTTGCCTTGTAAAACATGAGAGAGCATAATGCGATTATAGTTTGGATGTGGTTCATCTCCAAAAATAGTAATCTCATATGAATCACTATCATGTTTTAATATTTCTTCCATACAGCGTATGCCAGCCATACCATTTCCGATCATCACTAAACGTTTTTTCATTTTTGTTTCCCCTTTTTAT
>Ga0207655_1004118_pt1 | contig 10451 bp, 6 predicted proteins | sample KBSM44metaG_FD_184398 | JGI IMG/M metagenome (GOLD analysis project Ga0207655, IMG submission 184398) | Miscanthus rhizosphere microbial communities from Kellogg Biological Station, Michigan, USA - KBS M4-4 metaG (SPAdes) (version 2) | ecosystem: Host-associated > Plants > Roots > Rhizosphere >... | reverse complement strand
GATTTGCGCGTGGCGGCGGCGAACCTTCAACGGGCTCGCGCGCAAGTCGATGAGGCTGAAGCGGCGGGTGGCTGGAGCGCAGGCGTGAAGATGGGCGCGCAGCGTTTGCAGGAATCCGGGCAGGCGTTCTTGCTGCCGGAAAAAGTCCCGGTCGACAACGTCGGCGATATTGGCATCAGCGCGTCTTATCAGTTCGATCTATGGGGCACCCTGCAACGCGGTATCGAAGGCGCGAAGGCTAACGCCGATGCGACTCAAGCAGCGGCTGACACCGCACGCATCACTTTGGTGGCCGATGTGGTTCGCGCGTACACCCAAGTGTGCGCGGCCAACGAAGAGCGGGAAATTGCCCAGCACTCCCTCGACCTGCAATCGCAGAGCACTACGCTGATCCAGCGCCTGCGCGATGCCGGGCGTGGTGATGAAACCCAGGTCACCCGTTCGCAAACCCAATTCAAGTCGTTGCGCGCCGACTTGCCGCGCTATGAGGCAGCGCGTCAGGCCGGGTTGTTCCGCCTGTCGATGCTGCTGGCCAAACCGGTCGAGCAATTGCCGGCCGGTACCGCCACTTGTGCCGAACTGCCGAAAATTGCCCAACTGGTGCCGGTGGGCGACGGTGCGGCGCTGCTCAAGCGTCGTCCCGATATCCGTCAGGCGGAACGTCGCTTGGCGGCCTCGACAGCGGGCATCGGCGTCGCTACGGGCGAGCTGTATCCGGACATCAGCATCGGCGCGACTATCGGCACCGTCGGTCTTATTGACGACTTGGGCGATCCGTCGACCAACCGCTGGGGTTTCGGCCCGTCATTGAGCTGGAAGGTGCCGACCAACGGCGCCCGTGCGCGGATCCGTGAAGCCGAGGCCAACACCCAGGCCGCACTGGCGCATTTCGACGGCGTGGTGCTCAACGCCATCCGCGAAACCCAGACCGGTCTGGCCCAATACAGCGCGCTGCTGCAACGCCGCGACGCCCTGGCCGATGCCGAGCAGTCGGCGAAACTGGCGGCGGACCAGACCCACCGCTTCTTCCAGGCCGGGCGCGAGTCGTTCCTCGCCGACCTGCAGGCGACCCGCACCTACACCGACGTCACCGCGCAACTGGCCGCCGCCAACACCCAGGTCGCCATGAGCCAGATCGATTTATTCCTCGCCCTGGGTGGCGGTTGGGAAAGCGGACGAACGCAAGCCTCAAGCGCCAGCAAACCCTGAAGCCGTTGCTATGCTTTGAAGTGTTGAAAGGGTGCCACGTGCAACGCACCCTTTCAGCGCACATTGCTAGCGCTGGTCTAGGGGAAACCAATAATGAAAAACCCTTACGCTCTCGGCTTCTGGTGCGCCCTGGTAGCGCTGGTGCTGCTATCGGCCACCTATTTCTACGGCATCATGCTGGCCCATCAGATCGACAAGGCCATGGTCTTCCTCGACAGTGCCACGGCGTTGATCGCGGTGATGGCAATTGTCGTGGTGGCCTGGGCGTCGATCCAGGTGCAGCGAGTCAAGAAAAGACAACTTGAACAAGGCAAGACCCTGGTGCTGATCTGGGACACCAAAGTCGCCCTGCGTCGGGTCGAAACCGTATTCGACCGCTACTTCTGGGGCAGCTACTGGCAACCGGGACGCACCTTCGCCGAAGTCATGGGCGAACTCACCGGCACGCCGCTGGAAAAAAGCCTCGAAGCCCTGAAAAAGCAGTGTCTGGAGCTCGACAAGCAGATTGCCGATGAAGGCTGGCACTGGCTCAACAATGCCCGCGAACTGTCGGATGTCGCCACGGCCATGGCCCGCGAGCGCTATCAGCTGGATTTCTGTGACCCGCGCGCTGACGGGCCGGGCGGGGCGGTGATCGATCGCGACTTTGAAGTGCTGGTGTATACCTGGACGGCGCGGTTGAAGAGCTTCGATCATCAACTCGATGAGATCGAGGTTCAGTATTCCTGATCTTCTGGGAGTCCTCTGGCCCCATCGCTGGCAAGCCAGCTCCCACAGTTTTTGTGGTGTTCTCGGATTTTGTGAACACAACCAGTCCTGTGGGAGCTGGCTTGCCAGCGATAGCGTCCTCAAAAACACTGCAACTCTCCCCGCCTGTCAGCTGTCCACACTCCCCATAGACACTCTTTAACCTTTAAACATTGGGCCGCCTCGCGCTGCCAGTGCTAATCTCCACCGCTAATTTCAGCGGAGTCGAGCCGCGACCCGGTCACGGGTTCAGGGAAGACGACCACACTTTCAGCCACGGACATTGATCAGGTCATTCATGAATAAATCAGCAGGCGTGCTTCTCGGGATTGTTGTTGCCATCGGTGCGATCAGCGCCGGCGGGGCCTGGTACACCGGGACCAAGATTGAAGGCGTGTTGAACAACGCCGTCAGCAACGCCAACAAAGAGCTGCAGACCGCGATGGCCGGCTCCAATGGCACCGCGTCGCTGGAGCTGGTGTCGCTGGAGCGTCACACCTTCACCAGCACCGCGCACTACCGTCTCAAGGGCGAAGGCGAGATGTTCGGCGACCAGCCGGTCGAGCTGCTGTTCGTCGACCACATCGAGCACGGCCCACTGCCGTTCTCGCGCCTGGTATCGCTGAAGTGGCTGCCGGTCATGGCCACCAGCAATTACGAGCTGGAAAAGAGCCCGGCCACCGAAAAATGGTTTGCCGCCACCAAGGGCGCCGCGCCGCTCAAGGGCGTGACCAACATCGGCTACGACGAATCCACCACCAGCAGCCTCGAGTTGCTGCCGCTGGAAACCGCGCTGGACGAGCAGTCGAGCCTGAAATTCTCCGGCCTGACCATGAACATCTCCGCCAGTGCCCAGGCGCAGAAGGTCAAGGCTGACGGCTACATGGACAACCTGAAACTGGTCACCGTGTCGCAGGATCAGGCACCGGTGCAGGTCGAACTCAACGGTCTGACCCTGGCCAGCAACCTTACCAAGAGCAGCTACGGCTACTACACCGGGGAAAACACCCTGGAGCTGACCAACAGCAAAACCACTTTCGGTCCCAAGCAGTCGGTACTCGGCGTGAAGAACTTCGAAATGAAGAACCTCACCGAAGAGAGCGGCAGCAATGCCTCGGGCCGCGCTGACTACAAGGTGGGTGAAGTCACCCTCAACGACAAGAAAATCGGTTCGGCCAACATGGCCATGAGCCTGAAGAACCTCGACATCCCGTCGACCATGTCGCTGATGCAGATCTACCAGACCAAATTGCAGCCGTACGAGAAGGAAGCGGCGGCCGCTGCCGAAGCCGGCCTGCCGGCACCGGAACTGAACCTGACCGAAGCCGAGTCGGCACAGGTCAAGGCTGACCTGCAGAAACTGCTGGCCGCCAGTCCACAGATCGCGCTGGAAAACCTGTCGCTGAAAACCGCCAACGGTGAAAGCCGCGCCAGCCTGGTGATTGATCTGACCAAGCCACAGTCGATGGATCTGCCGCCGGATCAACTGGGTAAACAGTTGGTCGCGCTGCTGGACCTGAACATTCAGGTGTCCAAGCCGATGCTGATCGATCTGCTCAGCGTGCAAGCGCAGCTCGACGGTCAGACTGACGCCAAAGCCATCGTCGACCAGGCCAGCGCCGGTGCCGACATGTTCTCCGGCATGGCCGTCGGTTCGCAGTTGGCGACCGTCGATGGCACCAACGTCGTGACCAAGCTGCATTACGCCGCCAATCAGGTGGAGTTCAACGGCCAGAAGATGACCGTCGAGCAGTTCGTCGGCTTCCTGATGAGCAAGTTCGCTGGCGTCACGCAAGTGCAGTAATCCTGCGTTCTAAATAACAACGCCCGGCCTCTGATCCACAGACGCCGGGCGTTTTGCTGTCTGGTGTGCGGGTTTTTGTCTGAGCCGGCACCGCGATTCTGAACAATTATTGCGTTCTGGATATTCGACTACGCTTGCATGCAAGACTGCCTGACTAAGCTTGGCTGGGTCTCTTTTGACTCGGTCTCCGTTACGAATGGGCAAGGGGGGCATTGCGACCCGGCTGGCCATGTAAGGATGCTGACGAATGCCGCGTATTGATGTTCCTGTTTTACATCGTGGTTTACGCCCGTTGTTTCGCGTTGCGCTGTGCAGCCAGTTGCTCTGGCCGGCACTGGCGTTTGCCGATACGCCCTATGATCAGATGGTGCGTGATGCCCGTGCCGGGCAGACCACGCCTGCGCTGAACGTGCTGCGCCAGGTGCCACCGGGGCAATCGACCACCGGCCAGATCAGCGATCACCTGCAAATCGCCAGTTGGGCCGGCCTCGATGCCGAGGTGGTGCAGGTCTATGAGACCCAGGGCCGTGACCGGGTGCTGCCGGTGCAGGCACTGACCGCCACCGCACGCGCCTATCGCAACCTCAAGCGTTGGGAGCAGGCGACCCAGGTTTACAACAAGGCGCTGGCGCTGGAGCCGGACAACGCTGACCTGCAACTGGGGCTGGCGCTGACTCAGGCTGACTCGGGTAAACCCGACGAAGCCGTGACCCGCGCCAAGGCTCTGGTTGCCGCCAAACCCGACGATCCCTCACGCCGTCTCGCACTGGGCTATGCCCTGACCCGCGCCGGCAAGCAGTACGACGCACTGTTTGAATACGATCAGGCGTTCATGCGTGCCGGCAGCAAGCCGGAAGTCGCCCGTGAATACGTGGTCGCCCTGCAAAAGGCGCGGCTGCCGGAACCGGCGCTGCGCCTGGCCAATCAACGTCCGGGGCTGATCGACCCGGTCACCCTGCGCCGCCTCGAAGGTGATCTGGCTGCCGAACGCGTGCGTCTGGCCGAACTCGCCACCCGCAGCGAAAAAGAACGCTATGTGATCGCCGACCGCGCCTTGGCCGATTACGACAAATTGCTCGCCACCTGGACCCCGGACGCCAGCGCCCACGATGACGTGATTCGCTGGCGCATCGACCGCATGGGCGCACTCAAGGCGCGGGCGCGCACCGCCGACGTGATCAATGAATATCAGAAGCTGCAAAGCGAAGGCGTGAAGATTCCGACCTACGCCTTGCGCTGGGTGGCGGCGTCGTATCTGGATCAGCGCCAGCCGGAAGTCTCCACTGACCTGTATCGCCAGGTGCTGTCGGCCCCCGACGCTGATGTCGGTGATCGTCTCGAAGACACCACCGCGTTGTACTACTCGCTGCTGGAAAGCGACCGCGCCGATGAAGCGCGCAAAGTCGCCGAGGATCTGGCCAAGACCCAGAAGCCGCGCGTCGAACTCAAGGGCTTGCCGATCGGCAACCCCAACGACGAATGGATGGACGCCCAGCAGCTCGCGGCGCAGGCCGGTACCTACGGCTCTGACCTGCCGCACGGCGAGGAGCGCCTGCAGACATTGGTCGATCAGGCCCCGGGCAACCTCGGTTTGCGTCTGGCCCAGGCCGATCTGTACCTGGCCCGACAGTGGCCACGCCGCGCTGAAAACCAGCTCAAGGAAACCGAAAGCATGGCCCCGCGCGACATGGGCCTGGAACTGGCTCAGGCGCGCACCGCGATGACCCTGCAGGAATGGCGGCAAATGGATGCGCTGACCGATGACGTGGTCGCGCGTTTTCCCGACAACCGCCAGGTGCAACGCGCGGCCCGCGAGCGCGAAGTGCACGACATGTCCGAATTGCGCGTCGAAGCCTACGGTGGCAAGGCCAATGGGGGCGGCGGCAGCGGCGGTGCGGGCGCGGTCAGTGGCAGCCGCGATTTCGGCATCCAGAGCACCCTGTACAGCCCGCCGATCGATGAAGACTGGCGGGTGTTCGTTGGCGCCGGTTATGCCACCGGCGACTTCGCCGAAGGCACCGGTACCGACCGTTTCCAGCGCGTGGGCCTGGAACGTCGTACCCGCGACATGAGCCTGGAAGCCGAGGTCTCCAACCACAATTACGGTTATGGCGCCAAGCAGGGCGCGCGCATCGCGATTGCCCGCGACATCAACGATAACTGGCAGTACGGCGGCAGCTTCGCCTATCTGTCGGCCGAGACGCCGTTGCGTGCGCTCAACAGCGACATCAAGGCCAACGGCGGCAACGCGTTCATCCGCTGGCGCGCCAACGAGAGCCGCGAGTGGCGGCTGTCGGTCAGCCCGTCGCACTTCAGTGATGGCAACAACCGCCTCGAGGCCTTGCTCACCGGGCGCGAGGGTGTCTACAGCGCGCCGAACGTGCAGGTCGATGCCGGTCTGGAAGTCGGCACCAGCCACAACTCGAAATCCGATGACGTGCCGTACTTCAACCCGAAGTCGGACTTCAGCGTGATGCCGACGGTCAACGTCAACCATGTGCTTTACCACCGCTACGAAACATCCTGGAGCCAGCAATTCCAGGCGGGTGCGGGCACCTACAGCCAGCGTGACCATGGCACCGGCGGCATGGCGATGCTCGGCTACGGTCAGCGTTATGCCTGGAACGATGTGTTCGAGGTGGGCGGCTTGTTCAGTGTGATCAACCGGCCCTACGACGGTGATCGGGAGACCGATCTGCGTCTGCTTGTCGACCTCACTTTCCGCTTCTAGAAGAGTTTGAAGATGCCTTTGATGACGCGTTTCATCCTTCTGCTGGGAGTGCTGCTGATCAGCGCCTGCGCCCAGCAAGCCCCGGCTTTCGCGCCGCCGTCGCAACGTCCGCTGGCGGCCAGTGAAAAACCCTGGCCGAAAAACCATGTGCTGGGCATCGCCTATCACGACGTCGAAGATCGCGACCCCGATCAGGCCGTGGTGGCCGTGCGCACCGAGCGTATGATCGAGCAACTGGCCTGGCTGCGCGAGAATGGCTACCAACCGGTCACCGTCGACCAGATCATGGCCGCGCGCAAGGGCGGCCCGGAACTGCCAGCCAAAGCGATCCTGCTCAGCTTCGACGACGGTTACTCAAGCTTCTATACCCGCGTGCTGCCGGTGCTGCGGGCCTACAACTGGCACGCCTTGCTGGCGCCGGTCGGCGTGTGGATCGACACCCCGCTCAATCAACCAGTGGATTTTGCCGGTGCACCCCGCGCACGCTCTGACTTCCTGACCTGGGATCAGGTGCGGGAAATCTCGCGGTCGGGTCTGGTGGAAATCGCCGCGCACACCGACGCCAACCACAAAGGCGTTCTTGCCAACCCGCAGGGCAACCTGCAGCCGGCGGCGGCGACGCGTCGCTACGATCCGCTCACCAAACGCTACGAATCCGAAGAGGAGTTCCGTGCCCGGATACGCAATGACGTCGTGGCCATCTCGGAAAAAATCCGCAAGGTCACCGGCAAAAAACCGCGCATCTGGGTCTGGCCGTACGGCACGGCGGACGGCACTTCGCTGACCGTAGTCGGCGAGCAGGGCTACGAAATGGCCCTGACCCTGGACGACGGTCTCGACGCCCTCGACAACCTGATGAGCAGCCCGCGCTTTTTGGTCGCCTCCGATCCTGATGGCGAGCATTTCGCCAACAGCATCGTCGCGGCGCAGTCGGATTTCACCATGCGTGTGGTGCATGTCGATCTGGATAACGTCTACGATCCGGATCCGGCGCAACAGGAAATCAACCTCGGCAAACTGATCCAGCGCATGGCCGACATGGGCGCCAACACCGTGTTCCTGCAGGCCTTCGCCGATCCGAAGGGCGACGGACTGGTGCACTCGCTGTACTTCCCCAACCGTCACCTGCCGGTGCGCGCCGACATCTTTGACCGTGTCGCCTGGCAACTGCGCACTCGGGCGCACGTGAAAGTGTTCGCCTGGATGCCGGTGCTGAGTTTCGGCCTCGATGCGAAGCTGCCGCGTGTTACGCGCTGGGATCCGAAGACCGGCAGCACCTCGGTCGATCCGGGCCAGTATCAACGCCTGTCGCCATTCGATCCGCAAGTACGGCGGATCATCGGTGAAATCTACGAAGACGTGGCGCGCCTGACCTCGGTCGACGGCATCCTTTATCACGACGACGCGGTGCTCTCGGACTTCGAAGACGCCAGCCCCGAGGCCCTGAAGGCGTATGCCGCGCACGGCTTGCCGGGGTCTATTGCTGCGCTTCGGGATGATCCGGCTGCGATGCAGCGCTGGACGCGGTTCAAGAGCCAATACCTGATCGACTTCACCAATGAGCTGACCGCCAAGGTGCGTGCGATCCGTGGCCCGCAAGTGCTGACCGCACGCAACATCTTCGCCGAGCCGGTACTCAATCCTGAGAGCGAAGCCTGGTTTGCGCAGAACCTCGACGATTTCCTCGTGACCTACGACTGGACGGCGCCGATGGCCATGCCACTGATGGAAAAACAGACACAGACGCAATCCGGCCCGTGGCTTGAAGAACTGGTGGCGAAGATCAAACAGCGCCCCGGTGCACTGGATCGCACAGTCTTCGAACTGCAGGCTCGCGACTGGACGAAAAAGGATCAGGCCGACATCGACGGCGCCCAATTGGCCGACTGGATGGGCCGGCTCAAGCGTCAGGGTGCGACCAGTTTCGGTTACTACCCGGACAACTTCCTCGACAACCTGCCGGACCTGAAAACCGTAAGGCCTGCGCTCTCCAACAAATGGAACCCATGACATGCTGGATAGACTGTTAGCCCTGCTTGTTCTGGCGCTCGTCCTCGGCGTGCCGCTGGGGTTGATCTTCCTGGTCACCGGGCAATTCCTGATGGACTTCGTGTTCTTCTACCCGTTGTTCATGTCCGGCCTGTGGATTGCCGGCGGCCTGTATTTCTGGCTGCACTGGGAACGCCACTGGCCATGGAAGGACGACACTTTGCCGCCGCCACTGGAAGGCGAGCCGCTGATCTCGATCCTGATCCCTTGCTACAACGAAGGCGAAAACGCTGCCGACACCATTCACGCGGCGCTGGCCCAGCACTACCCGAACATCGAAGTCATCGCGATCAACGACGGCTCCAAGGACAACACCGCCGAAGTGCTCGACCGGCTCGCCCAGGAAGACCCACGCCTGCGGGTGCTGCATCTGGCAGAAAACCAGGGCAAGGCTGTGGCCCTGCGCATGGGTGCGATTGCTGCGCGCAGCGAATATCTGGTGTGCATCGACGGTGACGCGCTGCTGGCGCCGAACACGGCGGCCTATCTGGTGGCGCCGATGCTCGACAACGCGCGGCTTGGCGCAGTGACCGGCAACCCGCGGATTCGCACACGTTCGACGCTGGTCGGGCGGGTGCAGGTCGGCGAGTTCTCGTCGATCATCGGTCTGATCAAGCGTACGCAACGGGTGTTCGGGCGGATCTTCACCGTGTCCGGGGTGATCGTCGCGTTTCGTCGTACCGCGTTGAACCGGGTCGGCTACTGGAGCCCGGACATGATCACCGAAGACATCGACATCAGCTGGAAGCTGCAACTCGATCACTGGAGCATCTTCTACGAGCCGCGCGCGCTGTGCTGGATCCTCATGCCGGAAACCCTGCGCGGTCTGTGGAAGCAGCGCCTGCGCTGGGCCCAGGGCGGTGCCGAGGTGCTGTTCAAGAACATTCGCGGGATCTGGCAGTACCGCCATCGTTACCTGTGGCCACTGCTGTTCGAGTACTGCCTGTCGACCGGTTGGGCCTTCACCTTCCTGCTGTCGGTGATCTTCTGGGGCGTCGGCAAGTTCGTGGTCATGCCGGAATCGATTGCCGTGCATCACCTGATGCCCCCGGCGTTCACCGGCCTGTTGCTGGCGTTCGTCTGCCTGGTGCAATTCGCGGTCAGCATCATCATCGACCGGCGCTATGAACCGGGTCTGGGCAGAACCATGTTCTGGGTGGTCTGGTATCCGATCGCGTTCTGGCTGGTAAGCCTGCTCACCACCTTGGTCAGTTTCCCCAAGGTTCTGTTTGGCCAACACCAGAAGCGTGCGCGTTGGGTCAGCCCTGACCGCGGCATCAAGCCGGTCGGCGACGACGAAGAGGAGGTCATCAAATGAAAATCATCCGGACCCGCCAGCGGCCCTTCCTGGTGGTAGTCGATGTGGTCCTCACCGTGCTGGCCTGGGTCGGCCTGCTGTTTCTGCTGATTCGCGGACTGTGGCCGTTGATCGAGACCCACGCCGGTGGGCCGCGCATCGATAATTCGGCATTCGAGGCTCTGGGTACGTTGCAGATCTACCTGTGGGTGGCGCTGGTCAACGCAGTGATCCTGATTGGTTGGGCGCGTTATCAGCAGCGCAAAAGCAGAAGCTTCGCCCAGCGTCGCCTGCCGGCACCGGTGGTCGATGATGAAGGGCTGAGCAAGAGCTTCCGCCTGTGCGATGACCGCCTGGAGAAGCTGCGCACACCCGGGGTGATGACCATCCACAACGATCAGGAAGGTGATATCAGCCACGTGGTGCTGAACTTTCGTCCACTGGCACCGACGGAATTGCCGCCACCGCTGGCGCCGCTGGAACACCCACGGGTGATCTTTCTGCACGCCGAGGATGACGCAAACCGTGATCCGATAAATCGGCCCACCTGAGTTTCCACATCGTCGAGCGTTCAGCTGCGAATCAGCCGCCAAGCCTCCTCCATGGTGAGCGGC
>Ga0207655_1004114_pt1 | contig 10457 bp, 7 predicted proteins | sample KBSM44metaG_FD_184398 | JGI IMG/M metagenome (GOLD analysis project Ga0207655, IMG submission 184398) | Miscanthus rhizosphere microbial communities from Kellogg Biological Station, Michigan, USA - KBS M4-4 metaG (SPAdes) (version 2) | ecosystem: Host-associated > Plants > Roots > Rhizosphere >... | reverse complement strand
TCGAAGGTAAACATCGCTACATCCTGTCAATGTTTCCTTACCCAAGCGGCAAGCTGCATATGGGGCATGTGCGTAACTATACAATTGGCGATGTTATTAGCCGTTTTTACCGTTTAAAAGGTGAAACCGTGCTACAACCTATGGGTTGGGATGCATTCGGTTTACCTGCTGAAAACGCGGCAATTGCCCATAAAGTTGCTCCGGCAAAATGGACATTTGAAAACATTGCGTACATGCGTGACCAATTAAAAAAATTAGGTCTATCTGTAGACTGGGATCGCGAATTCGCAACCTGTACACCAGAGTACTACCACTGGGAACAATGGTTATTTGTTCAGCTTTATAAAAAAGGCCTGATCTACCGTAAACTTTCAACAGTAAACTGGGATCCGGTTGACCAAACAGTTTTGGCAAACGAACAAGTTGAAAATGGTCGTGGCTGGCGCTCAGGTGCATTGGTTGAAAAACGCGACATTCCAATGTACTACTTCCGTATTACAGACTATGCACAAGAATTATTAGACGATCTTGACACTCTACAAGACGGCTGGCCTCAACAAGTGTTGACCATGCAACGTAACTGGATTGGTCGCTCTACTGGCATGGAAATTACGTTCCCATCTGCCAATACTGAAATTTATGCTGACGGTTTAACTGTTTATACAACTCGTGCTGACACGCTTATGGGTGTGACTTATGTTGCTGTTGCAGCAGAACACCCGCTTGCGCTTAAAGCTGCTGAAACTAACCCTGAATTGGCTGCATTTATTGAAGAATGCCGCATGGGTTCGGTTGCAGAAGCGGACTTGGCAACAGCCGAGAAAAAAGGCATGGCTACAGGCTTGTTTGTAAAACATCCTGTAACTGGTGAAGAGCTTCCTGTCTGGATCGCAAACTACGTATTAATGTCTTATGGCTCTGGCGCTGTTATGGCTGTGCCTGCACATGACGAACGTGATTTTGAATTTGCTAACAAGTTTAATTTATCAATCAAGCAAGTCATTGATGCTAAAGGCGCTGACGATGCAGACTACTCTGCAACCCAGTGGCAAGAATGGTACGGTTCTAAAGAAGGTAAACTTGTTAACTCTGGCGAGTTTGACGGTTTAGAATTCCAAGCTGCTTTTGACGCATTCCTTGCAAAATTAGAACCACAAAATTTAGCAAATTCTAAAGTTCAATTCCGTTTACGTGACTGGGGTGTATCTCGTCAACGTTACTGGGGTTGTCCAATTCCAATGATTAACTGTGATACTTGTGGTCAAGTCACAGTACCTGAAGATCAACTGCCTGTTGTATTACCAACAGACGTTGTACCAGATGGTTCAGGCAACCCACTTAATAAAATGCCTGAATTCTATGAAACTAAATGTCCTTGTTGTGGCGGCGATGCACGTCGTGAAACAGATACTTTAGATACTTTCGTAGAGTCATCTTGGTACTATGCACGTTATGCTTCTCCAGACTTCACTGGTGGTATGGTTAAACCTGAAGCAGCTCAAAACTGGCTTCCTGTGAACCAATACATTGGTGGTGTTGAACACGCAATTCTTCACTTACTTTATGCACGTTTCTTCCACAAATTAATGCGTGATGAAGGCGTTGTACAAGGTAATGAACCATTTACCAACTTGTTAACTCAAGGCATGGTGCTTGCAGATACCTTCTACCGTGAAGCAGAAAATGGTAAGAAAACTTGGTTTAACCCGGCTGATATTGAGTTAGAGCGCGATGAAAAAGGTCGTATTCTTTCTGCAAAATACTCAGGTGATGGTCAAGAAGTTGTGATCGGCGGACAAGAAAAAATGTCTAAGTCGAAAAACAACGGTATCGACCCGCAAGCGATTATTGATCAATACGGTGCAGATACTGCTCGTGTATTCATGATGTTTGCTGCACCACCAGATCAATCTTTAGAATGGTCTGATGCAGGTGTTGAAGGTGCAAACCGTTTCTTGAAACGTGTATGGCGTCTTGTAGCAGGCTTCCTTGAAAAAGGAAACTCAACTTCTACAATCGATACTGCAAACTTGTCTAAAGATGCTCAAGATTTACGTCGTAAAACACACGAAACCATTCAAAAGGTAAGTGATGATATTGAACGTCGTCATGCATTCAATACTGCTATTGCTGCTTTAATGGAATTATTAAATGCGAGCAACAAGTTTGAAGCAAAAGATGACAACGACATTGCTGTAGAACGTGAAGCGATCACTACACTTTTAACTTTGCTTGAACCGTTTGCACCACATTTAAGCCAAACTTTATTGGCTCAATTTGGTACAGATGTTACAGCAGCAACGTTCCCTGAAGTGGATGCTTCTGCATTAACACGTAATACGCAAACGATTGTTGTACAGGTTAACGGTAAACTTCGCGGTAAACTTGAAGTTTCTGTTGATATTTCTAAAGAAGATCTATTAGCTCAAGCTAAAGCTCTACCAGAAGTTCAACAATTCTTAACCGGACCAACAAAAAAAGAAATTGTGGTTCCAAATAAACTAGTTAACCTCGTGGTTTAATTAAAGTTATTAATGAGAGGATCAAGCATGCACTTAGCCAAACGTTTAGCCGCTGTTGTTTTAACCTTAGGCCTTAGTGCAGGCTTAGTCGGGTGTGGATTTCACTTAAAAGGAACCAACCCGACTGCGACTCCGCTTGTTTATAAAAAGTTAAGCCTTGAGTTACCAGCTAAAACTGATGATTTGGAAACACAGTTAAAAGTGTATTTGGCTGCCAATGGTGTTCAATTCAGTAATGATAGTGATGCCTATGTACTCCGTGTTTTGGAATACACACCACGTCGTCAGCTTTTAAATGGAAAACTGACAGAAGTATTATTACGTCTAACCGTAACCTTTCAGATTGAAGATCGTCAGGGTAATAAAATTACTGAACCACGCTCATTAACTGCATCTCGTAGTTATCAATATGACTTGGCAACAGTCAACACTGAAAATCAGCAAGAAACTTACTTACAACATATTGTGATTGATGATATTGCACAGCAAATTACTCGTCAGATTTCAGCAAATCGTTTACCAAAAGCTCAGCCTTAATTTGTATTTTTGCCTGCAATGAAAATTGACTATTTACAAGCCTTAAAACGTACTCCGGAAGCTCGGGGTGCGTGGATTTTGCATGGGCAAGAGCCCTTATTAGAACAAAATTTATTAGATGCCTTTCGCAAAAGCTGGCAACAACAAGAAGTTGAAAGACAGCGCTATGATATTAGTAGCGTGAGCGACTGGAAAAATGTCTTTAATGCACTTAATAGCTTATCTTTATTTTCTCAACAGCTTGCTATTGAAGTACATGGCAATATAAAACCTGATGCGAATGGCTTAAAACAACTTAAAAGTTATATACAACATAATGAACATAACCTGTTATTAATTGTTTTACCCAAACAAGATAGTAGCAGCTTAAAATCTGCTTTTTTTCAAGTTGTTGAAGCAAATGGGGTCGTAGTTGCTCTAACGGCAAATTACCCACAAGACCGTCAACGTATTTTAAACGTAGAAGCAGAAAAGTTAGAGATCCAACTCGACAATGATGCTTGGCAGTGGTTAATGCAACATCATGAGCATAATTTACTTGCTGCTAAAAATAGCTTAATGCGTGTAAGAGATACTTTCCCAGATCAGAAACTTATTCAAATTGAGCAATTGTATGCTTGCCTACAAGATCAATCACGCTATACCACCTATGATTTAAGTGATGCGTTATTAGAAGGCAACCTTGGCCAATCTATTAAGATTTTTCAATATTTAATTGCAGCAGGCGAACCAGATAGTCTGATTTTATGGACTTTAAGTAAAGAAATGCGCTTGTTGATGCAATTGTTTGAACAACCTCATAACGCCCTACAGCTTGGTATATGGAAAACAAAGGTTGGTTTATATCAACAAGCCTTAAGAAGACTAAATCCGCAACAGTTTCTAGGCTGGTCTACCCTTCTATTGCAAATTGATGCAGCAATTAAAGGAATGTCAAACGAAAATGCAGAACATTTAATGCAGCAAGCGATTGCTGAATTATGTGGGAAAACACTATTTATACAATAATTCAGCTGAATCATTTTTCTTCATTCCTGAAATATCATAAAAATTCACGTTTTATCCTCATTTCGCTTTTATACTAAATTAAATTTTAAACTTTTCGACCTCTCGCCATGCCAAAAATAAAGCCAATCAAACTTGTTATTATCATCATCTGTATAGTCATTATTGCTGTATTAGCCTGGAAGTTTTTCAAGCCAAAACAGCAGCAGCCACAATATATTACTGCCGAGGTAACGCGCGGGGATATTGAAAATAATGTACTTGCAACGGGTACACTTGATGCAACCAAACTGATTAGTGTCGGTGCACAGGTATCTGGTCAGGTTCAAAAGATGTATGTACAACTTGGTGATCAGGTTAAGCAAGGTCAACTTATTGCGCAAATTGATTCAACTACACAAGAAAATAGTTTAAAAACCTCTGATGCGAATATTAAAAATTTAGAAGCACAGCGCCTTCAACAAGTTGCTTCTTTGAATGAAAAGCAACTTGAATATCGCCGTCAGCAACAAATGTATGCGCAAGATGCAACACCTCGCGCAGATCTAGAATCGGCTGAAGCAAGCTATAAAACAGCTCAAGCACAAATCAAAGCATTAGATGCACAAATCGAATCTGCAAAAGTAACTAGATCTACGGCGCAAACCAATATTGGTTATACGCGTATTCTTGCTCCCACTGATGGTACGGTTGTCGCAATTGTGACGGAAGAAGGCCAAACAGTAAACGCAAACCAAAGTGCGCCAACAATTGTCAAAATTGCAAAATTACAAAATATGACGATTAAGGCTCAAGTCAGTGAAGCTGACATTATGAAAGTTGAGAAAGGCCAACAGGTTTACTTCACTACCTTAGGCGAAGACACTAAGCGTTACGCAACCTTACGTCAAATTGAGCCTGCTCCAGATTCAATTTCTAGCGAATCAACAAATACCACCAGTTCAACTACAAGCTCAGCCGTTTACTATAATGCCCTATTCGATGTGCCAAATACCGATGGTAAATTGCGTATTGATATGACTGCACAAGTTTATATTGTTTTAAACTCAGCTAAAAATGCCCTGCTCGTTCCTTCATCAGCACTTAGCTCTAAACAATTTTCAGGTCAAAGAAAATCAGGTCAATCATCTGATAAAGCAAGCTCAACACCTGAAGCTGCTAAAAAGTCTCAAGGAAATGGAGCTCGTTTAGAGCGTCTTAACCTGACTGCTGAGCAAAAACAGTTAATTGAACAAGGTAAATTAACTTTAAGTGTTGTACGCATATTACAAGCAGATGGCACAACTAAACCAACTCAAATTTTGGTTGGCATCAACAACCGGGTAAATGCGCAAGTTCTTGCGGGCTTAAAACAAGGTGATCAAGTTGTGATTGCCGATAGTGCAGATACTTCTGCTGCATCAGCAAATAGTAGTAATAACCGTCGCCGTAGTGGCCCAATGGGAATGTAAGCATGACAAAACAAGCTTTGCTTGAAGTCAGCAATCTGGTCCGGGAATTCCCTGCTGGCGAAAGCACAATACAAATTTTAAAAGGGATTGATCTTACCATTTACGAAGGCGAACTGGTTGCCATTGTCGGCCAGTCTGGTTCGGGTAAGTCAACCCTCATGAATATTTTGGGCTGTTTAGACCGCCCTACCAGTGGTAGCTACAAGGTTAGTGGACAAGAGACCGGTAAACTTGAACCAGATCAGTTGGCTAGATTACGCCGTGAATATTTTGGTTTTATTTTCCAGCGCTATCATTTACTAGGTGACTTATCTGCTGAAGGTAACGTCGAAGTTCCAGCTGTTTATGCAGGTGTTACGCCTTCTGAGCGTAAACAACGTGCAACTGCCCTGCTCACCGAGTTAGGGTTAGGCACTAAAACACTTAATAGACCAAGTCAGCTTTCTGGTGGTCAGCAGCAACGTGTTTCTATTGCCCGTGCCCTCATGAATGGTGGTGACGTGATCCTTGCGGATGAACCAACAGGAGCACTCGACTCACATAGTGGCGTTGAAGTTATGCGTATTTTGCGTGAACTCAATGCTGCTGGTCACACTATTATTTTGGTGACACACGATATGCAAGTTGCAAAAAATGCGACTCGTATTATCGAGATTAGTGACGGAGAAATTATTAGTGACCGTCCTAATATTCCAGATCAAGCAGCCGAACCGATCAAGTCTGATCCTGATGCCGCTCCTGCTTTACAAGGTAAACAGAAGAAAGGCAAAAGTATTTCTGCATGGCGTTCTACTTTAGACCGTTTATCAGAAGCCTTTCAAATGGCATTACTGTCTATGAACGCCCATCGCATGCGTACTTTTTTAACCATGCTTGGGATCATTATTGGTATTGCATCTGTTGTTACAGTGGTCGCTCTAGGTAAAGGCTCTCAACAACAAATTTTAAGCAATATTAGTAGTCTAGGAACCAATACGATTACCGTATTTCAGGGCCGCGGGTTTGGTGACAACTCTAAAACCGCAAGCTTTAAAACATTGGTTCCTGCCGATGCTGATGCATTAATGACTCAACCTTATGTTAGCGCAGTCAGTCCGATGGTCAGTACATCCAAGACTATGCGCTATCAACAGAATGAAGCAAACGCGACCATTAATGGTGTGAGTAACGATTATTTCGATGTAAAAGGTTTGGTCTTTAAAGATGGACAAACTTTTGATCAACGTAGTGTTCGTGATCGTTCACAAGATGTGGTGATTGATACCAATACGCAAAAACAATTCTTTGGCGATGGTAGCAATCCAATTGGCCAAGTAGTACTACTCGGTAGTGTACCGGCACGTATTATCGGGGTTGTAGAACCGCAAACAAGCGGCATGGGCTCAGATGACACATTAAATGTCTATATGCCTTATACAACTGTAATGAGCCGTATGTTAGGTCAGTCTAATGTCCGCAATATCGTGGTTCGTATTAATGACAAATATTCAACTACAGCCGCAGAAAACGCGATTGTAAACTTATTAACCCAGCGCCACGGTGCACAAGATATTTTCACCATGAACAGTGACAGTATCCGTCAAACCATCGAGAAAACGACCAGCACAATGACCCTTCTGGTTTCAGCAATTGCCGTAATTTCACTGGTCGTTGGTGGTATTGGGGTAATGAATATTATGCTGGTTTCTGTGACTGAACGTACTCAGGAAATTGGTGTACGTATGGCGGTAGGCGCACGTCAAAGTGATATTTTGCAGCAATTTCTTATTGAAGCAATTTTAGTCTGTTTAATTGGTGGTGTGCTTGGTGTCTTACTGTCACTTGGCCTTGGACAACTTATTAATAAATTTGCTGGCGGTAACTTTAGCGTGGCTTATTCAAGCACTTCTATTATTGCAGCATTTGTGTGTTCAACACTGATTGGTGTCGTTTTTGGTTTCTTACCAGCCAAGAATGCGGCAAAACTCGACCCAGTTGCAGCACTATCACGAGAATAAGGAAAATTGCATGTCTTTCTCTATGACTAAACTCAGCACAGCACTTCTCCTCACAAGCTCTCTTGTTGGATGTGCTGCTGTGGTAAAAACACCTTATGAAACACCTGCGGTACAAGTTCCGGGTGGTTTTCAGTATGACGCCACAAAAGCAAAAACCATGTCTGCCGATCAATATTCTGACCGTTGGTGGACACTTTTTGGTGATGCACAGCTTAATCAACTCGTAAACAATGTATTAGAACGTAATAGTGACTTAGCTGTTGCAGGGATTACCTTAAAACAAGCACGTTTACAAGCTGACCTAACAGCAAATAAGCAAGGCTTACGTACTAGCTCTAGTGTTTCAACTGGACATTCTTTTGATTTAAATTCGGGAGATGACAGCGCTAAAGGTCTATCAATGAGTGCTGGCGTAAGCTATGAGGTTGATTTGTTTGGTAAGCTTGCACGCCAAACTGAAGCAAGTAAATGGGAAGCTTTAGCGACTGAACAAGACCTACAGGCCACTGGACAAAGTTTAATTGCAACCACGGCTAAATTATATTGGCAACTCGGTTATTTAAATGAACGTTATGCGACTGCTCAGCAGAGTCTGGCGACCTCACAAAAGTTATATCAACTGGTACAGATTCAATATAAAGCTGGTGCTGTTTCAGGAGTAGATCTTACTCAAGCAGAACAATCGGTACAAAGCCAAAAAGCGAGCTTAAGTCAGATTGAGCAACAACTGGTTGAAACACGTACTGCCATTGCTGTGCTCTTACATGAACCATTGCAACAGTTAAACATTCAAGAGCCCAAACGTTTGCCACGCAATGCACTACCAGCAATTGGTGCAGGCTTACCTGCCGATATTTTATCGCGTCGTCCTGATTTACAAGCCTCTGAGCTTCGTTTAAAAAAGGCGCTCGCGACTAAAGATGCAACTAAGGCGAGCTACTATCCATCGATTAGTTTAACCAGTAGTTTGGGATCAAGCAGTACATCGTTGACAGAACTGTTACGTAACCCTGCCCTAACTTTAGGAGCAAGTTTAAGCTTACCGTTTTTGCAATATAACGATATGAAGAAAGATATCGCGATTAGCAATCTAGATTATGAAAAAGCGATTATTCAATATCGACAAACGCTTTATCAGGCTTTTGCTGATGTCGAAAATGCTTTATCAAGTCGTACAGAACTCGACAAACAAGTAGCGTTACAAGAACGTAATGTTGAACTTGCAGAAAAGACCGAACGTTTAACTGAAGTTCGTTATCGTTATGGTGCTGTCGCATTAAAAACACTTCTTGATGCTCAGCAAACTACACGTACTGCACGCTTAAGCCTTGTTGAAACTAAACAAAGCCAATACAACGCGTATGTCACCCTCATGCAAGCTTTAGGTGGTTCACCTGTAAAAGAACTTCCAAATTAATAAGCACTATAGATACTATTGTTTTACTCAATTAGAGTTATCAGCTCATTTTCGATGAGCTGATAACTTTTGATTATTGTGCATCTTGACGAAAATATTGTTTTTTATATGTTGATAAAAATAAGATAGAAAATCCAATTAATTATATTTTATTATCACAACGATATATCAAAAGAGAGTAGTTAAATGCACGAACCTTGGGTAAATGGAATTATCAAAAAGTGGACTTTAGATAACATTGGAGATGAGCTATATGAATTGATAATTCACAAGGAAAAAAATGTCATTTGTACATGTGGGCGTTTTGCTCATTCGAGTGGTTCAAAGTCTGTTTCTTTCGAACAATTTATAGCAGGTGAACTTGATGACTTAATTTCCAAAACAATGGGTGAAGATATATTAAACCAAGCAAAAGAATATATAAGAGAACAAATAGTATAAATTGCTTAACTATGTACTTTTGCCATATAAGCTTTGCGCGACGATATAAAATTATCAAAGTACAGTTTTGGATATTTAAGTATTTTCTAAATTAACGACCTATGAATATAAATAATAATATCAATACATGGAGCAATATGCATAAAGTTCACCTTCTACTACACATTTGGGATCGTCAAAATTTAGAACAATCGAATAATTGGGCGGTTGCATATAAAACGATTGAGATGCCATTTATTCCTTTCATTGGCTTAGAAATTGACTTTCCTATTGAAAGAAACCAAAAAATTAAATCTATTAGATGGAGAATGGAGAACAACTCATTTTCCTGTACGCTAGAAAATGAATTCTCACGCAACGGTATAGATGATCCAATGTTTGATGAGTGGCTTGAATATTACGAAAATCATGAATGGTCTATTGAAGGGCCATATCCCAAAAACGAATAATTAGGACTAACGATATATTTATATTAATTTTGAAATCGCACGAAAAATAAAAATCAGATTGTCAAAACAAAGCCGCTATAAAAGCGGCTTTATTATATAAATTAGATCAATCTAATTATTCATCATCCATCATAGATTGGCTCATACCTACTGTATTGAAACCAGCATCTACATATAGAATTTCACCAGTAATACCTGAAGCCCATGGTGAGCAAAGGAATAATGCTGCATTACCCACTTCGTCAATGGTTACGTTGCGTTTTAATGGCGCAACTTTTTCATTGGCATCTAACATTTTACGGAAAGATTTAATACCAGAAGCAGCCAATGTACGAATTGGGCCCGCAGAAATCGCGTTTACACGAATACCGTCAACACCTAAGCTTGATGCCAAGTAACGAACACCAGCTTCTAAAGAAGCTTTTGCCATACCCATAACGTTGTAGTTAGGCATAACGCGCTCAGAACCTTGGTAAGTCAAAGTCAATAAACAACCTTGGCGAGCTTGTAGTAATGGTTTTGCAGCACGTGCCATCGCAATAAAGCTGTATGCACTGATGTCATGAGCAACTTTAAAACCGTCACGGTCAGTCACGTCAGTAAAATCACCATCAAGTGTATGTGCAGGAGCAAAGCCG
>Ga0207655_1004112_pt1 | contig 10465 bp, 10 predicted proteins | sample KBSM44metaG_FD_184398 | JGI IMG/M metagenome (GOLD analysis project Ga0207655, IMG submission 184398) | Miscanthus rhizosphere microbial communities from Kellogg Biological Station, Michigan, USA - KBS M4-4 metaG (SPAdes) (version 2) | ecosystem: Host-associated > Plants > Roots > Rhizosphere >... | reverse complement strand
CTGCGCATTGAAGGCGAAGTGGCCAAACCGATAACGCTGGATATGGATGACATCTTCAAGCGTTTCGCGATGGAACAGCGCATCTACCGTATGCGCTGCGTTGAAGCGTGGTCGATGGTGATCCCGTGGGTCGGCTTCGAGCTCAACAAGCTGCTTAAGCTGGCCGAACCCACCAGCAACGCACGCTTCGTCGCCTTTGAAACCCTGTACGCACCGGACCAAATGCCAGGCCAAAAAGATCGCTTTATCGGCGGCGGGCTGGATTATCCCTATGTTGAAGGTTTGCGCCTTGATGAAGCGATGCATCCGCTGACGCTGTTGAGCACCGGCGTATATGGCAAAGCGTTGCCACCGCAGAATGGCGCGCCGATTCGGCTGACGGTACCGTGGAAATATGGCTTCAAAGGGATTAAATCGATTGTAAAAATCACACTGACTCGCGATCGTCCACCAACCACCTGGAGCCAGATCGCCGCCAATGAGTACGGTTTCTACGCCAATGTAAACCCGCATGTGAATCATCCGCGCTGGTCTCAGGCTACTGAACGCTTTATTGGTGCGGGCGGCATTTTAAAGGTTGATCGCCAACCTACCCTGCTGTTCAACGGCTACGCGAAAGACGTCGCTTCACTGTATCGCGGCCTGGATTTACGGGAGAACTATTGAGTGCGCCTCTCTTTACGCCACATCACCGCCCTAAAAGTCGCGCTGCATCTGGCGGCTTTTCTGCCGTTTGTTTACCTGTTTATGGCGGCAACGCAGGGCTGGCTGAGCGCTGATCCGGCAAAAGATATCCAGCATTTTACGGGCAGAATGGCGCTAAAGTTGCTGCTTGCCACGCTGCTGGTTAGCCCGCTGACGCGCTACCTGAAACAACCGCTGCTGATTCGTACGCGCCGTTTACTCGGCGTGTGGTGTTTCGCCTGGGCGAGCCTGCACCTCACCAGCTATTACCTGCTGGAACTTGGCTACGATCATCTGCTTTTACTTGGCAGCGAGCTGGTTTCCCGTCCTTATTTGTTACTGGGGATGATCAGCTGGACCATTCTCTTCGCCCTTGCGATCACATCCTTTCAGCGCATGCAGCGCAAACTCGGTCGTCGCTGGCAAACGCTGCATAACGGCATCTATCTGGTCGCGATCCTCGCGCCTATCCACTATCTTTGGTCTGTGAAAGTCCTCTCACCGCAGCCGGTGATCTACGCCGTACTGGCTATTGCGCTGTTAGCGTGGCGTTACAATAAGTTGCGTAAACTCCTCCACAGATAATCCCCGTATGGTTGTGTTCTTCCCGCGATTTCTGTTAAAAAGTGTGGCCTTCGGGCCGCATTCGATCAACTTCGCAGATAAGACCAGTATTTTGCTGCGAATGTCGACGAAACGGATATAATGCCCGGCTTTATTGCAAGCGAAGTCTTCTTTTTCATCCGCAAGGGTGACAAACGCGAGATGCCGCGGTATTTTACGCGATGCCTTACTGATTGCAGGAGATAGCAGCAAGATGGCGCACAAATTTCACATACTGCTTTTAAACGGTCCCAATTTGAATTTACTGGGAACGCGCGAGCCTGATAAGTATGGTCATACTACGCTGGCGCACATCGTCGGCGATTTGACGCAGCAGGCCGATCAGCACCATGTGAAATTGAGTCATTTGCAATCGAACGCAGAGTATCAGTTGATTGACCGAATCCACGAAGCCCGCGGCAACGTGGATTACATCATCATCAATCCTGCTGCGTTCACGCATACCAGCGTTGCACTGCGTGATGCCCTGTTGGCGGTTAGCATTCCTTTTATCGAGGTGCATCTCTCAAATGTGCATGCACGCGAGCCGTTCCGACATCACTCCTATCTTTCCGATGTATCTGCCGGCGTCATCTGTGGACTTGGCGCTGATGGATACTCTTGGGCTTTACAAACGGCAGTAAAACGCCTGTCACATTCCAATTAAACAGAGTACGGAACCACACTCATGGATATTCGTAAAATTAAGAAACTGATCGAACTGGTTGAAGAGTCTGGCATTTCCGAGCTGGAAATCTCAGAAGGCGAAGAGTCCGTTCGTATCAGCCGTTCACCTGCAAATGCCGGCTACCCGATGATGCAGCAAGCTTACGCTGCGCCAATGATGCAGCAGCCTGCACTGGCAACCGCTGTAGCCCCGGCCGCGCCGGTGGCAGCAGAAGCAGCTAAACCAGAGATCAGTGGCCACATCGTGCGTTCACCGATGGTCGGTACCTTCTATCGCACCCCAAGCCCAGACGCGAAAGCCTTCATTGAAGTTGGCCAGAAAGTAAATGCCGGCGACACCCTGTGCATCGTTGAAGCGATGAAAATGATGAACCAGATCGAAGCCGATAAATCCGGCGTTGTGAAGGCGATTCTGGTCGAAAGCGGCCAACCGGTTGAATTTGACGAGCCGCTGGTCATCATCGAATAACGAGGCGAAGCATGCTGGATAAAATTGTCATTGCTAACCGTGGTGAGATCGCGCTGCGCATTCTGCGTGCCTGCAAAGAGCTGGGCATTAAGACTGTTGCCGTTCACTCCACCGCGGACCGTGACCTGAAGCACGTGCTGCTGGCGGACGAAACCGTCTGCATCGGCCCGCCACCTTCAGTCAAAAGCTACCTGAACATCCCGGCACTGATCTCCGCCGCTGAAATTACCGGCGCGGTCGCTATCCATCCGGGTTATGGCTTCCTTTCTGAGAACGCCGATTTCGCCGAGCAGGTTGAGCGCTCAGGCTTTATCTTCATCGGCCCGAAAGCAGACACCATTCGCCTGATGGGCGATAAAGTGTCTGCGATCACCGCGATGAAGAAAGCCGGCGTGCCAACCGTGCCAGGCTCTGATGGTTCGCTGACCGACGACATGGAAAAAAACCGTGCCTTCGCTAAGCGCATCGGTTATCCGGTGATCATCAAAGCGTCTGGCGGCGGCGGCGGTCGCGGTATGCGCGTAGTGCGCAGCGACAAAGATCTCGAGCAATCCATCAACATGACGAAAGCGGAAGCCAAAGCGGCTTTCAACAACGACATGGTGTACATGGAGAAGTATCTCGAGAATCCACGCCACATTGAGATTCAGGTACTGGCCGACGGCCAGGGCAACGCTATCTATCTGGCCGAACGTGATTGCTCAATGCAGCGTCGTCACCAGAAAGTGGTTGAAGAAGCACCCGCGCCAGGCATCACGCCGGAACTGCGTCGCTACATCGGCGAACGCTGCTCTAAAGCCTGTATCGACATCGGTTATCGCGGTGCGGGTACGTTCGAGTTCCTGTACGAAAATGGTGAGTTCTACTTCATCGAGATGAACACCCGTATTCAGGTGGAACATCCGGTGACCGAGATGATCACCGGCGTCGATCTGATCAAAGAGCAGCTGCGTATCGCTGCGGGTCAACCGCTGTCGATCAAACAGGAAGACGTGGTGATTCGCGGTCATGCGGTGGAATGCCGTATCAACGCCGAAGATCCTAACACCTTCCTGCCAAGCCCAGGCAAGATCACGCGCTTCCACGCGCCGGGCGGCTTTGGTGTGCGTTGGGAATCGCATATCTATGCCGGCTATAGCGTGCCACCGTACTACGATTCCATGATTGGTAAGTTAATTACCTACGGCGAAAACCGTGACGTGGCAATCTCGCGCATGAAGAATGCGCTGGCGGAACTGATCATCGACGGCATCAAGACCAACATTGAGCTGCAGATGAAAATCATGTCCGATGAAAACTTCCAGCAGGGTGGCACCAACATCCACTATCTGGAGAAGAAACTCGGCCTGCAAGAGAAGTAATTGCAGCGCAGAGCAAAGCAGAGGCCGGTTAACTCCGGCCTTTTTCATTTTTGTTGCCTTTGAGGTTACATAATGGATTGGCGTTTTTTACAAGCGAACAAAGAGGCGCGCTGGTCATTTTATCTGACGTTGGCCTACCTTGCCGTTTGGGGACTTTCTGCCTGGTTAGGTGGCAATGAGATCGGCTTCTTTGGCTTACCAAGATGGTTTGAGCTTTCGTGTCTATTCGCCCCGCTACTGTTTATTGTGTTGTGCTGGCTGATGGTGCGCGTGCTATTCCGCGACATGTCGCTGGAGGATAACGATGGACTCTGAAATCATTCTTCCGCTGTTGGCCTATCTGGTGCTGATCGCCGCACTGTCGGTGTTTGCTATGCGCAAGCAACGTCAGGGCAACTTCCTGAGCGAATACTTCCTCGGCAGCCGTTCGATGGGCGGCTTTGTATTGGCAATGACCATCACCACCACGTATATCAGCGCCAGTTCGTTTATTGGTGGACCTGGCGCGGCCTATAAATATGGCCTCGGATGGGTGCTGCTGGCGATGATTCAGGTACCGGCCGTCTGGCTCTCGCTTGGCGTGTTAGGGAAAAAATTCGCGATTCTGGCGCGCCGCTACAATGCCGTCACGCTCAACGATATGTTATATGGCCGCTACGGCAGCACACTGCTGATCTGGCTATCCAGCATTAGTCTCTTAGTCGCCTTTATTGGCGCAATGACCGTGCAATTTATCGGCGGCGCGCGCCTGCTTGAGACGGCGGCGGGCATTCCTTACGATACCGGCCTGCTGATTTTCGGTGGCACCATCGCGCTCTACACTGCTTTCGGCGGCTTCCGCGCCAGCGTGTTAAACGATGCCATGCAAGGCCTGGTGATGCTGATCGGCACTTTCCTGTTGCTGTTCGCGGTGATTCATCATGCCGGCGGATTAGCCTCTGCGGTGACCAAACTGCACAACATCGATCCGCAGCTGACGTCACCGGAAGGTGTTGGCAATGTCATCAACCCAACCTTCCTCAGCTCCTTTGCCGTGCTGGTGTGTTTTGGGGTGATTGGTCTGCCTCATACCGCCGTACGCTGTATTTCTTATAAAGACAGCAAAGCCATGCATCGCGGTATCGTGCTCGGCACCATCGTCGTGGTGATCCTGATGTTCGGCATGCATCTGGCCGGCGCACTGGGACGCGTAATCCTGCCGGATCTCACCATTCCCGATCGCGTGATTCCTGCGCTAATGATCACCGTTTTGCCGCCGATGGCTGCAGGTGTCTTTCTGGCTGCGCCAATGGCGGCCATTATGTCGACCATTAACGCGCAGTTGCTGCAATCCTCCGCTACGCTGATCAAAGATCTCTACCTGCGTATTGCACCGCAACACAGTGAAAATGAGGCGCGCCTGCGCCTGTTGTCGGGCACTATCACTTTCGTGCTTGGCGTGCTGCTGCTGCTGGCGGCGTGGAATCCACCCGATATGATTATCTGGCTGAATCTGCTGGCATTTGGTGGTCTTGAAGCGGTATTCCTGTGGCCGCTGGTACTGGGCTTGTATTGGGAGCGCGCCAACTCCACGGGCGCGATCAGCGGCATGCTGGTCGGTGCCGGTTGCTACACGCTGCTTGCCAGCCTGAATATTGAATGGTGGGGTTTCCACCCAATCGTTCCTTCATTGATCTTAAGCCTGCTGGCCTTCCTGGTGGGTAATCTGTTTGGCCGCACGCCTGCAACACATGCTGCGGCACTGGAATAAAAGAGAAACACTATGCCTTGGATTCAAATCAAAATTAATAGCACTGGCGAAAACGCCGAAACCCTGAGCGATGCGCTAATGGATGTCGGTGCTGTGTCAGTCACTTTCCAGGATACTCACGACAATCCGGTTTACGAGCCGCTGCCGGGTGAAACGCTGCTGTGGGGCGATACCGATGTCATCGGCCTGTTCGATGCCGAAACCGAGATGAGCGATGTGGTGGCCGAGTTAAGCCAGCACCCGCTGCTGGGATCCGCGTTTCGTCATAAGATCGAACAGATCGAAGATAAAGACTGGGAGCGCGAATGGATGGATAACTTCCACCCGATGCGTTTCGGTGAGCGTTTGTGGATCTGCCCGAGCTGGCGTGATGTGCCGGATCCTTCAGCGGTTAATGTGATGCTCGATCCGGGCCTCGCCTTTGGCACCGGCACACATCCCACCACTTCACTGTGTTTAACCTGGCTCGACGGGCTGGATCTGCAGGGTAAAACGGTGATCGATTTTGGCTGTGGATCGGGCATTCTCGCCATTGCTGCGCTGAAGTTGGGTGCCGCGCAAGCCATTGGTATCGATATCGATCCGCAGGCGATACAGGCTAGCCGCGATAACGCCGAACGTAATGGCGTCTCCGAGCGTTTGGCGCTGTATCTGCCCCATCAGCAGCCAGAAAACCTGCAGGCGGATGTGGTGGTCGCCAACATCCTCGCGGGTCCGCTGCGCGAGCTGGCACCGTTGATCAGCGTGCTGCCGAAAACCGGTGGCCACCTTGGATTATCCGGCGTGCTGGCGAGCCAGGCCGAAGGCGTGTGTGAAGCTTATGTCGAACGCTTCGATTTGGATCCGGTTGCCGAAAAAGAGGAGTGGTGCCGCATCACCGGCGTGCGTCGCTAAGTCACGTTCTCATTCCCGCATGTCGGCCCGAAGCCGGGCAGGCATGCGTCTCGCCACAAAAAGGGCAAAAAAACCAAGCCTTGTCTGGTTCTTCCCTGCAAACGGCATTACAGAGTAGTCATTTCCACCTCGCCACGTATTATCTGCTGCACGCCGCTTGCCGGTCCCCTTTTTAGTCGAGATTTAGCATGAAAACCGCCCTCTTGCTTAGCGCCATGTTGTCCTTCAGCATCGGTGCAAACGCCGCATCGGCCCCCACCGCACCGCACTGGAGTTATGAAGGCAGCGCCGGCCCAGAACACTGGGGCGAACTCTCCGCCGATTTCCAAACCTGCCATAACGGCAAGTTTCAATCGCCCATTGATATCCGTAATACCATTGAAGGCCGCCTGCCGCCCCTTAGGCTAGAGTTCCACACTGCGGCTGAAAAACTGGTGAATAACGGTCATACCGTGCAGGTGGATGTGGATGATGAAGATAACTTTATGCTGGATGGCGAGATCTTCCGCCTCAAGCAATATCACTTCCACACGCCAAGTGAGAACCAAATCAACGGCCACGCTTATCCCCTCGAAGCGCATTTCGTCCATGCGAACGCCGATGGCGAAATTGCAGTGATTGCCGTGATGTTCGAAGTAGGTAAAGAAAACAGCGCCCTTAACCCGCTTATTGCTGCCATGCCTAAGCAGGAAAATCAGGCTGTGGAGGTGAAGCAGCGGATGGATTTAACTCCGCTCTTCCCAACCGATCGTCACTATTATCGTTTCAGCGGTTCGCTTACCACGCCACCTTGCACCGAAGGCTTGCGCTGGTTGGTGATGAAGCAGCCCGTCACGCTTTCTCAATCACAGCTGCAAGCATTCCAGCAGGCGTTAAAAAACGCCAACAACCGTCCGCTGCAACCGTTGCATGGTCGCCTGATTGTTGAATAATCTTCGGATAACCTCTGCACTGACAAATTAGTACAATTAATAATCGAAATGCCGTCATTTCTCTGGCTAATTACCGGATGTGGCGGTTTTTATTTTGTGATTATGCTCATGTTTTAAGAAAAATTTTTGTACACAATTTCATCGTATTCTCATAAGTACTTGAATTATAAATATTAATATCATTTACCCGCGCCTTCAGGCAGATTCCCTGGAACCTTGACGGCGAATTGTTCAAAGTTTGGCCTTTCATCTTTTTTAAAAAATGCGTAATATACGCCGCCTTGCGAACAGTTAGGGTCACTTCTTTTTCATGCGCATTGGACAATATCAGCTACGTAATCGACTCATTGCTGCGCCTATGGCCGGAGTATCCGATAAGCCATTTCGCACCCTGTGTTATGAGAACGGCGCCGGTATGACCGTCTCCGAGATGCTGTCATCTAACCCGGAAGTTTGGGCCAGTGACAAATCACGTTTGCGTATGGTGCATAGTGACGAGCCTGGGATTCGTGCCGTGCAAATTGCCGGTTGCGATCCTGATGAGATGGCTGCCGCCGCGCGCATTAATGTGGTGTCTGGCGCGCAGGTTATCGATATCAACATGGGCTGCCCGGCCAAAAAAGTGAATCGTAAGATGGCAGGTTCAGCACTGCTGCAACATCCGCAACTGGTGGAGTCGATTCTCACCGCGGTCGTAAATGCAGTTGATGTACCGGTTACGCTGAAGATTCGCACCGGCTGGGACAAAGAAAATCGTAATTGTGTAGAGATTGCCCAATTGGCTGAACGCTGTGGCATTCAGGCTCTCACCATTCATGGCCGCACGCGCGCCTGTTTGTTTGAGGGATTTGCTGAATACGACAGCATTCGGACAGTTAAGCAGAGCGTTTCCATTCCGATTATTGCGAATGGCGACATTACTGACCCGCATAAAGCCAGAGCGGTGCTCGACTATACCGGAGCCGATGCTCTTATGGTTGGCCGTGCCGCTCAGGGAAGACCGTGGATCTTCCGGGAAATCCAGCATTATCTGGACACAGGGGAGCTGCTGGCACCGAAGCCGCTGGCTGAAGTGAAGCAAATGCTGATTGGACATATACGGGAGCTGCACGACTTTTACGGTCAGCGCAAAGGATACCGTATTGCCCGAAAACACGTTTCCTGGTATTTGCAGGAAAGTGCTCCTGATGACCAGTTTCGGCGCACATTCAACGCCATAGAGGATGCCAGCGAACAGCTGGAGGCGTTGGAGGCATACTTCGAAAATCTTGCGTAAACGAAATAAAGAGCTGAAAGAACTATGTTCGAACAACGCGTAAATTCTGACGTACTCACCGTTTCTACCGTTAACTCTCAGGATCAGGTGACCCAAAAGCCACTGCGTGATTCGGTTAAACAGTCACTGAAGAACTATTTTGCTCAACTGAACGGTCAGGATGTGAGTGACCTGTATGAGCTGGTATTGGCAGAAGTCGAGCAGCCTCTGTTGGACATGGTGATGCAGTACACCCGTGGCAACCAGACCCGTGCAGCTCTGATGATGGGTATCAACCGCGGTACCCTGCGTAAGAAGCTGAAAAAATACGGCATGAACTAATCTGTTCGTTGCTGCGATAACGCCAGCCTTGCGGCTGGCGTTTTTGTTTCTGCTGCCGGTAATTTCCTGAGGTTAAAAACGCATGAAACAATTGGCGCGATAATGGTAACGATAGTTGCAATTGCAGCAGTGATATCCTATCCCTCTTAGCAACGCATTTCCCCTCACTTTATTACGCGCTCACTTATCCTTTCATCACCCTTCAGCCCGCTTTCTCTGTGATCCTCAACCGCTTCGGCCGTAAGCGTGCAAACTCATACATCCACTCCTGAGCGTTAGCTCACACTGCTTCCATATAGTGAAACTTTTTGCACTATTTGTGATCGTGTCGTCTCGTCATGCTGCCTTTTGGTGCGCCATATTAGCCAGAATCTTCTGAGTGCTTCAGTTTATTAAAAGATCTTTCCAGAGAATTCAGGATTCTGCAAACCTGGCATCAGGTTTGCAGAGTTGTGGATGGCTAACCACCACAGACAGAAAACAGCGCACATTAAAGTGCGCGCAAACATAACAACACACGATATCGCCACACAGGATGCTTTATGAAAAAGATGATGCTTTCCACTCTGGTTGCTGCAGCCTCGCTGTTAGCTGTTGCTCAACAAGCGCACGCTGGCACCACGCTGGATGCCATTAAGAAGAAAGGTTTTATACAGTGCGGCATCAGTGACGGCCTGCCAGGCTTCTCTTATGCTGACTCTAACGGCAAATTCACTGGTATTGACGTGGATGTATGCCGTGCAGCCGCTGCCGCAGTATTTGGCGACGCAACTAAAGTGAAATACACCCCGCTGACCGCGAAAGAGCGCTTCACCGCGCTGCAGTCTGGCGAAGTAGACATCTTATCTCGTAACACCACATGGACCTCATCACGCGATGGCGGCATGGGCTTCCTGTTTGCAGGCGTGAACTATTACGACGGTATCGGCTTCCTGACGCACCAGAAAGCCGGTCTGAAAAGTGCTAAAGAGTTGGATGGCGCCACCGTGTGTATTCAGGCCGGTACTGATACCGAGCTGAACGTGGCTGATTACTTCAAAACCCATAAAATGCAGTACACCCCAGTGACCTTCGACCGCTCTGACGAATCCGCTAAAGCGCTCGACAGCGGCCGTTGCGACACCCTCGCGTCTGACCAATCTCAGCTGTATGCGCTGCGTATCAAACTTGGCAAGCCAGACGAGTTCATTGTACTGCCAGAAGTGATCTCGAAAGAGCCGCTGGGGCCCGTGGTACGTCGCGGTGATGACGATTGGTTCACCATCGTCAAGTGGTCGCTGTATGCCATGCTGAACGCGGAAGAGATGGGTATCAGCTCTAAAAATGTCGATGACATGGTAGCGAAACCGACTACGCCGGATATGGCACATCTGCTGGGCGCGGAAGGTGACTTCGGTAAAGACCTGAAGCTCGATAACAAGTGGGCTTACAACATCATCAAACAAGTGGGTAACTATCAGGAAGTGTTCGACCGTAACGTCGGTAAAG
>Ga0207655_1004109_pt1 | contig 10467 bp, 9 predicted proteins | sample KBSM44metaG_FD_184398 | JGI IMG/M metagenome (GOLD analysis project Ga0207655, IMG submission 184398) | Miscanthus rhizosphere microbial communities from Kellogg Biological Station, Michigan, USA - KBS M4-4 metaG (SPAdes) (version 2) | ecosystem: Host-associated > Plants > Roots > Rhizosphere >... | reverse complement strand
CCTGACTGTTCGTTCCTGGAACTGACGTTGTTCCTTCCCGCCAGTTTCAGGTAAGTACTTTAACCGCCAGAAAGAAATTTCAGGTCAAAGGAGGCCGGGATTGACGCGGACCATTTCAGTGGTGCCCTATGATGAAAAATGGCCGGAAGCATTCGAGGCTGAGCGTCTGGTGATACAGGCCTTATTAGGGGAAGTTGCAGTGAATATTCATCACATTGGCAGCACTTCTGTTTCGGGTCTGGCAGCAAAGCCCGTGATCGACATACTGCTGGAAGTCTCTGATATTAACCAGCTGGATGAGTGTACCTCTGCCATGAGCAGCATCGGGTACAGTACCAGAGGTGAAAACGGCATTCCGGGACGCAGATATTTCACTAAAGGTGTCCATCTGCGTAGCCATCAGGTACATGCATTTTCAACCGGGGATGAGCAAATACTTCGCCACCTGGCTTTTCGGGATTATCTCCGAAAAAACAGTGGTATTGCTAAAATCTATGCGGAGATTAAGTCCACTGCCGCATTGCTCTGCAATAATAATTCACAACGTTATAGCTCTCTCAAAGCCGCGTTTATTGAGCATCATCTGCAACTCGCGCTGATTGACCTCAAGCGTTAAGTCCAGAATTCCAGTTGAGGGTCATCAAGGCTTAATCTTTTCAGGGGCGTGTTAAATTCCAGTCATCCCGACTCAGCGTAAAAAGCATGCTTGCAGCCGCATCTGGCACATCATAGACATCGCGAATATGCCGAAGTCCGGCTTTAATCAGAACTTTTTGTGACGCCAGATGGTTTGCTCTAACCATTGCAGAGATTTCAGTGAGTTTTAACTCATTAAACCCATATCTGACTGCATATCTGGCAAACTCTGTCGCCAGCCCTTTCCCCCAGGATTCCGGCGAGAATCGATACCCCAGATTATTGATCCTGATATCAGCGAAGTTTCGGATACTCAGCCCTCCGAAGCCTACGATTCTGTCAGGCTCATCCCGAAGCGAAATAGCCCAATTACCGAAACCCTGTGTTTCCCAGTGGCTTATTGAGCGAGACAAGACATCACGTGCATGTTCAATATTCGGGTAAGGACCGGCTGGATTAAACACGTTCGTCGCAGGGTCACCATAAATCCTGAAAAGATCGCCTGCATCTGCTGCGCTGACTGGACGAAGGGCTAACCGCATGACGTCTGGCTGCAAAAGAACCTCCTGTGTTCGGTAAAGAAACGGGAAAACCTGATAATAAACACAGTAAAAGGTGCCGGTCACCCAGTCAATACCTCACCTGAACAACGTTGTGATAACGTGATAGCAGTTATTTCATCGTACTTACGTCCCGGTAAGTCAAATTAACAGACGCCGCTACTGTTCTCGATTAATCCTCTTTTTATCGTCCGGACTTGTTTAAAGATCGTCTGCGATTAATGACTTAACTCAATTTAAAAAATATGACTAATCGGGCTGAAGATATCGTGATTTCTGTCGAAAACATAATAAGAAAATAAGAACTAAAAGGGAGTGATAACAGAAGATATTTCTCCTGCACGTTCACCACGCTCTCTGGCAACCCAGCCGGGATTAACGCTCCTGCCTATTTCCCAGAGCAATAGACATTAAGTAGCCTGGCGGCACTGGAACAACGATGAATCGATATATTTCAGGAAGCAGAGACGTCCGGAACATGACCTACTGCATGATAAAGAGCCAACAACAACATGACGTTCCGGCGGCGTCTGTTTTGCATATTGCGGGAAATGAAAAATGAGCATCGTTTATATACCTGCCCTCATTCCCTTACTGATGAAAAAAGAGAATGAGAAAGGAAGCCCACTTACAGAGGATGAAGTCCGCCACATCCGGGATAACGCTACGTCTATCGAAGTGCCCCGTGATGTTGCTTTCACCATGGCTGAATGCCGGGGTTATTTTGATATCAATCCTGAACATTGCTGGCCGGAGTGGAGCGCATACCGGAGTAAGAATTTACTGTCTGCTGCGGACAACGGTTAACGGCATCGCGATGCACATCCTCACCTTACGCTTCAGCAACCGGTCTCAGGGCAGAGAACGCCATGCTGTAGTGTCTGTCATCGCCAAACCTGGGCTACGACGTATAGCCACGCAGCGGAAAAGCCGGTAGAGTATTATTTTTTCTCAGGTAAGGATTATTATGAATCGTAGCGAAGAAATCCTTGAAGCCGCAGAATATTGCATGCGACAGAAAGGCTTTTATCAGACATCGGTTCAGAGTATTGCCAGACAGGCAAATGTCAGCGTTGGCCTGATTTACAAATATTACAAAAATAAAGAAGCGATTATTGAGGCACTGATAAAGAGCGTCGTACAACGCATGATTGATTTATTAAAAGATGACCTCGACAATCTTGCCCAGGCTGGAAATGTCACCTATTCTGCGCACGACACTGTGTCAATCGATGTTGAAAAAAGCATTGCACTGCTTATTGATATCTCAGCAGAAGCCACACGTAATGAACGCATCCGTCAGATAATTTATGATGCCTGGCAGGCTTTGAAAGAGAACTTTATTATTCAGGAGCAGGCTATTAACCCGGCGCTTAATAAAGAGATTATTCAGACGCGCTTGTATATCATTTCACTTATTCTGGACGGCATGACTATACGCCGTTATATGAAGCAACGCGAAATCGAAGGCAGCTTTATGTCATTCCTTGATGCCATCAGCCAGGACATTAATCAGCAGAGTGTGGCGTAAATCAAGGAAACAGATGGCTGGCGAGGACGCTGTTGATTCTCGCTAACTCCTGCTGTTCAAGGTGTTTGTCACCAAACGTGCGGCAGGCCACCCCATCGACCAGCATAAGTAAAAACTGAATACGGTCGCTACGCTGCTGCGAACTTGCTGCTGGCATCTGTTGCTTAAATACGCTGTCCAGTTCCGTCATCAGCAATGCTTCTTCAAACGCAAGCATCTCGCGTACGGATGCATTTCGTGAGGCTTCCGAATACATTTCAAGTAATAAACAACGATCTGTGAAAGACCAGTCCTGCCAGAATTCGGACTCAGTATCGATAATACTGGATGTGCTGATTTTTAGTTGAAAGTTTTTCACTAAAAACATCCGCCAGTTTTCAGCAATATTTTTTATCGTTTCACTGACAATTAATTCTTTGCTCTCAAAATAGCGGTAAATCTGACCCGCGCCCAAACCCGACTCACGGCTAATATCGGCCATGCTTGCACCATGAAATCCGGATCGACTGAAACACTTTTTTGCCGCCGAGATTATCTGCTGCTGGCGCTGTTGTAAGAAATCATCATTATCTGACCTGCTCAAAATAACTCCTGATAATTGTACGTAATATCATCGTTTTTTTAATAATGTCTTATGTTACCCGAGGTAGGAGTAGGAGGGAATAATTGCTTTAAACTCTGACCTGTATGCGCTGGTCACCCCTGCTGACACCGGGAGTCGGCATTTGAGCGCCCACAGCATTGCCCTGCACGTTACAAAAGGCGCACACGCACCGAAGCCTGCGTGTGCGCCCGAACTACATTTTTAGTTCCGACTCCTGCAATGCCGTACCGCCACCCATCACTTTGTAAAACGTGTTCAGGTTTTGGAAGTACGCCAGCTCAACACTTACCAGGCTTGTCCTGGCGGTATAAAGCGTACGCTGAGCGGTCAATGCATTGAGCCAGGTGTCCACTCCACGCTGATAACGCAGATCGGCCAGATGATAATAGGTCTGTGAAGCCACAACATTATTACGCTGGCTCATCAGTTGATCCTGGAGGGTGCCTCTTCGCGCCAGAGCATCTGCGACTTCCTGAAACGCGGTTTGCACCGACTTCTCGTACACCGCCACGTAATACTCTTTTTGCGCTTTGGTATAGTTCAGGTAAGCAACGTTGTAGCCCCCTTTAAAGATCGGGAGTGAAATACTGGGAGCAAATGACCACATCCCCGCCCCGTTTTTGAACAGCGAAGAGAGATCGGCACTGCCGACCCCTCCGCTTGCCGTCAATGAAATACTCGGGAAGAAGTTTGCCCGTGCTGCGCCGATGTTGGCATTCGCCGCCTTCAGGTTGTGCTCAGCCTGCAACACATCAGGTCGATTGATCAGGGCTTCCGAGGACACCCCTGCCGGCACCTCTCGCAACGCCTGCCCCAGAGACTCAAGGTTTTGCGGCAGCAGGTTGTCAGGTACGCTTTTACCCACCACCAGGTCCAGGGCATTCTTATCCTGCGCCACGCTGGTAGTATAACTGGCGACATCTGCCTGCGCAGACTGCCAGGTGGTTTCCGCTGACGCCACATCCACCATTGATGCGACGCCGTTCTGCAGCCGTTTGCGCGTGACCTCCAGAGACTGACGGGCACTCTCTGCCGTCTCTTTTGCAATCTTCAGGTTACTGCGATCGGCCGCCAGCTGTAACCAGTAATCTGACGTGTTGTACAGTAACGTCAGACGCGTACTTCGTGCGCCTTCCAGCGTGCCAAGGTAGGTTTCATATTCCTGACGCGACAAACTTTGGTTTTTACCGAACAGGTCCAGCTCAAATGAGCTGACATTTCCCTCCGCAGAATAACTGTTGCCCAGCGCAGTTTGATTACCTTCTCCTGTCAGAGCCCGTGAGCGGGTCCCACTGACATCAGCACTCAGTGAAGGTAAGAGATTCGAACGCTGCTCACCAAACTGTGCGTGCGCCGATTTCACACTCGCGACGGCTTCACGCAAATCCCGGCTGTTATCCAGAGCCATGGCGACGACCTGCCGGAGGCGAGGATCCTGCACATAATCCTGCCAGCTGATATCGCGATAATTCACCGCGTCCTGTTGCAGTTTGCGGTAAGCTTCACCGTCAGGCGTTGCGGCAACGACAGCATTCTCAGGGCGGGCATAATGCGGATCGAGTGAAACGCATCCCGCAAGAAAACAGGGCAAAAACACCGCTAAAAGTTTCGCAGATAGTGTCATTATTCCTTCACCTTCGCAGCGGAATCAGTAGACGATATGTCGTCATGCGGCTTCGCCGGGAACAGTCGGCGGACCAGCACAAAGAACAGGGGAACAAAGAAGATGGCCAGCAGGGTCGCAGTTAAGGTCCCGCCAATAATACCGGTACCGATAGCGATACGGCTGTTTGCACCGGCACCGGAAGAGAGTGCCAGCGGCAGCACCCCGGCGGTAAACGCCAGCGAGGTCATAATGATGGGACGTAAACGCATCGTTGCTGCATGGGTCGCGGCCCTGACCAGACTCTCTCCTTTGCGATATTGCTCTTCAGCAAACTCCACGATCAGAATGGCATTCTTGGCCGACAGCCCAATAATAGTGAGCAACGCGACCTGAAAGTAAATGTCGTTTTCCAGCCCGCGCAGCGTAATGGCCAGTAGCGAACCGATGACGCCTAAAGGCACAACCATCATTACTGAAAAGGGCACTGACCAGCTCTCATACAGGGCCGCAAGGCACAGGAACACGACGATCAGTGAGATGCCATACAGTGACATTACCTGATTGCCTGAGAGCTTTTCCTGATAAGAGAGTCCACTCCACGAGAAGGTGTTACCGGCGGGTAACTTCGCCGCCAGTTTCTCCATTGCGGTGATGGCATCGCCGGAACTTTTGCCAGGAGCAGCTGCGCCTTCAATTTCGTAAGATGCCAGACCGTTATAACGTGACAGGACATCCGGACCATACGCCCAGTTCATTGAGGCAAAAGAAGAGAACGGCACCATGGTGGTGTTATTACTGCTATCCGTGCCGCGTACATGCCACTCATCAATATCTTCAGGCTTGCTGCGGAACTGTTGATCACCCTGCATGTAGACTTTTTTCACTCGCCCACGATCGGTAAAGTCATTAACGTAGCTCCCCCCAATGGCAGCACTTAACGTGCTGTTAATATCACTGAGGGTCAGACCCAGCGACTGCGCTTTAGCATCATCAATCATGACATCCAGCTGCGGCAGGCTCGGCAGCGAGTTGGCACGAACGGCCATGAGAACGGGGTCATGATTCGCGTCCGCAATAAGTTGATCACGCATTTCGAGGAGTTCGTCACGACTGGTCGCACCCCGCGCTTGCAGTTCAAATGTAAAGCCATTGGACTGGCCCAGCCCGGAAACCGAGGGAGGTGTCAGGACAAAAATTTGCGCATCGCGAATGCCCGACAGGGCCATCATCGCCCGGCCTGCAATGGCATCGGCGCTGTTCTCTCTGCCTTTACGTTCACTCCAGTTCTTTAAGGCGATAAAGCCAATTCCCGCGTTCTGACCACTCCCGGCAAAACTAAAACCGTTTACCAGCATGCTGATGTTAACGTTCGCTTTCTCCTGGGTGGCAAAGTATTGCTGAACCTGGCGACGTACTTCATTGGTCCGGTTCTCTGTCGCGCCTGGGGCCAGCTGGTACTGCACCATGATGTAACCCTGGTCTTCGGTAGGCAGGAAGCCCGTCGGCAGCCGCATATAGAGCACTGCACACCCAATCAGCAGCACGCCATAAAGAAGCAGATAACGCACTGAACGGTTGACGACATGGCCGACGCCCTTTTGATATCGCGTCTGGACATTTTCATAACTGCGATTAAACCAGCCGAAAAAGCCTTTGCTGCCGCTTTCATGATTGTGGGGTTTGAGCAGAGTTGCACAGAGTGCGGGTGTCAGCGTTAACGCCACAATGACTGACAGCACCATCGAGGAAACAATGGTGATGGAGAACTGACGGTAGATCACACCCGTCGATCCGCTGAAAAAGGTCATTGGCAGGAACACGGCAGAGAGCACCATCGCGATACCAATTAATGCGCCGGTGATCTCCTTCATCGATTTTTCCGTCGCCTGACGCGGGGGTAATCCCTCTTCACGCATGACGCGTTCGACGTTTTCGACCACCACGATCGCATCATCCACCAGTAAGCCGATAGCGAGTACCATACCGAACATCGTCAGGGTGTTAATCGAGTATCCAAAGAGGGATAGCACGCCAAAGGTACCCAGTAACACGACCGGAACCGCTACCGCCGGGATTAAAGTGGTGCGAATGTTTTGCAGGAAAATAAACATCACAATGACGACTAAAATCACCGCTTCGATGAGCGTTTTCACCACTTCTTCAATCGAAATTTTTACGAAATCGGTGCTGTCGAGCGGATACGCGATCTCGTAGCCTGCAGGCATACTGCTGCGAAACTCATTAATCTTCGCTTTCACCTGCCCGGCGGTAGAGAGTGCATTGGCACCGGACGCCAGCTGAATGGCAATCGCGGATGCCGGATGGCCGTTCGCCAGAACGTTGAAACTGTAATCTTCATCACCCATTTCTACCCGAGCGACATCTCTCAGCCGCACCACCGAACCATCCGCCTGGCTTTTCAGGACGATATTGCGGAACTGCTCAGGCGTTTGAAGTCGTGACCGCGAGCGCACAGTCGCCACCAGTTGTTGTTCGTTGCTGGACGGTTGCGCCCCCAACTGCCCGGAGGAGACCTGGGTGTTCTGACTTTCCAGTGCCGTTGTGACATCGGATGGCATCAGGGAATAGGACGTCAGCTTGATGGGATTGAGCCAGATACGTATCGCATATTCAGACCCGAATACCTGCACACCGCCTACTCCGGGGACACGCGCCAGGCTGTCTTCCATGTTACTCACCATATAGTCGGCAACATCTGATAAGCTGCTTTTATTGGTTTTGTCGTACAACCCCATAATCAGCAAAAAATCACTCTGCGCTTTCTGCACCGTCACACCCTGTGACGTCACTGCGGTCGGCAGGCGGCTTTCTGCCTGCTGAACCTTGTTCTGAACCTGAACCTGAGCAATATCAGGATCGGTCCCCTGTTTGAACGTGACCGTGATTTTAACCTGGCCGGTGGACGCCGTGCTGCTGGCGTCGAAATAGAGCAAACCGTCCAGCCCGGTAAGCTGTTGTTCAATGACCTGGGTAACGCTGCTCTCCAGTGTTTCGGCGGAAGCGCCGGTATACGTTGCCTGGATACTGATTTGTGGTGGTGCGACATCCGGATACTGCGAAACCGGCAGGCTTCTGACGCTCAGGATACCGAACATCATAATACCAAGGGCAATCACCCAGGCGAAAACAGGACGACGAATAAAGAACTGAGCCAACATATTATTTGCCCTCGCGGATAGCAGCTTTACCGTCTGGCGTCACTTCGACGGCTTTGACATGCATGCCTGGCTGAACTTTAGCGCTGCCCTCAACAATCAGTTTGTCACCGCGTATCAGCCCTGAAGTAATCAACCATTTGTTGCCAATCACACGGTCGGCCACGACCTGCCGGCTTTCAACGTTGCTCTCGTTGTCGACCACCATTGCAGTGGCATTGCCTTTGGGATCCCGGCTAATTCCCTGTTGCGGTGCCAGAATGGCATCACTTTTAACGCCGTTGGTGACGCTGGCGCGCACATACATGCCCGGCAGGAGTTCATGTTGCGGATTCGGGAAAATCGCGCGTAGCGTGACCGTACCGGTGGCTTCATCGACCGAAACTTCCGTCAGCTCCAGCTTTCCAGGATATTCGTAGGTCGTGCCATCTTCCAGATTCACCGTTACGGGGACATCATCGGTACTCTGTTGCAGCGACGCCTGCTGGCGTTTGAGTTTCAGCAGTTGCACACTGGATTGCGTGAGATCGACATAGATAGGATCCAGCGCACGAATGGTTGCCAGTGCAGAGGTCTGGCTTGCCGTAACCAGTGCGCCAGGTGTCACGGATGAGATCCCGATACGGCCACCGATCGGCGCTTTGATTTGGGTGTAGTTCAGATTGATACGGGCATTTTCAACGGCAGCACGATATTGATCCACAGAGGCGACATTTTGTTGATACGTTGCCTGCGCATCATCGGCATCCTGTCGCGACACACCATTATCTTTAAGCAGTGCAGCATAGCGTTCGGCTTTCAATTTGCTGCTTTTCACCAGCGCCTTGGCATTTTTTAGCTGCCCTACGGCTTGATCGTAACTGGCCTGATAGCTGGCAGGATCGATTTGATAGAGTATCTGCCCGGCTTTAACTTCATCGCCCTCGGTAAACAGGCGTTTCTGAATGATGCCATCCACCTGTGGCCTGACATCTGACGTCATGCTGCCCGTAACCCGCCCGGCAAGCTGGCTATTCAGCGTCACAGATTCGGTTTTCAAGGTTTTAACACCCACTTCTGGGGTCATAACTGGTACTTGCTGATGACTGTTTTGATCGCAGGACGCCGCAATCATCACGAGTCCGGCGATCATACTGCGCTGAAAGTTTTTCATAGTTACCCTGTAATGAACGTTCATTCTCATTCTGCAGTTTAATTAATCATCAACAGGATGTATGTCAGCAAAACGAAAAGAAGAATTTCTGAACATAAAAATCCTGCCTGGTTGCAACCTCCAGCAGACCGGCAGGTCTATTACACCAACGGTTATCACTTACCTGAACCCTGGGCGGGTCTGTCTCAAACCGTAGCATTAAATGTTCATCGCCTTTCATGGCTGATTAATCAAAAGCGCTGCAGGGTAAGAGGGTATAATTTTCTGATAGTATTAAAATGAGCAGGGACGTTCGATAGGCCTTATTAAGTATTCGCTAAAATCTGCGAAATCTGTTCCTGAATATTGCTGGCTGCGGAGACATGATGATAGACAAAGATTCACTCACAGTGGCAATACTCTTTATTATTGCCTTTGTATTGTATTACATAAAAATGACGCGCAGCCTTTCAGGACACTTTATCTATTTTGATAAAAGAAAAAATAATCTCACATTGCGCCTGTCAATTTTTGGCACGCCGAGAGAGATGTCCGATCTGCGCAACGTGATCTCTTCGCTTAAACAATGCTTACAGGATCTTGAAAAGAAAAATTATCATAGCGTGACATTTGCATCACATCTGATCACTGATGAAATGATTGAAACAATTCAGCGTTTTACCCAGGAACAGGGTTACGCATTACAGGACGTCAGGTTCTGCTATACATCAAAATGGCAACGCTTCATCATTCCACTTAAAATGCTCCTGTTTCATTTCACTGTGACGTTTGCTAACCCAACCACGACAACATTCACTGTCGTATTTAATCAGCGTCATGACGCCGGGTTTGATAATATTTATGTTGGTAAGTGAGATGCTCTCTGCTGCCGCATATCAGAATATGTCTCTGCAATGAAGAGCCGATGCTGTATTGATGTAGAAGCCTGGCAGAGCCAAAGCACAGTTCTATGTTGTTAATTTTGATGTAGTGTTTGAAAGTCACACGCGCTTTACTCTCTGATGCGCCACTCCTCGTTGCAAATCACACCCGCCAACGTTAATCTATACGAAACGTATACATTTCATATAAGGTTTGTATGGGTATCGTAAAAATTTCCGACCTGATGCATGAGAATCTCCGCATCGCCAGCCAGGCGATGAGCCGCTCGATCAATGCCCAGGCAGAACACTGGCTTAAGCTTGGCATGCTGGCTGAACTC
>Ga0207655_1004108_pt1 | contig 10468 bp, 9 predicted proteins | sample KBSM44metaG_FD_184398 | JGI IMG/M metagenome (GOLD analysis project Ga0207655, IMG submission 184398) | Miscanthus rhizosphere microbial communities from Kellogg Biological Station, Michigan, USA - KBS M4-4 metaG (SPAdes) (version 2) | ecosystem: Host-associated > Plants > Roots > Rhizosphere >... | reverse complement strand
GCCTCCTTGAAGGCAAGATTGAGGGTGACTTCGAGCTCGCGGTTTAACATAGCTTCACCTCATACCCAAGTGGTCGGCGATTAACCGTCCTTCTCGATTTCACAGAGTAGCGGATGCTGGCTTTCCCTGGCGTACTGGTTGACCTGCATGGCCTTGGTCTCGGCGATGTCGCGGGTAAACACTCCACATACTGCCCGTCCTTCTGTATGAACGGCCAGCATGACCTTGGTCGCCAGCTCGCGATTCAGGTTAAAAAACACCTCGAGCACTTCGACGACGAAATCCATCGGTGTGTAGTCATCGTTGAACAAAACCACCTTGTACATAGGCGGCGCCTGTAAAGCAGGCTTAGCCTCCTGAACAGCAATGCCTGCGGAATCGTCGTCGTGTAAATCAGGGCGATCCTGATTGAATGTTAGTCGAATCTGGCTGATTGCATGCATGGAAAGAAAGGTTCGTCAGTTGTGCAAATACAGTGGTGGGGGCGGCCATCAGCGATTTCAACTCCGACTGCCCGGTCACCTTGACTATCGGGAAAACGGTGTTACAACCAATAGAGCCCACAGTGGGTAAAAAAGGTCCGCGGAGTCAATCTATTTACAAGATTAGACTGCGGATTAACTGGATGATACTCCAGTGATGGAGTCTGTTGCAGAGGGATATGAGTATGGCTGTCGGTAAGGTGAAATGGTTCAACAATGCCAAGGGGTTCGGTTTCATTAACACCGACGCCAGAGAAGGTCGCGACGAGGATGGCAAAGATATCGATTTCTTTGCCCACTACTCAGCCATTGAGATGGAGGGATACAAGACCCTCAAGGCCGGGCAAATCGTTAGTTTCGAGATCGTTCAGGGCCCCAAAGGGTTGCATGCCGTAAAGATCACATCTGCGACCTCCCTGAACGGACAGACCGCACCTGCCATCAAGCCAGAAACAGTGTCGAGCTGACACAACTTGCCATCCAGTCATAAAAAACCGCCCGAAGGCGGTTTTTTTGTGCTGATTCGCTTACATGTGCCGCTTACATATGCGAGATGAGCGCATCGCCAAACCCGGAAGACGATACCAGCTTCGCGCCATCCATCAGGCGTTCGAAGTCATAGGTCACGGTTTTAGCGGAAATCGCGCCATTGGTGCCCTTGATGATCAAGTCGGCCGCTTCGGTCCAGCCCATGTGACGCAGCATCATCTCTGCGGACAGGATGAGCGAGCCCGGGTTGACCTGGTCCTTGCCGGCGTACTTCGGCGCGGTACCGTGGGTGGCTTCGAACATGGCCACGGTGTCGGACAGGTTCGCACCCGGCGCAATACCGATACCGCCCACTTCTGCCGCCAGGGCATCGGAGAGGTAGTCACCATTGAGGTTCAGGGTGGCGATCACATCGTACTCGGCCGGACGCAGCAGGATCTGCTGAAGCATGGCGTCGGCGATGGCGTCCTTGACGATGACGTTCTTGCCGGTTTTCGGGTTTTTGAACTGCATCCACGGACCGCCGTCGAGCAGGGTCGCGCCGAATTCTTCGGCAGCCACTTCGTAGGCCCATTCCTTGAAGGCACCTTCGGTGAACTTCATGATGTTGCCTTTGTGCACGATAGTCAGCGAGTCGCGGTCATTGTCGACCACATACTGCAGGGCCTTGCGCGCCAGACGCTTGGTGCCTTCCAGGGAAACCGGCTTGACGCCGATACCGCAATTCTGGTCGAAACGGATCTTGGTGACGCCCATTTCTTCTTTAAGGAACTTGATGACCTTGGTCGCCTCCGGCGAACCGGCCTTCCATTCGATACCGGCATAAATGTCTTCCGAGTTTTCGCGGAAGATGGTCATGTCGACGTCGCCTGGCTTCTTGACCGGGCTCGGCACGCCTTCAAACCAGCGCACCGGGCGCAGGCACACATACAGGTCGAGTTGCTGGCGCAGCGCCACGTTCAGGGAACGGATGCCACCGCCGACCGGCGTGGTCAGAGGGCCCTTGATGGAAACCACGTAATCCTTGACCGCGTCCAGGGTTTCCTGAGGCAGCCAGGTGTCCTGATCGTAAACCTGAGTTGCTTTCTCCCCGGCGTAGACTTCCATCCAGGAAATTTTGCGCTCGCCGCCGTAAGCCTTCTTAACAGCAGCATCGACAACCTTGATCATGACCGGGCTGATATCAACGCCAATACCATCGCCTTCAATGAAGGGAATGATCGGGTTGTTAGGAACATTGAGAGAATGGTCCGCGTTGACGGTGATTTTTTCGCCGACGGCTGGAACCTGAATCTTCTTGTATCCCATGCTGAACTCCATTGTTTGGATTGAACATCTGGCTTCGTCCGAGCGTACCCCAGTTGAATCGGCGCGCAAACCCTATGTTCCGTCCATCTGCCGCGAAGCTGCACAGTTCGTGACGTACAAGCCTGAAAGTAAAGGGAAAAGCGCCAAACTCAAGCACACCATACAAGGCTACTCCCCACGCCTGCCTGCGACCTTTAGACCAATGGACGAGAATCGTTGCATATGAACCATCGGCAGATTGCCAGCTACCTATGTATAATGCCGCCGCTGACCACAGAGTCACGACGGCCGACCTCTCTGCCACTGGAAATGTAGCCGAGACTCTGGGCCCGGAAAAGCAGGATTGTTACCGCAGTCCACCCGCTTGACGCTCGACCGATGCACCCAACATCACCGCAAAGAAACCTCGACATTCGGCTCATGGATGACTTTGAACGAACGCGCTTACCCGGCGCCCCTCGAGTTTCTATGCACGCTTTAGCAAAGAAGAGAGAGTTAATCCGAATATGCCCACCCGCTCGAAGATCATCTATACCTTCACCGACGAAGCCCCAGCCCTCGCCACCTATTCACTGTTGCCTATCGTAGAGGCCTTCACCGCCTCCGCTGATATCGCCGTTGAAACCCGCGATATCTCTCTTGCAGGGCGCATCCTGGCCAGCTTCCCCGAGCAATTGGGTGACAAAGCGGTAGCCGACCACCTCGCCGAACTGGGCGACCTGGCCGTTACACCTGAAGCCAACATCATCAAGCTGCCGAACATCAGCGCTTCGGTTCCGCAACTGCAGGCCGCGATCAAAGAGTTGCAAGCCCAGGGCTATGCGCTGCCGGACTACCCGGAAACCGTGACCAGCGACGCCGACAAAGAAGCCAAGGCCCGCTACGACAAGATCAAGGGCAGCGCCGTAAACCCGGTTCTGCGCGAAGGCAACTCCGATCGTCGTGCACCGCTGTCGGTCAAGAACTATGCGCGCAAGCACCCGCACAAAATGGGCGCCTGGGCCAAGGACTCCAAGTCCCACGTAGCCCACATGAGCACCGGCGATTTCTACGGCAGCGAAAAAGCTGCCCTGATCGACGCCGCTGACGCCGTTAAAATCGAACTGATCGCTCAAGACGGCACCACCACCGTCCTGAAAGAAAAAACCACCGTACAAGCCGGTGAGATCCTCGATTGCGCGGTCATGAGCAAAAACGCGCTGCGCAGCTTCATCGCAGCCGAGATCGAAGACGCCAAGGCCAAAGGCGTGCTGCTGTCGGTTCACCTCAAAGCCACCATGATGAAGGTCTCCGACCCGATCATGTTCGGCCAGATCGTTGCCGAGTTCTATAAAGACGCACTGGCCAAGCACGCTGACGTGCTGGCGCAGATCGGCTTCAACCTGAACAACGGCATCGGCGACCTGTACGCCCGCATCAAGGCCTTGCCTGCGGAGCAGCAAGCGCAAATCGAAGCGGACATCCAGGCGGTTTATGCCGTTCGTCCATCGTTGGCCATGGTCAACTCCGACAAAGGCATCACCAACCTGCACGTGCCGAGCGACGTCATCGTCGACGCCTCGATGCCGGCGATGATCCGTGACTCTGGCAAGATGTGGGGCACCGACGGCCAGCTGCACGACACCAAGGCGGTGATCCCGGATCGCTGCTACGCCACCATCTACCAGGCGGTGATCGAAGACTGCAAGGCAAACGGCGCCTTCGATCCGACCACCATGGGCAGCGTGCCGAACGTTGGCCTGATGGCGAAAAAAGCCGAAGAGTACGGCTCGCACGACAAGACGTTCCAGATCAAGGCCAACGGCGTTGTTCGTGTCACCGACAGCAAAGGCACCCTGCTGCTGGAACAGTCGGTTGAAGCCGGCGACATCTTCCGCATGTGCCAGACCAAAGACGCGCCGATCCAGGACTGGGTCAAACTGGCCGTCAACCGTGCTCGCGCAAGCAGCACTCCAGCGATTTTCTGGCTGGACCCAATGCGCGCCCACGACGGCGTAGTGATCGAGAAAGTTCAGGCCTACCTGAAGGATCACGACACTTCCGGCCTGGATATCCGCATCATGTCGCCAGTCGACGCGATGAAGTTCACCCTGGAGCGCACTCGCTCCGGCCTCGACACCATTTCGGTGACCGGCAACGTATTGCGCGACTACCTGACTGACCTGTTCCCGATCATGGAACTGGGCACCAGCGCCAAGATGCTGTCGATCGTTCCGCTGATGAATGGCGGCGGTCTGTTCGAAACCGGCGCTGGCGGTTCGGCACCGAAGCACGTTCAACAGCTGCTGGAAGAAAACTTCCTGCGCTGGGATTCCCTGGGCGAGTTCCTGGCCCTGGCCGCCTCCCTTGAGCATCTGGGTGTGACGTACAACAACCCTAAAGCGCTGGTGCTGGCCAAGACCCTGGATCAGGCCACTGGCCAGTTCCTGGACAACAACAAGTCGCCATCGCGCAAAGTCGGCAACATCGACAACCGCGGCAGCCACTTCTACCTGGCACTGTACTGGGCTCAAGCCCTGGCCGCCCAGACCGAAGACGCTGCACTGCAAGCGCAGTTTGGCGAACTGGCCAAAACCCTGACCGCGAACGAAGCAACCATCGTTGCCGAGCTCAACGCCGTTCAGGGCAAGCCAGTGGACATCGGCGGTTACTACCACGCCAATGCCGAGCTGATCAGCAAGGCCATGCGCCCGAGCGCAACCTTCAACGCTGCGATTGCTGCGTTGGTTTAAGGTTGTAAGGGAACATCACAAACCCCGGCCATGCGCCGGGGTTTGTGCTTTCAGCGTTGACAGCATTCAAATGTGAACACTGCCCCCCCACAGGGAAAGCGCTTCAAATTCAACATCGAGGACATTTCATGGATTGGCTACCCCACATCACCGTCGCCACCATCGTCGAAGACAACGGTCGCTTCCTGATGGTCGAAGAATCCAAACACGGACGAACGGTGCTCAACCAGCCCGCCGGCCATCTGGACCCGGACGAAACCCTGATCGAGGCCGCCGTACGCGAAACCCTCGAAGAAACCGGCTGGGACGTCGAGCCAACCGGCGTAATAGGCATTTACCTCTACACCGCCCCGAGCAACGGAGTGACCTATCAACGCGTCTGCTTCACCGCCAAAGCGCTGAAACACCATCCCGACTATCAATTGGACGACGGTATTGTCGGCGCAAAATGGCTGACGCGTGACGAACTGCTGCAACAGCGCGCAAACTGGCGCAGTGAGCTGATCATCCGCTGCATCGATGATTATCTGGACGGTAAACACTTCAGCCTCGAGCTGATCCGCCCTTCTCTTTAGCCTTGCAGGCTTGAGCCTGCTAGAATCGCGTCCTTTTTCAAGACACTCATTAAATCCCTATGCGTGATCCAGCCCCTTCTGCCACACAAAAGAAGCGCGTCATTGTCGGTATGTCCGGCGGCGTGGACTCTTCCGTTTCCGCTCTCCTGCTGATCGAGCAGGGCTATGAGGTGGAAGGCCTGTTCATGAAGAACTGGGAAGAAGACGATGGAACGGAATACTGCACCGCCATGGATGACCTGGCGGACGCGCAGGCCGTTTGCGACAAGATTGGCATCAAGCTGCACACCGCCAACTTCGCCGCCGAGTACTGGGACAACGTGTTCGAGCACTTCCTGGCCGAATACAAGGCCGGCCGCACGCCGAACCCGGACATCCTGTGCAACCGCGAGATCAAGTTCAAGGCGTTCCTCGACTACGCCATGATGCTCGGCGCCGACCTGATCGCCACCGGCCACTACGTGCGTCGCCGCGACATCGATGGTCGCACCGAATTGCTCAAGGGCCTGGATCCGAACAAGGACCAGAGCTACTTCCTGCACGCCGTCGGCGGCGAACAGATCGCCAAGACCCTGTTCCCGGTCGGCGAGCTGGAAAAACCCGAAGTCCGCGCGATTGCCGAGAAACACGACCTGGCCACCGCGAAGAAAAAGGACTCCACCGGAATCTGCTTTATCGGCGAACGTCGCTTCAGCGATTTCCTCAAGCAATACCTGCCGGCCCAACCCGGCGAGATCAAGACCACCGACGGTGAAGTCATCGGCCGCCACCATGGCCTGATGTATCACACCATCGGCCAGCGCCAGGGCCTGGGCATCGGCGGCCTGAAAGACGCCGGTGAAGAACCGTGGTACGTATTGATCAAGGACCTGGAACACAACGAGCTGATCGTTGGCCAGGGCAATGCCCACCCGCAGCTGTTCTCCCGCGCCCTGCTCGCCTCGGACATCTATTGGGTCAACCCGATCGACTTGACCGAGCCGCGCAGGCTGACCGCCAAGGTGCGTTATCGCCAGAGCGACCAGCCTTGCACCCTGGAAAAGACCGCCACCGGCTACCGCGCCACCTTTGATGACCCGCAACGCGCGGTCACTCCGGGCCAATCCGTGGTGTTCTACGACGGTGAAATCTGCCTCGGCGGCGGCGTGATCGAAGTGGCCGAACCCTGGACCAGCAAGGGCCAGCGTTCATGAGCCCGACTCAGGAACAACTGACGGCCCTGGGCGGCGTGTTTCTCGCCGCCGTGCTGGTCGACAAAATCGCCAAGACCGGCCAGACCAACGAAGCCGGCCTGACCTGCATGCTCGGCAGCCTGTTGATTCGCGACCCCAAGGACACTCTGGAAGTGTATGGCGGCGACGACATCAATTTGCGCGAAGGCTATCGCGCATTGATCGGCGCCCTGGAACGCGACCCCAGCACCCTTCAGCGCGAACCGCTGCGCTACGCCCTGGCGATGCTGGGACTGGAGCGCCAATTGGCCAAGCGCAATGACATGCTGGACGTGATCGGCAAACGCCTGCCGCAGATTCAGTCCCAGGTCGAACACTTCGGCCCGGCCCACGAAAACGTGATCGCCGCTTGCGGTGCGCTGTACCAGGACACCCTGAGCACCTTGCGCCAACGGATTCAGGTGCATGGCGACATGCGCAACCTGCAGCAACCGAGCAATGCCTCGAAAATCCGCGCACTGTTGCTGGCCGGGATTCGTTCGGCACGCCTGTGGCGGCAGTTGGGCGGTCATCGCTGGCAGTTGGTGATCAGCCGACGCAAGTTGCTTAAAGAGCTTTACCCGCTGATGCGCAGCAGCTGAACCGCGCCCGCAATACCGTTTTGTAGTCAGTAACGCGTAATACGCCGGTCAGTTGGCAACGGACCGGCGGATTTTTTTCATGTATGATACGCGCCCCATTTCGTTGCCCGACTGTCCGAGAACACCCCATGCAGCTCTCTTCGCTCACTGCGGTTTCCCCTGTTGACGGCCGCTACGCCGGCAAAACCCAGGCCCTGCGCCCTATTTTCAGCGAATACGGCCTGATCCGTGCTCGCGTTCTGGTTGAAGTGCGCTGGCTCCAGCGCCTGGCCGCTCACCCTGCCATCAGCGAAGTGCCGGCGTTCTCCGCCGAAGCCAACGCGGTGTTGAACACCCTGGCGGAAAACTTCTCTCTGGAGCACGCCGAGCGTGTCAAAGAGATCGAGCGCACCACCAACCACGACGTCAAAGCCATTGAATACCTGCTCAAAGAGCAGGCGGCCAAGCTGCCGGAACTGGCCAAGGTCAGCGAGTTCATCCACTTTGCCTGCACCAGCGAGGACATCAACAACCTGTCCCACGCCCTGATGCTGCGTGAAGGCCGTGATGACGTGATGCTGCCGCTGATGCGCCAGACCGCCAACGCCATCCGCGAACTGGCCCTCCGTTTCGCTGAAGTGCCGATGCTGTCGCGCACCCACGGCCAACCGGCATCGCCGACCACCCTGGGCAAAGAGCTGGCGAACGTGGTTTACCGCCTGGAGCGTCAAATCGCCCAAGTCGCCGCCGTTCCGCTGCTGGGCAAGATCAACGGCGCCGTCGGCAACTACAACGCTCACCTGTCGGCCTACCCTGAGATCGACTGGGAAGCCAACGCCCGCGCCTTCATCGAAGACGAGCTGGGCCTGGGCTTCAACCCGTACACCACGCAGATCGAACCGCACGACTACATCGCCGAGCTGTTCGACGCGATCGCGCGCTTCAACACCATCCTGATCGACTTCGACCGCGACATCTGGGGCTACATCTCCCTGGGTTATTTCAAACAGCGCACCATCGCTGGCGAAATCGGTTCGTCGACCATGCCGCACAAGGTCAACCCGATCGACTTCGAAAACTCCGAAGGCAACCTGGGCATCGCCAACGCACTGTTTCAGCACCTGGCGAGCAAACTGCCAATCTCCCGCTGGCAGCGCGACCTGACCGACTCCACCGTACTGCGCAACCTCGGTGTCGGCTTCGCCCACAGCGTGATCGCGTACGAAGCCAGCCTCAAAGGCATCAGCAAACTGGAGCTCAACGAGCAAAAGATTGCCGCCGACCTGGACGCTTGCTGGGAAGTATTGGCCGAGCCGATCCAGACCGTGATGCGTCGCTACAACATCGAAAACCCGTACGAGAAGCTCAAAGAGCTGACGCGCGGCAAGGGCATCAGCCCTGAAGCACTGCAAACTTTCATCGACGGCCTGGACATGCCAGCCGCCGCCAAGGCTGAGCTGAAACTGCTCACCCCGGCCAACTACATCGGCAACGCTGTAGCGCAAGCCAAACGCATCTGATCGACCGCTCTACCCGTTTGAGACGCCCGGCGCCGCCGGGCGTTTTTATTCCCGTCTGAAAAGTGCATTTTTTCAATAGGTTACACATGAATCCTGACATTCCTCTTCAACTTCTGGGCGGCATCACGGCACGGGAATTCCTGCGCGACTACTGGCAGAAAAAACCGCTGCTGATCCGTCAGGCGATTCCTGATTTCGAAAGCCCGATCGACGCCGACGAACTGGCCGGCCTGGCGCTGGAAGAAGAAGTCGAATCGCGCCTGGTGATCGAGCACGGCGAGCGCCCTTGGGAATTGCGCCGCGGCCCGTTCGCCGAAGACGAATTCAGCAAACTGCCGGAACGCGAATGGACCCTGCTGGTGCAAGCCGTCGACCAATTCGTGCCGGAAGTTGCCGAACTGCTGGGAAACTTCCGCTTCCTGCCGAGCTGGCGCGTCGACGACGTGATGATCAGCTTCGCCGCCCCAGGCGGTAGCGTCGGTCCGCACTTCGATAACTACGACGTGTTCCTGCTGCAAGGCCACGGCAAGCGCAACTGGAAAATCGGCCAGATGTGCGATACCGAGAGCCCGCTGCTGCAGCACGCGGACCTGCGCATCCTCGCCGAATTCGAAGCCACCGATGAGTGGGTACTGGAACCGGGCGACATGCTCTACCTGCCGCCGCGCCTGGCTCACTGTGGCGTGGCTGTCGACGACTGCATGACCTACTCGGTCGGTTTCCGCGCCCCGAGCGCCGCTGAAGTGCTGACCCACTTCACCGACTTCCTCAGCCAGTTCCTGACGGACGAAGAGCGCTACACCGACGCCGACGCCCTGCCGGCGGTCGATCCTCATCAAATCCAGCATGATGCCCTCGATCGCCTCAAAAGCCTGCTGGCCGAGCACATGAGCGACGAGCGCCTGCTGCTGACCTGGTTCGGCCAGTTCATGACCGAGCCGCGCTACCCGGAACTGGTGGTCGGCCCGGAAGAAGTCGAAGAGCAAGACTTCCTCAGCGCTCTCGAAGAAGGTGCCGTGCTGATCCGCAACCCGAGTGCGCGCTTGGCCTGGTCGGAAGTCGACGACGACCTGCTGCTGTTCGCCAGCGGCCAGAGTCGTTACCTGCCGGGCAAGCTGCGCGAGCTGCTGAAAATGATCTGCGCCGCCGACGCCCTACATGTCGATAACCTCGGCCCATGGCTGAGCGACGAAGACGGCCGTGGCCTGCTGTGTGAACTGGTCAAGCAGGGCAGCCTGGGGTTTGCCGATGAATAAGATTCACGTACGTGTCGCAGACTGGCAAAAGGACAACGCCGAGATCCGGCGCATTCGTGAAGCGGTATTCGTCGCCGAGCAATCCGTTCCTCCTGAACTGGAATGGGATGCCGATGACGCCACGGCGGTGCACTTCCTGGCCTTCGAAGGCGACTTTCCGATCGGCACCGCCCGCCTGTTGCCCGATGGCCACATCGGCCGGGTGTCGGTGCTCAAAGACTGGCGCGGCATGAAGGTTGGCGATGCGCTGATGCAAGCGGTGATCGGTGAAGCCGAGAAGCGCGGACTGAAGCAGCAGATGCTGAGCGCGCAAG
>Ga0207655_1004106_pt1 | contig 10469 bp, 7 predicted proteins | sample KBSM44metaG_FD_184398 | JGI IMG/M metagenome (GOLD analysis project Ga0207655, IMG submission 184398) | Miscanthus rhizosphere microbial communities from Kellogg Biological Station, Michigan, USA - KBS M4-4 metaG (SPAdes) (version 2) | ecosystem: Host-associated > Plants > Roots > Rhizosphere >... | reverse complement strand
GTCATCAAGGAGCTGCTGGAAAACAGCCTGGACTCCGGCGCCCGGCGCATCGATGTCGACGTCGAACAGGCAGGCATCAAGCTGTTGCGCGTGCGCGACGACGGCGGTGGCATCTCGCCCGATGACCTGCCGCTGGCCCTGGCGCGCCATGCCACCAGCAAGATTCGTGATCTGGAAGACCTTGAGCGGGTCATGAGCCTGGGCTTTCGCGGCGAGGCGCTGGCATCGATCAGCTCCGTCGCTCGCCTGACCCTGACCTCGCGCACCCGCGACGCCGATCAGGCCTGGCAGGTGGAAACCGAAGGCCGCGACATGGCCGCCCGCGTGCAGCCTGCTGCGCATCCGGTGGGCACCTCGGTGGAAGTGCGCGACCTGTTCTTCAATACCCCGGCCCGGCGCAAGTTCCTCAAGGCCGAGAAAACCGAATTCGATCACCTGCAGGAAGTCATCAAGCGCATGGCCCTGGCGCGTTTCGACGTGGCCTTCCACCTACGCCATAACGGCAAGACCATCCTCAGCCTGCACGAGGCCCGTGATGACGTGGCCCGTGCGCGGCGCGTCTCGGCCGTCTGCGGGCCGGGCTTTCTCGAACAGGCGCTGCCCATCGAGGTCGAGCGCAATGGCCTGAAACTCTGGGGCTGGGTCGGTTTGCCGACGTTCTCCCGCAGCCAGGCTGACTTGCAGTATTTCTTCGTCAACGGCCGTGCGGTGCGCGACAAACTGGTTGCCCACGCGGTCCGTCAGGCTTACCGCGATGTGCTGTTCAACGGCCGGCACCCGACGTTTGCCCTGTTCTTCGAGGTCGATCCGGCGGCGGTGGACGTCAACGTTCACCCGACCAAGCACGAAGTGCGCTTCCGTGACGGGCGCATGGTGCATGACTTCCTTTATGGCACGCTGCACCGCGCGCTGGGTGATGTGCGCCCTGAAGATCAGGTGGCGGGCACCACCTCGGTGACCGCGCTGGTGCGCCCGACCGGGCCGGAAGCCGGCGAGTTCGGCCCGCAGGGCGAGATGCGCCTGGCCAACAACGTGCTGGAAACCCCGCAAGGCCCGGCCTGGAACCCTCCTGCCGGCTCCGCGCCGGGCAGCGGCAGCGGTTCGGGCTATCAATATCAGTACACGCCACGCCCTGCATCGGTGTTGCCGGCGGAAGAAGCGCGGGCGGCCTACAGCACGTTCTTTGCCCCGCTGCCGGGCGCTCAGGCCAGTCCGGATGCCTCCGCTGGCGTTGCGCTGCCCGAGTCCCAGGGCGATATCCCGCCACTGGGTTATGCGCTGGCGCAGCTCAAAGGCATCTATATCCTTGCCGAAAACGCCCACGGGCTGGTGCTGGTGGACATGCACGCCGCCCACGAGCGGATCATGTACGAGCGCCTGAAAGTCGCCATGGCCAGCGAAGGCCTCTCCGGCCAGCCGCTGCTGGTGCCTGAGTCAATCGCCGTCAGCCAGCGCGAGGCCGATTGCGCCGAGGAGCACATGGCGACCTTCCAGCAACTGGGCTTCGAACTGCAGCGCCTGGGCCCCGAGAGCCTGGCGATCCGGCAGATTCCCGCACTGCTCAAACAGGCCGAAGCCAACCGGCTGGTGCACGATGTACTGGCGGATCTGATGGAATTCGGCACCAGCGACCGGGTGCAGGCGCACATGAACGAACTGCTCGGCACCATGGCCTGCCACGGCGCCGTGCGCGCCAACCGCCGCTTGGCCATCCCGGAAATGAACGGCCTGCTGCGCGACATGGAAAACACCGAGCGCAGCGGTCAATGCAACCACGGACGGCCGACCTGGACCCAGCTGGGCCTGGACGATCTCGACAAACTGTTTCTGCGCGGTCGCTGATGAGTGCCTATCCTCCGGCCATCTTTCTGATGGGGCCGACCGCCGCTGGCAAGACCGATCTTGCAATCGAACTGACCAAGGTGCTGCCGTGCGAACTCATCAGTGTCGACTCGGCGCTGGTCTATCGTGGCATGGACATCGGCACCGCCAAGCCTTCAAAAGCGCTTCTGGACAAGTATCCGCATCGATTGATCGATATTCTCGACCCGTCGCAGAGCTATTCCGCCGCTGATTTTCGTACCGACGCCTTGCAGGCCATGGCCGAAATCACCGCCCGGGGAAAAATTCCCCTGCTGGTCGGTGGCACCATGTTGTATTTCAAGGCTCTATTGGAGGGCCTTGCCGACATGCCGGCTGCCGATCCACAGGTTCGGGCACAACTGGAAGCCGAAGCGGCCAGTCGTGGCTGGCAGGCATTGCACGATGAATTGGCGAGTATCGACCCGGTGTCGGCGGCGCGGATTCATCCCAACGATCCACAGCGGTTGGTGCGGGCGCTGGAAGTTTATCGGGTCAGCGGAATGAGCATGACCGCGCATCGCGAGCAACAAAGTGCGCAAAGTGCTCAAGCTGGCGGTTCGGGGCGGCATCAATTGCCCTATACTGTCGCAAATCTTGCGATTGCTCCGGCAGATCGCAAGGTATTGCATGACCGGATCGCACTGCGTTTCGGGCAAATGCTCGATGAAGGATTCGTTGAAGAAGTCGTAGCGTTACGTTCGAGGGGTGACCTGCACTCGAATTTGCCGTCTATCAGAGCTGTAGGGTATCGCCAGGTCTGGGACTACCTTGACGGCAACCTGACCCGCGACGAGATGCGCGAACGCGGCATCATCGCCACGCGCCAGTTGGCCAAGAGGCAGTTCACCTGGCTGCGAAGCTGGGAAGATTTACACTGGTTGGACAGCCTGGCTTGCGACAATCTGCCACGCACCTTGAAATACCTGGGATCGGCCTCCATATTGAGCTGAGTCCTTGCAATAGCCGTCTATCCTTGGGGGGTAACGGCCCAAGCCAATGTTTTCGAATTTATTCTATTGATCCTTAAAGGAGTGCGGCACATGTCAAAAGGGCATTCGCTACAAGACCCTTACCTGAATACTTTGCGTAAAGAGAAGGTCGGGGTTTCGATCTATCTGGTAAACGGTATCAAACTGCAAGGCACGATCGAGTCGTTCGACCAGTTCGTCATTTTGCTGAAAAACACTGTCAGCCAAATGGTTTACAAGCACGCTATCTCTACCGTCGTTCCAGTTCGTCCAATTCGCCTGCCTAGCGCTTCCGAATCCGAACAGGGTGATGCTGAGCCAGGTAACGCCTGATAGGAGTCTGCCTTGTTCTTTGAGCGCCACGGTGGTGGTGAGCGGGCAATCCTCGTTCATTTGGATGGCCAGGACCCTGAGGCGCGCGAAGATCCGCAGGAGTTCCGGGAACTGGCTGTTTCGGCGGGTGCCGATATCGTCGCGTTCATCAACGTGCCACGACATCGGCCAACGGCCAAATATCTGGTAGGCAGTGGCAAGGTCGAGGAATTGCGCGATCTGGTCCAGGCCGAAAAAACCGATATCGTCATCTTCAATCACATCCTTACGCCCAGTCAGGAACGTAACCTCGAGCGTGTGTTCGAGTGTCGCGTGCTTGACCGTACGGGTCTGATTCTCGACATCTTCGCCCAGCGCGCCCGTACCCACGAGGGCAAGCTGCAGGTCGAACTGGCCCAGCTTGAACACATGAGCACGCGCCTGGTTCGCGGCTGGACTCACCTTGAGCGTCAGGGCGGCGGTATCGGCCTGCGCGGTCCGGGTGAAACCCAGCTCGAGACCGACCGGCGCCTGCTGCGGGTGCGTCTGCGCCAGATCAAGAGCCGTCTCGAAAAGGTCCGCAGCCAGCGTGACCAGGCCCGCCGTGGCCGCTCGCGCGCGGACATCCCGACCGTTTCGATCGTTGGCTACACCAACGCCGGCAAATCGACGCTGTTCAATGCGGTGACCGATTCCGACGTCTACGCTGCTGACCAACTGTTCGCCACCCTTGACCCGACCCTGCGCCGTCTTGAACTCAACGACCTGGGGCCGATCGTGCTGGCCGATACGGTGGGATTCATCCGCCATCTGCCGCACAAGCTGGTCGAGGCCTTTCGGGCTACGCTCGAAGAGTCGAGCAACTCGGACCTGTTGCTGCATGTGATCGACGCTCACGAGCCCGACCGCATGGAGCAGATCGAGCAGGTAATGGCGGTACTGGGCGAGATCGGTGCCCAGGACTTGCCGATGCTCGAGGTCTATAACAAACTCGATTTGCTCGAGGGGGTCGAGCCTCAGATCCAGCGCGATGCCGATGGCAAGCCGCAACGGGTCTGGGTTTCCGCTCGTGACGGTCGTGGCCTGGACTTGCTCAAGCAAGCCATCGCCGAATTGTTGGGCAACGATCTGTTCGTTGGCACCCTGTGCCTGTCGCAACGCTTCGCAAGGCTTCGCGCCCAGTTCTTCCAGTTGGGAGCGGTGCAGAGCGAGGAGCATGACGAGGAAGGCCAGAGCCTGTTGGCTGTAAGGCTACCCCGAGTTGAATTCAATCGCCTGGTGAGTCGCGAAGGACTGCAGCCGCTGGAATTCATCGAGCAACACACTTTGCAATAAAAGCCTGAAAAAGCGGTTGTGCTGCTTTGACAGGCATTCTGTAGCATTGGTCGGCGCGCCGCGGGCGCGTCTTTGCTTTATCAGATGGAGAGCGCTATGGCTTGGAATGAGCCGGGTGGCAACTCGAACAATCAGGATCCCTGGGGCGGCAAGCGCAAGGGCGGCGACCGCAAGGGGCCACCGGATCTCGACGAGGCCTTCCGAAAGCTGCAGGAAAGCCTGAATGGGTTGTTCGGTGGTGGCAAGAAACGCAGTGGTGATGGCAGCGGCAGTGGCGGCGGTTCGGGCAAGGGCGGCGGTTTCGGCCTGCTCGGCATCGGCCTGGTCGCGCTGCTCGCAATCTGGCTTTACAACGCCATTTATGTGGTCGACGAGCAGGAACAGGCGGTTATCCTGCGCTTCGGCAAGTACTACGAAACAGTGGGTTCGGGTCTGAACATCTATTTCCCGCCATTCGATCGCAAGTACCTCGAGAACGTGACGCGCGAGCGTGCGTACAGCAAGCAGGGCCAGATGCTCACCGAAGACGAGAACATCGTCGAGGTGCCGTTGACCGTGCAATACCGAATCACCAACCTGCAGGATTTCGTGCTGAACGTCGATCAGCCTGAAGTCAGCCTGCAGCATGCAACCGAAAGTGCCCTGCGCCACGTGGTCGGTTCGACCGCCATGGACCAGGTGCTGACCGAAGGTCGCGAGTTGATGGCCAGCGAAATCAAGGAGCGCCTGCAGCGTTTCCTCGATACCTATCGCACCGGTATCACCGTGACCCAGGTGAACGTACAGAGCGCTGCGGCGCCCCGTGAAGTTCAGGAAGCCTTCGATGACGTGATTCGTGCCCGTGAAGACGAGCAGCGTTCGCGCAACCAGGCCGAGACCTACGCCAACGGTGTGATTCCGGAAGCCCGTGGTCAGGCCCAGCGCATCGTCGAGGACGCCAACGGTTACCGCGATGAAGTCGTGTCCCGTGCCAAGGGTGAGGCAGACCGCTTCACCAAGCTGGTGGCCGAGTATCGCAAGGCGCCGGAGGTCACGCGTGAGCGTCTGTACCTGGACACCATGCAGGAAGTCTTCAGCAATACCAGCAAGGTGCTCGTGACCGGCGACAAGGGTCAGAACAACCTGCTTTACCTGCCATTGGACAAAATGATCGAAAGCAGCCGCAGTGGTTCGGCCTCGTCGGGCAATGGAGGTGCGACGGTGATCGCAGATCCGGGTTCCCGGGCAGCCGATACGCAACAGCAACGTGAAACGCGCACCAGGGAGACTCGCTGATGAGCAATAAATCTCTGGTCGCCCTGATCGTCTGTGCCGTACTGGCCGTGGTCGCGTGGAACAGCTTCTATATCGTCTCGCAGACCGAGCGGGCGGTATTGCTGCAATTTGGTCGTGTGGTCCAGGCGGATGTCGCGCCAGGCCTGCATGTGAAGGTTCCTTACGTGAACCAGGTTCGCAAGTTCGATGGTCGCCTGTTGACCCTGGACGCGCCGACCCAGCGTTTCCTGACGCTGGAAAAGAAAGCGGTCATGGTCGATGCCTACGCCAAATGGCGCGTGAAGGACGCAGAGCGTTTCTACACCGCGACATCGGGTCTGAAGCAGATCGCCGACGAGCGCCTGTCCCGCCGCCTGGAGTCCGGGCTGCGTGACCAGTTCGGCAAGCGCACCCTGCACGAAGCAGTGTCGGGTGAGCGCGATGCGTTGATGGCTGACATCACCGCTTCCCTGAACCGCATGGCCGAGAAGGAACTGGGCATCGAAGTCATCGACGTCCGCGTCAAGGCCATCGATCTGCCCAAGGAAGTGAACCGCAGCGTGTTCGAGCGCATGAGCACCGAGCGTGAACGTGAAGCTCGCGAGCACCGCGCCAAGGGTAACGAGCTGGCCGAAGGCATCCGTGCCGACGCCGATCGTCAACGCCGCGTGTTGCTGGCCGAAGCCTATCGTGAGTCCGAGGAAGCCCGTGGTGACGGTGATGCACAAGCCGCCGCCATCTATTCCAAGGCCTACGGTCAGGATCAGGAGTTCTACGCGTTCTACCGCAGCCTGCGTGCCTACCGCGAAAGTTTCGCGAACAAGAGCGACGTGATGGTGCTGGATCCGGGCAGCGAGTTTTTCCGCTACCTGGAGAAAGCCAAACCGTAATCGCGCACGGTAATTGATGGCCCCGCCGGGCGGCAAAACTGTCCGGCGGGGTGATCCTGCGCCAAAACGTGTGTATGATGCGGCAGCCGGGAAATTCCCGGCTTTTTTGCGTCTACACGATTGATTGGCCGTGGCGTGTTTCGTGCGCGGCAGTTTTTTCGAGGACAGTGTTCGCAAAGCTGCGAGACAGGAGGCTCAGGCGCAAACGCCCTGAAAACGACGTCCGCAGGGCACTGTCTGCTTCACTCAAGGCCCGCCCGAGGGTTGGCCGCCCGGATCATAGGGGAAAGGCGTAATGGCAACGGTTGACCGCTGGCTGCTGCCGGATGGCATCGAGGAAGTACTGCCGCCGGAAGCTGCGCGCATAGAAGTGGCGCGTCGTCAGGTGTTGGATCTGTTTCAGAGCTGGGGCTACGAGTTCGTCGTCACCCCGCACATCGAATACCTCGAATCACTGCTCACAGGTGCTGGCCAGGATCTGGATCTGCGCACCTTCAAGGTGGTCGACCCGCAGTCGGGCCGGCAGATGGGTTTCCGTGCGGACATCACCCCGCAGGTCGCTCGGATCGACGCGCACACCCTGCGCCGCGAAGGCCCGAGCCGCCTGTGCTACGCCGGTAGCGTCCTGCATGCGCAGCCTCGCGCCCTGTCGTCCTCGCGTAGCCCGATCCAGTTGGGTGCCGAGTTGTACGGCGACGCCAGCCCAAGCAGCGATGTCGAAGTCATCAGCCTGATGCTGGCTATGCTTCAACTGTCGGACGTGCCTGATGTCCATATGGACCTGGGCCATGTCGGTATCTACCGTGGCCTGGCCCGTGCGGCCGGTCTGTCGGGCGAAGTCGAGCAGCAGCTGTTCGATGCCCTGCAGCGCAAGGCCATCGACGAAGTCGTGACCTTGACCGAAAACCTGCCAGCGGATCTGGCCGCCATGCTGCGTGCATTGGTCGATCTGTGCGGTGGTCGTGAAGTGCTCGCTGCTGCCCGTGACCGTCTGGCCAAGGCTCCGGCGCCGGTCATCGAGGCGCTGGACGATCTGCTGGAAATCGCAGAGCGTCTGTCGGCCCGCTTCCCGGATCTGCCGCTGTACTTCGACCTGGGCGAGCTGCGTGGTTATCACTACCACACCGGCGTGGTGTTCGCGGTATTCGTTCCGGGTGTTGGCCAGTCCATCGCCCAGGGCGGTCGTTACGATGATATCGGTGCCGACTTCGGTCGTGCGCGTCCGGCAACGGGCTTCTCCACCGATCTCAAGACCCTGGTCACGCTGGGGCAGGCACAGATCGAGCTACCGTCTGGCGGTATCTGGATGCCTGACAGCACCGATGCGGCACTCTGGCAGAAAGTCTGCCAGCTGCGCAGCGAAGGTGAGCGCGTGGTCCAGGCGTTGCCGGGCCAAGAGGTCTGCGCAGCGAAAGAAGCCGACTGTGATCGGCAATTGATTCAGCATGGCGAGCTTTGGCAGGTAATGCCGCTGGCCTCTTGAGTTTTCCAGTCGGCTGCAGCCGGCACCAAGTTTGCGTGAATGAGGACAAGTGTTATGGGTAAGAATGTCGTAGTCCTGGGCACCCAGTGGGGTGATGAGGGCAAAGGCAAGATCGTTGATCTGCTGACCGAACATGCTACCGCGGTAGTTCGCTATCAAGGCGGCCACAACGCCGGTCACACCCTGGTGATCGATGGCGAGAAAACCGTCCTGCACCTGATTCCGTCCGGTGTCCTGCGCGAAGGCGTGCAGTGCCTGATCGGTAACGGTGTGGTCGTGGCGCCTGACGCACTCATGCGTGAAATCACCAAGCTGGAAGAGAAGGGCATTCCCGTGCGCGAGCGTCTGCGCATCAGCCCGTCCTGCCCGCTGATCCTGTCGTACCACGTGGCGCTGGACCAGGCCCGTGAAAAGGCCCGTGGCGAGCAGAAGATCGGCACCACCGGTCGCGGCATCGGCCCGGCCTACGAAGACAAGGTTGCACGCCGTGGCCTGCGCATCGGTGACCTGTTCCACCGCGAGCGTTTCGCCGCCAAGCTGGGCGAGCTGCTGGACTACCACAACTTCGTGCTGGTCAATTACTACAAAGAGCCTGCAATCGATTTCCAGAAGACTCTGGACGAGTGCATGGAATACGCCGAGCAACTCAAGCCGATGATGCTGGACGTCACCGCTGCGCTGCATGAAATGCGTCGTGCTGGCAAAGACATCATGTTCGAAGGCGCCCAAGGTTCGCTGCTGGACATCGACCACGGTACCTACCCGTACGTCACCAGCTCCAACACCACTGCTGGCGGCATCGCCACCGGTTCCGGCGTTGGCCCGATGTTCATCGACTACATCCTGGGCATCACCAAGGCCTACACCACTCGCGTCGGTTCCGGTCCGTTCCCGACCGAACTGTTCGACGACGTCGGCGCCTTCCTGGCCAAGCGTGGCCACGAGTTCGGTGCGACCACCGGCCGTGCTCGTCGTTGCGGCTGGTTCGACGCCGTCATCCTGCGTCGCGCCATCGACGTCAACAGCATCTCGGGCATCTGCCTGACCAAGCTGGACGTACTGGACGGTCTTGAAACCATCAACATCTGCGTGGGTTACAAGAACGAAAACGGTGCCGTGATCGAAGCTCCGACCGACGCCGACAGCTACATCGGCCTGGAGCCGGTGTACGAGCAAGTGCCAGGCTGGAGCGAATCGACCCTGGGCGCCAAGACCCTGGAAGAGCTGCCAGCCAACGCCCGCGCTTACATCAAGCGTCTGGAAGAGCTGGTCGGCGCACCGATCGACATTATTTCGACGGGCCCGGATCGCAACGAAACCATCGTTCTGCGTCACCCGTTCGGTTGATAAGTCGTTGATGCACAAACAAAGGGTCGCTCAGGCGGCCCTTTGTTTTGCCTGCAATATCCCTCTTTCGATTACGGCACAACACTTGCTGTAAATACCGCCAGAAAAGACGCCATCATTTTAGTGGCGCTTGCGCTGGGGGATCTCCTGTGTCTGCCGTTCTGTCGCTTTTTCGCAGCCGCTTGCTGCGCCCCGTATTCATTGCCCTTGGCATTGCCCTTTTGGTGCAGGTGCTGGTTGCGCTCGCCCTGACCCGGAGCACGGTCACGGCGCTGGAGTCCGATCTCGCCGCGCGCCTGGGTGTAGATTCGCAACACTTGTCCGGGGAGCTTGAGCAGGCAAGCCGCGACGTAACATCCAGTCTGGACAGCCTTTCGCAGAATACCCGCCAGCGCTTGAGCGCAGGGCTCTCTACGCGCCTGAAGGACGAGCAGAAGCAACTGCGTGCGACGCTGGAGAAGGATCTGAAGGATTCGGCGACAGACATGGCCGAGCTTCTCGCAGCGGTCGCGCCCCGCGCCATGTGGGACAACGATACGCCGACGCTTTCCGAGTTCGCCCGCCGTGCCCAGCGCAATCCCAACGTGCTGTTCGTGGTGTACGACGACGCTCAGGGCGAACACCTGACCCGCTACCTGAACCGCGACAGCGAGGCGATCAAGTCGCTGCTGGCCAAGGGCGATGGCGAGCGTGCCATGGACAAGGTGCTCAATGCCGCGCAGAAAGACCCGCAGGTGTACTACGTCGAGGCGTCCATCAGCCCCAATGGCGTCGAGATCGGCAAGGTGCGCATGGGCGTTTCCACGGCCTCGGTCGAGACTGACCTGGCGGCGCTGGACAAACGCTTCACGGCGCTGATCGGCAGTGGCGAGCAACTGGTGTCCGAGAGCCTGGGTGGTGCGGCGGCGGAGAGTTCCGGCGCGCTGCGTGCGCGGCTGCAAACGGCGCAAGGCTCGGCCACGGCGATGGCGACCAATACCCGTTCAGCGGTTCAGGAGGCGGCAGAGGCGCTGCGCC
>Ga0207655_1004103_pt1 | contig 10476 bp, 7 predicted proteins | sample KBSM44metaG_FD_184398 | JGI IMG/M metagenome (GOLD analysis project Ga0207655, IMG submission 184398) | Miscanthus rhizosphere microbial communities from Kellogg Biological Station, Michigan, USA - KBS M4-4 metaG (SPAdes) (version 2) | ecosystem: Host-associated > Plants > Roots > Rhizosphere >... | reverse complement strand
CGGGTTGCATCAGCACCTCGTTCAGGCGTTCAGCGAGCTGCGCTGCGCCAGTTGTCGCTTGTGGCATCAGGAAGGCAGCGCCTTCGCGGGCCAGATATTGGGCGTTGTGGGTCTGGTGGTCGTCGATTGCGTGGGGCAAAGGCACCAGCATCGAAGGCAGGCCTGCTGCCGCCAGCTCGCTGACAGTCAGGGCACCGGCCCGGCACACCACCATGTCGGCCCAGCCATAGGCTTGGGCCATGTCTTTGATGAAGGGCTCTACCTGAGCTGCGACGCCCGCCTCGTGATAACGCTCGGCAGTGATCGGCGCGTGTTGCTTGCCGGCCTGGTGGAACACCTCTGGCCGCAGCCCAGCGGGCACCTCGGACAGGGCCTTAGGCAACAATTTGTTCAATGGTTCCGCACCCAGGCTGCCACCGAGCACCAACAGGCGTGCGCGGCGCTCGGCCAGGGGCGCGCGTTGCGCGTCCATGAACAGCTCCGGGCGCACCGGGTTGCCGGTGGTGCGACGTTTGTCGCTAGCCTCGAAGGTGTTCGGGAAAGCTTCGCAGACCCGCGCCGAAAGTGGCACCAGCAGGCGATTGGCGGTACCGGCCCGGGCATTCTGCTCGTGAATCACCAGCGGCACGCCGCACAGCCGCGCAGCAACGCCACCAGGGCCGGTCACGTAACCGCCAAAGCCCAGTACGCATACCGGCTTGAGCTGACGAATGATCCGCCGCGCCTGCAGCACGGCCTTGATCAGGGTGAACGGCGCCTTGAGCAACGACAGCTTGCCCTTGCCGCGCAAGCCGCTGACCTGGATCAGGTGCAATGGCAAGCCTGCCTGTGGCACCAGCTCGTTCTCGATGCCGCGCGGGGTGCCCAGCCAGTGCACGCTGTAACCGCGTGCCTGGAACTCTCGGGCGCAGGCCAGGGCCGGGAACACATGGCCCCCGGTGCCGCCTGCCATGATCAATACATTCTTGCCGTCAGCGGCCATGACTGGTCTCCTCGGCAAAATCGCTTTCACTGAATTCGTGTTCCTCGCTGCCCAGGTGCGTGCGGCTTTCCCACTCGATGCGCAGCAACAGGCCCACGCAGGCACAGCAGATCACCAGCGAGCTGCCCCCGTAACTGAGGAATGGCAAGGTCAGGCCCTTGGTCGGCAGCAGGCCGACGTTCACGCCAATGTTGATCAGGAACTGGCCGATCCACAGGAAGGCCAGGCCGAACGCCATATAGGCGGCAAAGAACTGCTTGGCCTTCTCGGCCCACAGGCCGATGTACAGGGCACGCACGGTGACGAACACGAACAAGGCGATGGTCACCAGCGAGCCGACCACGCCCAACTCTTCGGCCAATACCGAGAACACGAAGTCGGTGTGCGCTTCAGGCAGGTAGAACTGCTTCTGCACACTGTTGCCCAGGCCAACACCCAGCCACTCGCCACGGCCGAAGGCAATCAGCGCCTGGGTCAGCTGGTAACCCGAGCCGAACTGGTCGGACCACGGGTCGGTGAACGTGATAAGGCGCGCCATCCGGTACGGCTGCGCCTGTACCAGCACGAACACCGCCAGCACCGCCAGCACCACCATCAGGCTGAAGCGGAACAGCCCCACCCCGCCAAGGAACAGCATCGCCGCCGCCGCGCCCATCATCACCACGGTGGCACCGAAGTCCGGCTCCATCAGCAGCAGTGCAGCCATGGGCAGCAGCACGATGAACGGTTTGAAGAAGCCCATCCAGGTTTCGCGCACCTCGGTCTGACGGCGCACCAGGTAGCCGGCCAGGTAGATGACCACGAACACCTTGGCAATTTCCGAAGGCTGCACGTTGAAGAAGCTGAAACCGATCCAGCGCATGGAGCCGTTCACTTCACGACCGATGCCTGGCACCAGCACCAGCACCAGCAGGCCGAAGGCGCCCAGCAGCATCATGAAGCCCATGCGCTGCCAGGTGGCGATCGGCACCAGCATGGTCGCACCACAGGCAACCAGGCCAAGGGATACGTAAACCAGGTGGCGGAACATGTGGTAAAGCGGGTTGCCCGACTGCACCGCAGCCACTTCCGAGGACGCCGAGGTGATCATCACCAGGCCAAGGCCCAGCAAGGCCAGGCAACCGGCAAGCATCGGGAAGTCCAGGTCGATGCCACGGCCGCTGATCAGCGGCGACGGGTAAGGCTTGAGGATGCCGAAGATCATGCAAGGCCTCCCGCTGCCTGGGCGAACAGGCGCCCGCGTTCTTCGAAGTTCTTGAACATGTCGAGGCTGGCGCACGCCGGCGACAGCAGCACGGCATCACCGGCCTGGGCCAGCTGGGCACACTGCTGCACGGCGTCGTCGAGGCTCTTGACCCGTACCAGCGTCACGTCATCGCCCAAGGCGTCGGCCAGACGCTCGGCATCACGCCCCAGCAACACCACGGCGCGGCAGAAACGCTTGACCGGCTCGCGCAGTGCGGTGAATTCAGCGCCCTTGCCATCGCCACCGGCAATCAGCACCAGCTTGCCTTCGATATCGGCCCCCAGGCCTTCGATGGCGGCCAGGGCAGCACCCACGTTGGTGGCCTTGGAATCGTCGTACCAGTTCACCCCGTTACGCTCGCGTACCCACTGGCAACGGTGGGCCAGGCCACCGAACTCACGCAGGGCTTCGAGCATGGGTTCGAATGGCAGGCCGGCGGCATGCCCCAAGGCCAGGGCCGCCAGGGCGTTACTCTGGTTGTGAGCGCCGCGAACCTTCAGCTCGCGCGCCGGCATCAGCGCCTGGAACTCGAACGCCAGGTATTTTTCGCCATCCACTTCACGCAGGCCAAAGGCCTTGAAGTCCGGCTGGTTGAGGCCGAAGGTCCAGCATGGGCGGCCTTCCACCGGCAGCGGCCGGCTCAGGGCGTCCTGACGGTTGACCACCACCTGCTTGGCGCCCCGGAAGATCCGGTGCTTGGCCAAGTGGTAGGCAGGCAGGCCGCTGTAACGATCCATGTGGTCTTCGCTGATGTTCAGCACCGTAGCCACTTCAGCGTTGAGCTGGTCAGTGGTTTCCAGCTGGAAGCTGGACAGCTCCAGCACGTACAGCTCGACATCATCGGCCAGCAGGTCCAGCGCCGGGGTACCGAGGTTGCCGCCCACGGCCACGCGCTTGCCGGCCTTGGCGGCCATTTCGCCGACCAGGGTAGTGACGGTGCTCTTGGCGTTGGAACCGCTGATGGCAATGATCGGCGCGGTGGCATGGCGGGCGAACAACTCGATATCGCCGGACAGCTTCACGCCGCGCGCGGCCGCCTGCTGCAGGGCCGGCGTGGCCAAGGCCAGGCCAGGGCTCACGTACAGCTCGTTGGCGCGGCACAGGAAGTCCACGTCCAGCTCACCACAGCGCACTTCCACCTGCGGGTAATCACGGCGCAGGGTGTCCAGTTCCGGCGGTTGCTCGCGGGTGTCGGCGACCGCAAAGGCAATGCCCCGGTTCGCCAGGAAGCGAACCAGGGACATGCCGCTCTTGCCGAGGCCGACAACGATGCGGAATTGGTCGGAAGCGATCAAAGACACGCTCATCTACCTCAGTTTCAGGGTTGCAAGGCCGATCAGCACCAGGATCACGGTGATGATCCAGAAGCGGACGATCACCCGTGGCTCTGGCCAGCCCTTGAGTTCAAAGTGGTGGTGGATCGGCGCCATGCGGAACACGCGCTTGCCGGTCAGCTTGAAGGAGGCGACCTGGATCACCACCGACAGGGTTTCGACAACGAAGATGCCCCCCATGATGAACAGCACGATTTCCTGGCGCACGATCACGGCGATGGTGCCCAGCGCAGCGCCCAGCGCAAGCGCGCCGACGTCGCCCATGAACACTTGTGCCGGGTAGGTGTTGAACCACAGGAAGCCCAGGCCGGCACCGATCAGCGCGCCGCAAAACACAATCAGCTCGCCCGAGCCCGGCACATAGGGGATCAGCAGGTATTCGGCGAACTTCACGTTACCTGACAGGTAGCAGAAGATGCCCAGCGCACCGCCGACCATCACTGTCGGCATGATTGCCAGGCCGTCAAGGCCATCGGTGAGGTTGACCGCGTTGCTCGAGCCGACGATGACGAAGTAAGTCAGCACCACGAAGCCGACGCCCAGCGGAATGGTGACATCCTTGATGAACGGCAGGATCAGGGTGGTCTCCACGCTGGTTGGCGCGGTCTTGTACAGGAACACTGCCGCCGCCAGGCCGAACACCGACTGCCAGAAATACTTCCAGCGGCTCGGCAGGCCACGCGAGTTCTTTTCGATCACCTTGCGGTAGTCATCGACCCAGCCGATGGCACCGAACGCCAGGGTGACGATCAGCACAACCCAGACATAACGGTTGCTCAGATCCGCCCACAGCAGGGTGCTGACGGCGATGGCCGACAGGATCAGCGCGCCACCCATGGTCGGGGTGCCGGACTTGGACAGGTGCGATTGCGGGCCGTCGTTACGCACGGCCTGGCCGATCTGGCGAATTTGCAGGGTACGGATCATCCACGGCCCCAGCCACAGCGCCAGGGACAACGCGGTCAGTACACCAAGAATCCCGCGCAGGGACAGGTACTGGAAGACCGCGAAGCCTTTGTGGAACTGTTGCAGATACTCGGCCAACAGCAGCAGCATTAATGTTTCTCCCCGCTGGCACCGCACAATGCCGCCACGACGTTTTCCATCGCAGCGCTGCGCGAGCCCTTGATCAAAATAGTGGTGTCGCTGGCGTGTTCGGCGCTAACTGCGTCGATCAGCTCAGCTTGAGTAGCGAAATGGCGGCCATTGGCGCCGAACGCCTTGACCGCGTGTGTCATGTTGGAACCCACTGCGTACAGGGCATCGACCTTACCACGCGCGTAGTCACCCACCTGACGATGGCCTTCTTCCGCCCATTGCCCCAATTCGCCGATATCCCCAAGCACCAGGACGGTGCGTCCGGAAAAGCCGGCGAGTATATCAATGGCCGCGCACATGGAGGAGGGATTTGCGTTGTAACTGTCGTCGATCACCCGTACCCCGTTCGGCGCAATCTGTGCCACGGTACGGCCCTTGACCGGCTGCACTGCAGCCAGGCCGGCAGCAATACCGTTCAGGCTCAGACCAACGGCATGCGCAGCGGCGGCAGCGGCCAGGGCATTGCTGACGTTGTGCTCGCCCAGCACATTGAGTTGCACGTCTACCGTTTCACCCGCGCCATGCAGCTTGAACGACGGGCAGCCACGTGCATCGCGACCGATGTCCGTGGCGTGGAAATCGGCCTTCGGGTTGCTGCGCGCGAAACTGACGACCTTGTGCGAGCCGGCACGCGCACTCCAGATGGCGAAGGCCTTGTCGTCCAGGTTGAGGATGGCAATGCCGCCCTCGCCCAGGCCTTCGAGAATCTCGCCCTTGGCTTCGACAATCTTCTCCGGGCCGCCGAACTCGCCAACGTGAGCGGTACCGGCGTTGTTGATGATGACCACCTGCGGCTGGGTCAGGCCCACGGTGTAGCGGATCTCACCAATGCGCGAGGCGCCCAGCTCGATCACTGCGGCGCTGTGCTCCGGGGCGATCTCCAGCAGTGTCAGCGGCGCACCGAGGTCGTTGTTCAAGTTGCCACGGGTAGCGTGCACCAGGCCACGGGTACGCAGGATGCTGGCGAGCATTTCCTTGACCGTGGTCTTGCCGCTGGAGCCGGTAATGGCCACCACCGGCTTGTCGAATGCGGCGCGGTTCAATGCACCGAGTTGGCCAAGGGCCAGGCGGCAATCGGCCACCAACAGCTGTGGCAGGTCTACATCGGCGACTTCACGCTCTACCAAGGCTGCGACCGCGCCTTTGGCTTTTACATCGGCCAGGTAGTCGTGACCATCGAAACGCGGACCGGCCAGGGCGACGAACAGTTGCCCGGCGCCGACACTGCGACTGTCGATGCTGACACCGGTAAACGTGGCATCGGCACCGATTTGTCGACCACTCAGTGCTGTGGTCAGCTGGCTGAGTGATAGTGGCTTAAGCATGTGGCGCCTCCCAGGCTGCAAGTGCCTTTTCGGCTTCGGTCAAATCGGAGAAGTCATGGCGCTCGCCATTGATCTCCTGGTAATCCTCGTGCCCCTTGCCAGCCAGCACGATCACGTCGTTGGCAGCGGCGGTGGCAATCAACTGCGCGATGGCCTCGCCACGACCGGCAACGAACTCGACCGAGACAGGCCGGGCGAAACCGGGACGGATGTCATCGAAGATGCGCTGTGGGTCTTCGGTACGTGGGTTGTCATCGGTGACCAGTACGCGATCAGCCAGGCGCTCGGCCACTTCGGCCATCAGCGGGCGCTTGCCGCGATCACGGTCGCCGCCGCAGCCGAACAGGCACAGCAGCTTACCGTGGGCGTGTGGACGCAGGGCTTCGAGCACTTTTTCAAGGGCGTCCGGGGTGTGGGCGTAATCGACCACCACCAGCGGTTTGTCGCCGCCACCCAGGCGCTGCATACGACCTACCGGACCGTGCAGTTGCGGGGTGACCTTGAGGATTTCGTCCAGTGCATAATCCAGTGCCAGCAGTGTCGCGACAGCGGCGAGCATGTTGCTCAGGTTGAAGCGCCCCAGCAGCTGACTGCGCAGGATACGCTCACCTTGTGCGGTAACGATCGTCGCGCGCACGCCATCGTCACTGAACGCGGCCTCGCGACAGAACAGCGAGGCATCTGGGTTTTCCAGGCTGTAGCTCAGCAGCCGGGTGTCGATATGGTCGACGCTCGGACGGCGGGCAAAGTCAGCGGCCAGGCGACGGCCAAAGGCGTCATCCAGGTTGACCACCTGGCAACGCAGGCTGGGCCAGGCGAACAGCTTGGCCTTGGCGGCCTCATAGGCCTCCATGCTGCCGTGGTAGTCGAGGTGGTCGCGGGACAGGTTGGTCATCACCGCGATGTCGAACTCCAATGCGGCGACTCGGCCTTGCTCCAGGGCATGAGAGGAAACCTCCATGGCCACAGCCTTGGCGCCCTGCTTTTTCAAATCGTAAAGGGTCGACTGCACGGCAATCGGGTCGGGCGTGGTCAGACGGCCGCTCTGCAGCTCGCCGTAGAAGCCGGTACCTAGGGTGCCGATCAGGCCGCAGCGCTGGCCGAGCAGGTCGAGCGCCTGGGCCACCAATTGGGTAACGCTGGTCTTGCCGTTGGTCCCGGTCACACCGACCAGGTTCAGCTGGCGGCTGGGTTCGCCATAAAAACGCCCGGCGACATCCGACAACTGTGCGATCAGGCCCTTGACTGGAATCAATGGCACTTCGGTCAGCGGCAGCACGGTGGCGCCCTGCTCTTCATAGGCCACGGCGGCGGCACCACGGGTCAAGGCATCGGCGATATGCTCGCGGCCATCGACCTTGGCACCCGGCACGGCCAGGAACAGGTCACCCGGGCGCACGTTGCGGCTGTCCAGGGTCAGTTCACGAATCAGCGGGTCACGGCTGGCGTGGGCGAAAAGTTTGCTTAATGGCATTGTCATCATCCACGCCCTCCCTTGGCGGCTGTTGCATTGACTTGCGATTGCACGGCAGGTGCCGCGGGTGCTGGTGGCGGCAGGTTGTCTGGCGGCACGTTCATCAGGCGCAGGGTGCCGGACATGACCTTGCTGAACACCGGCGCCGAGACCAGACCACCGAAGTAACCACCCTTGCCCGGCTCGTCGATGACCACGACGATGGCGTAGCGCGGGTCGCTCATCGGCCCGAAGCCGGCGAACAGCGAGCGGTAGGCGTTTTCGGTGTAACCCTTGGAGCCCACGGTGGCTTTACGCGCGGTGCCGGACTTGCCGGCCACGTGATAGAACGGCACCTGGGCACGGAACACACCACGCGGCGCTTCAATCACCTGTTGCAGCATGCCTTGAACGGTTTCGGCGGTTTCCTTCGGAATGGCCTGCACCGCTTCCGGGGCCTTGTCGACCTTGATGATCGACAGCGGCACCATCTTGCCGTCGTTGGCCAGCGCTGCGTAGGCATGCACCAGTTGCAAGGCAGTCACCGACAAGCCATAGCCATAGGACAGCGTCGCGGTCTCGGCCTTGCGCCACTCGCGGTGGTTGGGCAGGTTACCGACACGCTCGCCCGGGAAGCCAAGGCCGGTGTACTGACCCAGACCGACCTGGGACATGACCCGGTAGATGGCCTCGCCCCCGATGTCGAAGGCGATCTTGCTCATGCCGACGTTACTGGAGTTGATCAGGATGCCGGTCAGGTCGAGGATCGGGCCCTCGCTGCGCGACACGTCCTTGATGGTGTAGCGGCCGATCTGCAGGCTACCCGGGTACACCTCGACCTTGTCGGTCGGCTTCCAGCGGCCGCTCTGCAGCGCCGCGCTCATGGAAATCGGCTTGACCGTGGAACCCGGCTCGAACACATCGATGATCGCCCGGTTACGCATGGCCGCCGGGAACATGCTGCGGCGGTTGTTGGGGTTGTAGGTCGGCTGGTTGACCATGGCCAGGACCTCACCGGTCTTCACGTCCATGATCACCAGGCTGCCGGCCTTGGCGTCCTGCTCGGCAATGGCATTGCGCAGCTCGCGGGTAGCCAGGTACTGCAGGCGCAGGTCTATCGACAACGCCAAGGTCTTCCCGGCCTTGGCGTTCTTGGTTACCTGGATGTCCTTGATCAGCCTGCCGCGCCGGTCCTTGATCACCTGGCGCTTGCCTGGGACACCGGCCAGCCACTCGTCATAGGCCAGCTCCACCCCTTCACGACCGTGGTCGTCGAGGTCGGTAAAGCCGACCATGTGCGCGGTGACATCACCGGCCGGGTAGAAGCGGCGGAATTCTTCCAGGCCGTACACACCGGGCACTTTCAAGTCGAGCACGTGCTGGCCCTGCTCCGGGGTCAGGCCACGCACCAGGTAGATGAACTCTTTGTTGGCCTGCTGAGTCAGGCGTTCGATCAGCTGTTGCGGGTTTTGCCCCAGCGCGGCAGCCAGTTGCGGCCAGCGCTCCTTGGAGGCCTGCATTTCCTTGGGGTTGGCCCACAGGGTGGTAACCGGGGTACTCACGGCCAATGGCTCACCGTTGCGGTCGGTAATCAACCCACGGTGCGCCGGGATGGGAATGTGACGCAGGCTGCGCGCATCGCCCTGGCCCTTGAGGAAGTCACGGTCAACTACCTGCAGGTCGATGATGCGCCAGCAGATCGCACCGACCATGATTGCCAGCAAGCCGATCACCACGCGGAAGCGCCACGGGTAGAGTGCGCCTTCGAGCTTCATCATGGCGCCACCATCCGTACTTCGTCAGCCGACGGCACGCGCATTTTCAGCTGTTCGGAAGCCAGGTTCTCGATACGGCTGGCGGCGGTCCAGGTGCTCTGCTCCAGAATCAGCCGGCCCCATTCGGCCTGAGCCTTGTCGCGCTCGCTCAATTCACCGTACAGGGTATTGAGCAGCTGGCGGTTCCAGTGCGCGCTGTAGGACACGGCAATGGCCGAAACCAGCACGCCAACGAACAGCAGAAGCATCAGGAAGCTTCCGCCTGGCAAAGGCTTGGCGAACAGCCTGCTCACCGCAGTTTCTCCGCCACACGCATCACGGCGCTACGCGACCGCGGGTTGGCCTTGAGCTCGGCTTCGGAGGCGAACTGGGCCTTGCCGATAAGTTTGATTTTTGGCTCAAAGACCTTGTGCTGCACCGGCAGGTTGCGCGGCAGGTTGTCGGCCTCGCCTTTCACCAGCTTGCGCATGAACAGCTTGACGATACGGTCTTCCAACGAGTGGAAACTGATGACCGCCAGACGGCCCCCGACTTCGAGCGCATCGAGTGCGGCTTCAAGGCCAGCCTCAAGGTCGCCCAGCTCGTTGTTGACGTGAATGCGAAGCCCCTGGAAGGCACGGGTAGCCGGGTTTTTACCTTTTTCCCAAGCCGGGTTGGCCACCTTGAGCACTTCTGCCAGGTCGGCGGTACGGGTGAACGGCTGCTTTTCGCGGCGTTCGACCACGGCCCGCGCCATACGCCCAGCGAAACGCTCCTCGCCGTACTCCTTGAAGACGCGGGCGATTTCTTCTACTGGCGCAGTGGCGATGAACTCCGCGGCACTGATGCCCTGGCCCGGGTTCATACGCATGTCCAGCGGGCCATCATTGAGGAAGCTGAAGCCACGCTCGGGGTCATCCAGCTGCGGCGAAGACACGCCCAGGTCCAGCAGCACACCACTGACCTTCCCGTGCAGGCCGCGCTCGGCCACCTCAGCGCCCAGCTCGGCAAAGCTGCGCTGCACAATGACAAAGCGGCCGTCTTCGGCCGCCAGCGCTTGCCCCGTGGCAATCGCCTGTGGATCTTTGTCGAAGCCCAGCAGCCGCCCTTGCGGCCCGAGCTTGCTGAGTATCAGCCGGCTGTGTCCGCCACGGCCAAAGGTGCCGTCCAGATAGCAACCGTCGGCGCGCAGGGCCAATGCCTCGACAGCTTCGTCGAGCAGGACGGTAATGTGGTTGAAGCCGCTATCTATGGTCACAGGATCAGGTCACGCAATTCGTCGGG
>Ga0207655_1004102_pt1 | contig 10478 bp, 10 predicted proteins | sample KBSM44metaG_FD_184398 | JGI IMG/M metagenome (GOLD analysis project Ga0207655, IMG submission 184398) | Miscanthus rhizosphere microbial communities from Kellogg Biological Station, Michigan, USA - KBS M4-4 metaG (SPAdes) (version 2) | ecosystem: Host-associated > Plants > Roots > Rhizosphere >... | reverse complement strand
CCCACATACCGCGGGCCCTCAGTTATCCACCGGAACGTGCAGGGAACAATACCGTCCTTTTCGACGGCCCGTTCAGCATCCAGGAGCTTGCGGACCCAGCGCTCAAAGCCCTTTTGACTGGTGACGTCATCCCCCGGGAACAGCCCGGCACCGTCCTGGTGGGCACCGTCCCACTCGCTGTGGGACTCGGTAAACGACTGATAAAAGGAAGCATCCGGAGCAACGAGGGTGAACATCACACGACTATATTCGGCTGGGGCGGTGTATGCCCGCGCGGCACTTTCCTGCCTTGGACGGCCGCGTGCGTCTTGCGCAGCGCTGAGATGGAAGCGTCGTACGAATGCTGGGCGACCCCCACGAAAAGGCAATCAACCACCATCATCTGGGCGATCCGGCTCCCCATCGCGCCTGGCCTGAAGGGTGTCTCACGCGCTGCGGTGGTGAGCACAATGTCGGCGGCACGGCCCAAGGGCGAGTCAGCATGGTTGGTGATGGCGATCGTAGTGGCCCCGGTATCCTTGGCCGCCCTGAGGAAATCGATCGTATCCGCGGTGGTGCCCGAGTGTGAGATGCCCACCGCCACACCGTTCTCGTCCAAAAGCGCTGCGGAGGTCAACGCGACATGAACCTCGGGCCAGTTGAAGGAAGTCAGGCCTATCCGGTGCAGTTTCTGCTGCAGGTCGTGGCCGACCAACCCTCCGGCGCCCACACCAAAGATGTCGATCTTCCGCGAGCGGGTGATGACCTCGATGGCTGTGGCCAGTTCGTGAACGTCGAGCACCTGGGCGGTGTCAGCGATGGACATCGTTTCGTTGAAAGCGATCTTGGAAATGATGTCGGGAAGCGAATCCGACGGGTTCACGTCGTCGTAAACCGTAGCGGGCACGGGGTTGGCTGAACTCTCCCTGGCAGCTTCCCTGGCGAGGTCGAGGCGCAGCTCGGAGTACCCGCGGTAGCCCACCTTTTTGTAGAAGCGGACAACTGACGTGGTGGACGTTCCGCAGTGCTCGGCGAGGTCGCCGATGGACAAAGTCGCGGCCCGTGAAGGGTCCGCCAGGACAAGCTCGGCAACAGAGCGCTCGGACGGGCGAAGGGCCGGCAGGGCAGATCTGATCCGGACCAAAACAGTACGCGATGCCTGCGTGTTCAGCTCCTGGTCCACGGCGGACTCCTTCCAACGGCTGGGTCCAAAAGTACGGGCTTGTAAATAAGTTACCTAAACGTGGATACGAAGGTAAGTCATTGACGCAGCTCCACGAGGGGAATACGGTCGATGTAAGGAAAATCACAAATGTTGTCAAGGAATCCCCACCTGAGCACGGCAGCACCTTTCCGAAAGGCACCCCATGAACCTCAACCGCAGAAGACTGATCCATGCCTCGGGGCTGGCCGCAGCGGCCGCCGTCGTCGCACCCTTCACGCCTGCCGCCGTCGCGCAGCCGCCGGGCACGCGACCCGGAAAGCCGGGCGCCGCCGTCAACGGAGCCGACCTCGCCGCCGCCGATAACTGGAGCATCTTCGCCGGTCGCAAGGTAGGTGTCATCACAAATCCCACCGGCGTCCTGGCCAACTTCCGCTCCATCGTGGACGACATGGCGGACAAGGGCGTCGACGTCGGGGCCGTCTTCGGACCCGAGCACGGCTTCCGCGGAACCGCCCAGGACGGCGGCAGCGAAGGCACCTCCGTGGACCCGCGGACCGGCATCACCGTCTATGACTCCTACGGCGCCGAAGTTGCCGACTACGTGGGCTTTTACGAAGCATCCGGCGTGGACACCATCTGCTTCGACATCCAGGACGTCGGAGCCCGGTTCTATACCTACATCTGGACCATGTGGGGCGCCATGCAGGCGGCGTCCCGGACCGGCGCCAAGTTTGTGGTCCTGGACCGCCCCAATCCCATCGGCGGCCAGGCGCGCGGACCGGTCCTCCAACCCGGCTTCGAGTCCGGAGTGGGACGGTTGGGCATAGCCCTGCAACACGGCATGACCGTGGGCGAGCTCGCCACCTGCTTCAACGCCGTCTACCTCCCGGCCGCCGGTCTCACGCCCATCAAGGACCTTCACGTGGTGCAGGTTCAGGGCTGGCGCCGCGAAATGACCGGACCGGATAACAGGGCGGCCTGGATTCTCCCGAGTCCCAACATGCCCACGCCGGAAACAGCCACCTTGTATCCCGGTACAGCCTTGTTCGAGGCGACCAACATGTCCGAAGGCCGCGGAACCACCCGGCCTTTCGAAATCATCGGCGCGCCTTATGTGGACTACCGATGGGCCGAAGCGTTGAACGGCAAGGGTCTCAACGGCGTCACCTTTCGTGAGGCTTACTTCCAGCCCACGCTGTCGAAAAACCAAGGCCTCATCTGTGGGGGCGTCCAGGTCCACATCACCGACGCCACCCGCGTTGAAGCGCTTGAGGTGGGCACCCACATGCTGGTCGAAGCCAAGCGTCTGTACCCGGGCTTCGACTGGCGCGGCGACGGCGGCCGTTGGATGGGCCTGCTGAGCGGTTCGGCCCGCTTCGCCGAACAGCTCGACGCCGGCGCTGACGCCAGGACGATCATGGACAGCTGGCGGCAGGAACTGGGTCAGTTCGTTCGCGATACCCGCCCGTACCTCCTCTACAACGGGCCACGCTAAGCGCGCAGAAACACCCCGCCTCAACCAACAAACAAGGACGATGGGATTGGGATCCACATGTACAGAAAAGGAACTACCCTCATGACGGCGGCCGCCACGGCGCTGCTCATGACCGGCGCGGGCACTGCAGTCGCCGCCGTGCCCACCAGCACGGTAATGACGACGGCGGCCTCCGCCTCACCGGACATCGACGCAATGATTGCGGGCATGACTCTGGACGAAAAGATCGGCCAGATGACGTGGACCCATGTTTATGGTTCGTCCGCGGATGACACGTCCATGGCGTCAAGCAACCAGGAGCGGTACGGCGTCAATACGCCAGCCGAGGTGGTGGAGAAGTACAACCTGGGCGGCGTCCTCTACTTCGCTTGGTCCGGCAACACGGCCAACCCCGGGCAGGTTGCGGGCCTTTCGAACGGCCTGCAGAAGGCGGCCGTGGGCGCAGACGGAAAAGGCATCCCGCTGGCCGTGACCATCGACCAGGAAGGTGGCCTTGTGGCCCGGATCGGGCCGCCCGCCACTGTACTCCCGGGCAACATGGCACTGGGTGCCACCGGAGATGAGGAGCTTGCACGGGCCCAGGGCGGAATCCTGGGGTCGGAGATGCGCGCCATGGGCATCAACGTGGACTTCGCCCCGGTATTGGACCTCAACTCCAACCCGGACAACCCTGTCATCGGAATCCGTTCCATGAGTGAAGACCCCGCACTGGTCAGCAAACTTGGCGTCGCCCAGATCGACGGCCTGCAGGCACATAACGTGGGGGCCGCGGCCAAGCACTTCCCCGGCCACGGCGACACTTCAGTGGACTCCCATTACGGACTGCCAACGGTCACCTACGACCGCGCGACCCTGAACAAGCACCTCCAGCCGTTCAAAGCCGCGATCGATGCCGGCGTGGACATGGTCATGACCGCACACATCATTGTCGAGGCCATCGATCCGGACATGCCGGGAACCCTGTCCCACAAGGTGCTCACCGGCCTGCTCCGTGATGAGCTCGGCTTCAAGGGGCTCGTCACCACCGACGCTTTGGACATGGCCGCGATGGCCGCCGAATGGCCCCAGGAAGAAATCGCGGTCAAGGCCATCCAGGCCGGGTCCGACATCCTCCTCAACTCCCCCGACGTGGAGGCGTCGTTCGCCGGGGTGCGTGCCGCCGTCGGGTCCGGAGAGATCACTGAAGCCCGCCTGGACGAGTCCGTCCGACGGATCCTCGAATGGAAGGTCAAGCGCGGCGTCTTCGACCAGCCCATGACCGATCCCGGCGCCGTGGACACGCTTGTTGGCACTGCCGAAAACCTCGGCACGGCCAATCTGATCTCCGACCGCGCCGTCACGTTGGTCCGCAATGAGGACCGCGTCCTGCCGCTCCCGTCCAAGAGCTCGGTGCTCATGGTTGGTTCCGGTTCAGCGTGGCCGGAACTGGCAGGTCCCATGCTCAAAGAGCAAGGATTCGCGGTCACTGAAGATTACGAGAATGGCGCATCGCCCTCCGCGGCCTACCGGGCCCGGGCGGTGGCCGCTGCCCGAGGAGTGGATGCGGTCGTCTTCGCTTCCTACAACGCCACCGGCAACGCTGCGCAACAGCAGATGGTGGCTGAGCTCGCGGCGACCGGAACGCCGGTGATCGTCATTGCCACGCGCAACCCTTACGACATCAACGTCTTCCCGGGCGCCGACGCCGTTCTCAACAGTTACGGGGTCAAGGAGGTCAACTTCCATGGCGCCGTCCGCGCCATTTCCGGTGCGGTCAACCCCAGCGGCAAACTGCCGGTGAACGTCCCGAAGGCCGACGGCGACGGCGTCCTCCTGCCGCTCGGCTTCGGCCTCAGCTACGACACCGCGACGCCGGCAGCCGTCACCTTCACGGACCGGCCGGGCAAGGGGCAGGATTCGTACACCATCCCCGCAGTTCAGGGCGTGACGTACCTCGTTGACGGCAAGGAGGTTGCAGCTGGGTCCTACCGGAAGCCGGCGGGCACCGTGACAGTCACCGCTGCACCGGACAAGGGGTACGTCTTCACGGACGGCGCCGTCACCGAGTGGAGCCACACCTTCACCACCGGGCTCCCCAACCCATAGGAAGAGCTACACCACCGGAGAGTTCATCAGTGCGACCGTGATGAGCAGGGCAATCCCGAACATCGGCAGGCAGAGAACTGCGTTGGTCAGGCGGTTGTCCCTCATCGCGGCCACGAACTCCCGAAGGAACGCGCTGGGCACAAAGTACCTGGCGGTCGGAGCACCCACCACCTCTGCGTTGATCTTCTGCCGACGGGACAGGAGGGCGGCGCGGAGTACGTGGTAGTTGTTGGTGCACACCAGCAGCGGCCCCTGGATTCCCCTGTCAGCCAGCAGTGCGACGGAGTAGGCAAGGTTCTCGCGGGTGGTGATGGCTTTGTTCTCCTCCACCACATCGCCGGGAGCGGCACCCTTGGTCACCAGGTAGTCCTTCATCGCCGAGGACTCGGGCCGGGGTTCATCGGGGCCTTGGCCCCCGGAAGGTACCAAAACTGGCCTGACCGGGGTGACGGCGTCGTAAATTTCCAGAGCCTTGTTCAGGCGTGCGGCGAGCAGCGGCGGAACCTTGCCGTCAATGAGCCCTGAACCCAGGACGATGACCGCCGCCGGGTTCGGGCTGAAGCGCATCTTGGAGTACACCACGGCATAGCCCAGGAACACCACGAATGCGCAGCCGAGGTAGGCGCAGAGGAAGAACGCAAGGGCTGCGATGCCGGCCAGTACGGGCTGCCCGCTCAGCACGAAGAGGAAGGCCACCACCGGTGCCAGGAAAACAGCCATTCCCACTGCCATGGGCAAAAAGCTGGTGATGCTTGGGCCTTCCCTGCGGACCATGGTGACGCCGTTCGCGAGCAAGAAGCCGGCGAAGACGAAAATGCTGATCACGGGCACTACGACAATTACGAGGTTCAGCCATTCGAACCATGGATTCAGGTCAATCAGGAAATCCAGGAGGGCCTGCAGTAGAAACCAGGCCGCAACCAGAAGGAAGACGCCATTCCTTAGCCGGCGCCGGTCCGACTGGAATGAGGCAAGGAAAAGGCCCGCAAAGAGAAGTCCTAGGACCAGGGTCAGCATGATCCAAGCCTATGCGGTGCAGTTACCACTCGCGGTGTCTCGTGGAGGCTTTGGGATGAGGGAGGCTCCGTGAAGTCAGAGGCCAATCTTTCCGGCAAAGTCGACAAGAGCTCCAGCTACAGCGCCCGGGTGACTCAGCGTGGCGTAGTGACCGCCCGGGATCTCCACTGGTTCGATGCCCAGCCGGTCGCGTATCTGGCGACTCATGAACGACGCAGGGAAGAGCAAATCGTCGCGGCACAAAATCCCCAGGGTTGGCACGCTCGGATGCTTTCCCGGCCAGGGGTCTGACATCCATGCACCTTGCTGGTCACGCTCCCTGTCGGTGGCCTGTTGCACCAATTCCGCGGGGACAAGATTGAAATATGGTTCGTCGGGGATGGTCTCGCGGTCATGGCCTGTCTTGGTCCACCACTCGCCGAAGGTCTCCCCCGGCATCGGAATCATTGCCGAGAGGTACACAAGGCCGTTGGAATGGAGCTTTTCGCAAACTAACGGTGCCGTGAAACCGCCCAGCGAGTGCCCCACCACGATGGTGTGCGGGGCTTTGCCAACGGCATCCGTCACTGCGCGGGCGTAGTCCTCGAGCCGGGCATCAACGTCTTCGATGGGCAGGTCGACGGCCACCACGTCATGCCCGGCCGCTTCAAGAAGCGGGCCAACCAAATGCCAGTCCCACGCCGTGGAACCACCGCCGTGGACCAGTACGAAAGTCGTCATCATGCCCCGTTTCACATCAGGCCGTGTGCGCTGTCACCAATACATCGGGCGCTCTCTGAACGATACCCGCGTCAGTTTCAACGGGCAGCCCATTCCTGATCCAATATTCGATGCCTCCTATCAACTCCTTCACGGAGTAGCCGAGTTCCGCGAACGCGAGCGCAGCAAAGGTGCTGCCGTTGCAGCCCGGGCCCCAGGAGTACACCACTACCTGTGAGCCAGCGGGGACAAGGTCCGGAGCCTGGGATGGAATCAGCGCCGTAGGTATATGTACGGCTTGAGGAATATGTCCGCGGTCCCAGGAAGACCGGCGTCGGGTGTCCACGATAAACAGCGTTTCCGGGTCCGCCTCGGCCACCTCCATGACATCAATCTCGCACTGAAGCTTGGCCCGGAAATAGTCGGCGGGATCGAGCTTCATTCCAAAACTCCCGGCTTGATCGTCGGACGCCATTCAGTCACCTTGCCTTATTGAGGGTTCTTTCACCTCCTCACCATACCCCCTGGGGGTACTTGACGCATACCCCCTTGGGGTATAGGTTGAGGACATGAATTCACCAGACCTGAAACTGAGCCACCCGGATGCGCCAGTCATCGAGGTGGACCTGGAACCCTCCGCGCACCACGGCTACACCAGCAATAAGGACGCGTACCTCAAGAGGTTGAAACGAATCGAAGGCCAAGTCCGCGGGATCGCGCGCATGGTGGAAGACGACAAATACTGCATCGACATCCTCACGCAGGTCGCAGCTGCCACCAAAGCCCTCCACGCAGTGAGCCTGGGCCTCGTTGAGGAGCACATCGGCCACTGCGTCGTTGGCGCTGCCTCCGAGCCCGACCCCGAAGCCCGCGCCGAACAAATCGACGCGAAAGTCAAGGAGGCCACCGATGCCATCGGGCGCCTGCTGCGGTAACCCCGCTACCACCCACCACACCATCCAACTCAGCACCAAGGAGCACTCCATGAGCCAGACCATCCAGACCAACGTGAACGTTTCCGGCATGACCTGCGGCCACTGTGTTTCCAGCGTGAGCGAAGAACTCGAATCTCTTAGCGGCGTCCAGAATGTCGCAGTCGACCTCAACCCCGGCGGCCTGTCCACCGTCACCATCACATCCACCCATGAACTCTCGCCGTCAGAAATTGGCGAGGCCGTGGCAGAAGCCGGCTACCTGGTGGTAGCCAACGAAGCCTAGGGGGCTCCCTTGAGTAACCAGGAAACCTTCAACCAACCCGCACAACGGGTGATCGAGCTGGACATTGAGGGCATGACCTGCGCCTCATGCGTCAATCGGGTGGAACGGAAACTGGGCAAGCTCGAAGGCGTCGAGGCGAGCGTCAACCTGCCCCTCGAATCAGCCCATGTCACCGTCCCCGCCACCGTGACGGACCAGCAGATCGTGGACACGGTCAATGCGACGGGGTACAAAGCCACCCTGCGCCAGGCACCCGCGCCGCATACCCGCCCGGCCGCCAGTGACACGGCAAACAGTCCCGGGCATGAGCATCACAATCATCATCACGACGCTGAGCCCATGCACGACGAGCATTCCGGGCACGAAAACCATATGGATCACGGTCCGTCGGCATCGACACTCCGGCCGCGCCTGATCCTGGCTGCCGTCCTGACCGTTCCTGTGTTTGCGATCTCCATGATTCCCGCCCTGCAGTTCGCCAACTGGGGCTGGGTTGTAGGCGCCCTGGCGCTGCCGGTGGTGAGTTGGGCAGCCTGGCCCTTCCACAGGGCTACTGCCATCAATGCGCGGCATCTGGCGTCCACCATGGACACCCTTGTTTCCATTGGTGTGATCGCGGCCTACGTGTACTCGGCCTGGCAGCTGTTCGCCGACCCGCGAATGACCGAACACCCCGGCATGGAAAGCATGTCCGGCGGGGGGCTGTACTTCGAGGTCGCGGCTGTTGTCACCACGTTCCTCCTCCTGGGCCGCTACCTGGAAGCGAACGCGAAGGCCAAAGCGGGCAATGCCCTCAAGGCCCTCCTGAACCTGGGCGCGAAGGATGCAACCATCCTCGAAGGGGACATTGAGCGGAAGATCCCTGCGGATCAGCTCCTCGTGGATGATGTGTTCGTTGTCCGCCCCGGCGAGAAGATCGCGACGGACGGCGTTGTCAAGGACGGCGCTTCCGCTGTCGACGCTTCCTTGGTTACCGGCGAATCGGTGCCGGTTGAAGTGGGGCCGGGCAGCACGGTGACCGGGGCTACGATCAATACCTCCGGGCGCCTGTTGGTCCGGGCCACGCGCGTTGGCTCCGACACCACGCTCGCCCAGATGGGGCGGCTGGTCAGCCAGGCCCAAACGGGCAAAGCGCCGATTGCGCGGCTCGCGGACAGGATCAGCTCGGTCTTCGTCCCGATCGTGCTGGTCATCGCGCTGGCAACGTTTGTGCTCTGGCTGTTCATCTCCGGCGACCTGAATGCCGCATTCACCGCCGCCGTTGCTGTCCTGGTGATCGCTTGCCCCTGCGCCTTGGGTCTGGCGACGCCGGTTGGCCTGCTGACCGGAACGGGTCGTGGAGCCCAATTGGGCATCCTCATCAAGGGTCCGCAGGTTCTCGAGGACACCCGGCACGTTGACACCATCCTGCTGGACAAGACCGGCACCGTTACCAGCGGCAAGCTGGCCGTGGACCACACCGTAGCCCTGAACGGGCATTCCCCCGCCGCAGTGCTCACCCTGGCGGGTGCCGTCGAGTCAGCGTCGGAGCACCCGATCGCCCACGCGATTGCCGCTGCGGCAAAAGACGCAATGCCCGACGCCGGAGCCCTGCCTGCCGTGGACGGCTTCAGTTCCGCTCCCGGCGGCGGAGTGCGGGGCCGGGTTGTGCTGGACGGCAGCCCGAAGGCTGTGGTCGTAGGTCGCTCGGGTTGGCTTGAAGAGAACGGTATCTCCCTCGAAGCGGGCCATCGGGAAATGCTGGCAGCCGAGGAGAACGGGGGCGCCACCGCCATCTGGGTCGCCGTTGACGGAGTACCGGCTGGAATTGTGAGCCTGAGCGACACCATCAAGCCCGGCTCGGCGGCAGCGATCCAGAAGCTCAAGGATCTGGGCATCCGTCCGATCCTTTTGACCGGAGACAACGCTGCCGTGGCCGCCCAAGTGGCTGCCGCCGTCGGAATATCCCCGGAGGACGTATTCGCCGGGGTGCTGCCGGAAGGAAAAGTGGAGGCAGTTCGGAAGCTTCAGGCCTCCGGGGCGACAGTCGCCATGGCCGGAGATGGTGTCAACGACGCCGCGGCCCTGGCGCAATCGGATCTGGGGATCGCGATGGGTTCCGGCACAGATGTCGCAATCGAAGCCTCGGATCTGACGGTCATGGGCAGCGACCTGGGTCAGCTCGTCCAGGCAATCGAGCTGTCCCGGAAGACCCTCTCCACGATCAAAACCAACTTGTTCTGGGCGTTCTTCTACAACGCGATCGGCATTCCCGTAGCCGCGTTGGGGCTGCTGAATCCGATGATCGCGGGGGCAGCGATGGCGGCCAGCTCGGTCCTGGTGGTGGCCAACTCGCTAAGGCTGCGCTCGTTCGGCAAATAGCTTCGTGGAAGGCCTGGGCTACGCGGTTCCGAAGCGGACCGCGGCCCGGGCCTTTGCCTTGGCCGCTTCCTCGTCCCGGTTCTTGGCCGGCGCGTGGCTCACCAACGAGTCCAGAAGATGTTGCGTAATGTGTGCGATTTCGTGGACAGCCTCGGCAAAGGCTTCCTCGTTGGCCTTGGAGGGCTTGGTGGATCCGCTGATCTTTCGCACGTATTGGAGGGCAGCGGCCTCCACTTCCTCGCTGGTGGCATGCGGTTCGAAGTTATGCAGAGTCCTGATATTCCGGCACATAACCCCATGCTAACCATGGGCAGTGCTGCATGGGGAGGGGTGCCCATCGACGGGTTCGCGATTCCCGGGATAGGTTTTAGCTATTGGATCTTCCGGATGAGCCGGAGGCCGCTGGGGATGCCGAAGAGCTCGGGTCCGAACAAATGAAGGAGAATCTCATGGCTATTT
>Ga0207655_1004099_pt1 | contig 10482 bp, 6 predicted proteins | sample KBSM44metaG_FD_184398 | JGI IMG/M metagenome (GOLD analysis project Ga0207655, IMG submission 184398) | Miscanthus rhizosphere microbial communities from Kellogg Biological Station, Michigan, USA - KBS M4-4 metaG (SPAdes) (version 2) | ecosystem: Host-associated > Plants > Roots > Rhizosphere >... | reverse complement strand
GCGCTGCTCGAGGCCAAACGACTGGGCCTGACCCGTCGGATCGGCGTGTCCAACTTCACGGTCGACCTGATGAAGCAAGCCATCGCTGCGGTCGGCGCCGAGAACATCGCCACCAACCAGATCGAACTGCACCCGTACCTGCAAAACCGCAAGGTCGTCGAGTTCGCGCAAAGCCAGGGCATCCAGATCACCTCTTACATGACCCTGGCCTACGGCGAAGTGCTGAAAGATCCGCTCATCCAGCAGATCGCCGATCGCCTGCAGGCGACACCGGCCCAAGTCACCCTGGCCTGGGCCATGCAACTGGGGTACGCGGTGATCCCCTCTTCCACCAAACGCACCAACCTGCAAAGCAACCTGCGCGCCTGCGCCCTGACCCTGAGCGACGCCGACATGGCGCTGATCGCGGGCCTGGATCGCGGCCAGCGACTGACCAGCCCCAAAGGCATTGCGCCGCGGTGGGATTGAGTTTCAGCCCTGACTTAAATCTTGGCTCAAGCATTCATCCAGCGATGACATCGCGCGCTGCAATTGATCGACGGCATCGTCGAGCAGCGCCGAATCCCCCACATCGATGACCCGCTCCAGTTGCTCGCAATGCTCGATCAAACGCACCGCCCTGACCATGCGCGCACCGCCCTTGATGCGGTGCGCCAGGTCGCGCAGCACACGGTGATTGCCATTGGCGTGCGCCTGGAGCAGATCATCCCGATCCACCCGGTTGGTCACCGTCAGTTCGCGCACCAGACGATCAATCAACGTGCGGTCCGCACCGACGTATTGCTCCAGGCCACTGAGGTCAATCTCCGGCGTCAAGGGCTCTGCGACAGGTTCTGGCGCCTGGTTCAAAAACCTGGAGGCCAACCAAGTGTTCAGATCCGCCAGCAGGATCGGTTTGAACAGGCAGTCGTCCATGCCCGCCTCCAGGCATCGGGCCTTCTCCTCGGGCTGCGCATTGGCGGTACAGCCCAGAATCAATGTAGGTGGCAATCCCTTGGCACACTCTTCATCGCGGATTGCACCCGCCAGTTCATAACCGCTGAGCCTGGGCATATTGCAGTCGGTAACCACCAGATCGAACTCATGTTTGCGCCACAGCTTAAGCGCCCGTGCGCCCTCTCCGGCCTCCAGAACATGATGCCCAAGGTGGCTCAGTTGCCGTGAAAGCAACAGTCGATTAGGCGGGTGATCGTCAACCACCAGAATCGTCAGTGGCCGCGTTGGCGCCTGCAATCCGCTCTCCACGGCCTCAATGGAAGGCAACGACGGCAATGCGATCAGCTCAAGATTGATGTCGACCTGCGTGCCTTGTCCAAGGACGCTGTCGAGTTGCAACCGCCCGCCCATCATTTCGCACAGCGTGCGGCTGATCACCAACCCCAGGCCAGAGCCGCTTCGGGCTGACTGTCGGCCGTTATCGGCCTGGATGAACGGGCTGAACAACCGTTGTCGGTCGACGGTGCTGATGCCTATGCCGGTGTCTTCAATCTGCACGCTGACCGCCAGATGTCCTGACATGACGGCCGCCACTCGTAGCGTCAGACTCACCTCACCCTCATGGGTGAACTTGATGGCGTTGCTCAGCAGATTGGACAGCACCTGTTTGAAGCGTGTGGGATCGATCAACACATCACAGTCACTGTGTTCGTCCAGATCGATTCGCCACGCCAGCGCTTTCTGCCGTGCCAGGCCTTCAAAAACCCGACACACCGATTCCACCAGCCCCCGCAGATTGGCGCGCTCAGGGGTCAGGGATAAATGCCCTGACTCGATACGCGCGATATCCAGAATGTCGCCGATCAGCGCCAGCAATTGTTGTGCGGCGCTGGACGCCACCTCAATGGCAGAACGGTCGATGACGCCTTCATCCGCGCGCATCAGGGCCAGTTCAAGCATGCCGATCAGCGCGTTCATCGGTGTGCGGATCTCATGACTCATGGTCGCCAGAAAGGTGGTTTTGGCGCGATTGGCGTCGTCCGCCACGTCCTTGGCGTCCTGCAATTGCCGCAACCATTGCTGGCGCTGGCGGATCTGCCGGCGCTGCCAGGCGATCCAGCCCAAGGCGAGCAACAGCAAGGCGCCAGCCACGGTAAAGGCCTGAAGAATGCCCTGGCGATGACGCAGCCAATAGCTGTCATCCACCACCACATCATGGCTCCAGCGCGCCACCAGATCGTCCATCTCCTGGGGCGAGATACTCAGCAATGCCTTGTTCAGAATCGAGTGCAACTCCAGCGCGCCACGGGCAGCGGCCAGGGCGATACGGGCGGGCTGATCGCCCACGGTGCTGCTGACACGCAGCTGCTCGTGATACTGCCGGGCGATCAGGTAACGGGCGACGATCAATGAACTGAGCGTCGCGTCAGCCCGCCCCCCGATCACCCATTCCATACCCTCCGCCGGACTTTGCACCTCGACCAGGCGCACCTGCGGCGCCCGGGCCTGGATGAAGCCGAACAACGGATGACCGCGATAAATTGCCAGGCGCTTACCGGCCAGATCGTCCAGCGTCCTGGGGCTGTCCACTTTCGTTTTACTGACCAGCACGAAAGGGTTACTAAGGTAAGCGCGGGTAAAGAGCAACACGTCTTCACGCTCGGTACTGGGCGTGACTACCGGCAGCAGGTCGATCTCGCCGTCCCGAAGTTGCTCGATTTGCCGGTCCAGCGAGTGGCCGCGTTGCACCTCAAAGGTCAAACCGCTGCGCTGGCTGATCAGCGTCAGCAACTGTGCCGTCAACCCGCTCAGCCGACCTTGGGCATCATAGAATGTCAGCGGGGCAAAGTTGTCGATGACCCCGACAGTGACCGTCGGATGCCGATCCAGCCAGCGTTGCTCGCTGGCGCTCAAACGCACCTGCTGTTGACCCGCCGTACTGGCCCTGCCGGCACTCCAGCGCACCTCAATGGCCAAGCGCTGCTCTATGGGAATCGCTGCCAGCGCCTTATCGACGATACCGTTGAGACGCGGGTTGTCCGCCGCCAAAGCGAAGCCGAACGGATTGGCATCCAGACCGGAAGGCCCCGCCAGATGAACGTTATTCAAGTAATTATTGTTGATCAGGTAATTGGCGCTGATGAAATCGCCCAGGTAAACATCGCACTGTCCGAACGCCACCGCCCCGAGCGCGTCGAGGGTGGAGGGGTAACGCTGCAAGCGTGCGTCGGGATAAAAATCTTCAACAGCCTGCGCCTGCAAATAGTCTTCAACCATGGCAATACATTTGCCGGCAAGATCGACAGGCATCCGCTCGTCCAGCCGAGTGGCCAGCATCGGCTGATCTTCGGCATAGGCTCGGGATCTGGTCAGCGACGGATCGGCCGCCTCGAAGTTGTTCGATGTCCCGAGCAGATCCAGTTCATGGTGCTTGAGGGCATCCATGGCGGCTTCACGGGTGGCATAACGCAGCACCTCGATCCTGACGTGCAGCAGTTGCCCCAACAGTTCGGCGTAATCGGCCGTGATGCCCTCCAACTCATCGCTGTGGCGTATCACCTCGAATGGCGGGTAGTCGGGGCCTGTCACTCCGAGGCGCAGGGTCCGTTTATCGCGTAGCCATTGCCAGTCCCTTTCATCCAGCTTGACCTGGAAGCCTTCCGCTGTTGAGCGCCCCAGCAGATGCAAGCGCTGTGGCTCGTCGGCTCGCGCCGTTTGAACTTGCTGTACAAGGCACAGCACACACGCCAACAGAAAGATGCGCACGGTCGGGTTCGCTCAGATCAGTAGATTGCGCTTGGCGAAATCCCGCAGGAACACTTTCGAGGTCACCCCGGTTTTTTCGACGACGCGGGTTGTGTAGGTGCTGGTGGTCTTGACACTCAAATGCATAACCTCGGCGATGCCCTTATTGGACATGCCCTTGGCCAAATACTGCAAAATTGTCAGCTCACGGTTGGAGAGATTGTCGATCATCTGTTTTTCGCTGTACTGCCGAGGGTCTTGCGATCCCGAAGACAGCCGGGCGAAAAAGGTGTAACCGGTCATGACCGCGTGCACGGCTTTTTGCAATTGACTCAAGTCGTGGGTCTTGGCGACATACGCCATGGCCCCGGCGCGCATGCAACGATCCTGAAAATTCTGCGGATCCAGCGACGTGAACACCAACACCCGGCACGGCAAGTCACTGGCTTTGATCCGTTCCAGCACATCCAGCCCGTCGCCTTCGGGCATGACCAGATCCAGCACCACCAGAGCAGGTGAGTGGTCACGGAGCATCGACAAGGCCTCACTGCCTTTGGAGGCCTCGTAAATCCGTTTGAAACCCTCCCGCTCCACTACGATTTTGACTGCGGCGCGTACCACCGGATGATCGTCCACAATCAGCACTGACTTCATGGCAATTCCCTGTGCAAAGATCTGACGATTACGCAACCCATGCACTCCGGATAACGCTGGACCGGACGCAATGCCTGCGTGACGACTTTTGCATGGTGGGCAGGAAGAATGTACCTGTTAAAAATGATAGTACCGACGAACGGTGACCCGGGACTCAACCGATCCGTTGTCGATTCCGCTCGTGATCCAGACTCGGTGCAGCTTCACACGCAGGCGGATCGATGAGCGCCATCAGCCGTCGGATGGACGCTAAATCCGGCAGCGTCGCGTGGCCATCGTAGATCAAGGAGTAATGAACCTGAGAGTTATCGAGGAAGAACCCAGGCAGGTCCAACGCCCCATCCGCCAATGAGGCATTGATGACCACCAGGTCGAACGGCTCGCAACCGTACTCGACCAAGGTCAGCATCTGCACAAGGCTGTGCACCGGTGCCACCCGGTAATAACCGAGCTGATTGAACAACCGCTCGGTTTTCAGCCGGTGAAAATGCTGTTCGTCGGCGATCAGGATGCGCAAGGCTTTATTGGTCATCGCGGGCCTCCAGGTCAATGGCTGATGAGTGAGGCGGCAAGGCTACGGAAGACCCGAGAAGCGTTCTGTAGGACCTTTCCTAAAAATCGAGGGTTCTGATCAAAAGATCGCGGCCTTCGTAGGAGCTGACGCAGCTTGCAACAGCTCCTACTTTTGGCAGCCTTACTGCCAGCCAAACCGCCGAATATAGAAGCCTTTCACCGCCTGGGTCAGTGCCATGTACGCCAGCAGAATCACCGGCAGGAACACGAAATACAGCGACGGCAGCGCCTGCAGTTTGAAGTAATGCGCCAGCGGCCCCATCGGCAGGAAAATCCCCACGGCCATGATGATGCCCGTCATCACCAGCAGCGGCGTGGCGGCGCGGCTTTGCAGGAACGGCACCTTCGGCGTGCGGATCATGTGCACGATCAGCGTCTGGGTCAGCAGCCCGACCACGAACCAGCCGGACTGGAACAGGGTCTGGTGGTCCGGGGTGTTGGCATCGAACACGTACCACATCAAGGCAAAGGTGCTGATGTCGAAGATCGAACTGATCGGGCCGAAAAACAGCATGAAGCGTCCGACGTCCGCTGGCTGCCAGCGTTGGGGCTGTTTCAGCATGTCTTCATCGACGTTATCGAACGGGATGGCGATCTGCGAAATGTCGTAGAGCAGGTTCTGCACCAGCAGGTGCATCGGCAGCATGGGCAGGAACGGAATGAACGCACTGGCCACCAGCACCGAGAACACGTTGCCGAAGTTCGAGCTGGCGGTCATTTTGATGTACTTGAGCATGTTGGCGAAGGTCCGCCGCCCTTCCAGCACGCCCTCCTCCAGCACCATCAGGCTCTTTTCCAGAAGGATGATGTCCGCCGCTTCCTTGGCGATGTCCACCGCGCTGTCCACCGAAATACCGATGTCGGCAGTGCGCAGGGCTGGCGCATCGTTGATGCCGTCGCCCATGAAACCGACCACGTGACCGTTGCCCTTGAGCAGGCGGACGATGCGTTCCTTGTGCGACGGCGTGAGTTTGGCGAAGACGTTGGTGGTCTCCACCGCCACCGCCAGCTCGGCGTCGCTCATGCGTTCGATGTCGTTGCCCATCAGCAGGCCTTGCTGCTCCAGCCCGACTTCACGGCAGATTTTCGCGGTCACCAGTTCGTTGTCGCCAGTCAGCACTTTCACCGCCACACCGTGCGCGGCCAGGGCCTTGAGTGCCGGCGCGGTGCTTTCCTTCGGTGGATCGAGGAAAGCCACATAACCGATCAGCGTCAGCGCCTGTTCATCGGCCAGGCTGTAAGTGTCGCGGCCCTCGATCATCGGCCGCGCCGCCACCGCCACCACCCGCAGGCCTTCGGCATTGAAGGTGGCGGTGACCTGGCGAATCCGTGCCAGCAATTCATCGCTCAGCGCCTCGTCGGCATCGCCGTGGCGCACCCGGGTGCACACCGCCAGCACTTCTTCCACCGCGCCTTTGCAGATCAGCAGATGCGGCTGCTCACGCTCGGCCACCACCACCGACATGCGCCGACGGGTGAAGTCGAACGGAATCTCGTCGACCTTGCGAAACGCCGTGCCGACTTTCAGTTCACGGTGGATCTCCACGTGCTCCAGCACTGCCACGTCCAGCAGGTTTTTCAGGCCAGTCTGGTAGTAGCTGTTGAGGTAGGCCATTTCCAGCACGTCATCGGAATCGTTACCCCAGACATCGACGTTGCGCGCGAGGAAGATTTTGTCCTGGGTCAGGGTGCCGGTCTTGTCGGTGCAGAGCACGTCCATGGCGCCGAAGTTCTGGATCGCATCGAGGCGCTTGACGATGACTTTTTTGCGCGACAGGAACACCGCGCCTTTTGCCAGGGTCGAGGTGACAATCATCGGCAACATTTCAGGGGTCAGGCCCACGGCGATCGACAGCGCGAACAGCAACGCTTCGGTCCAGTCACCCTTGGTGAAACCGTTGATGAACAACACCAGCGGCGCCATGACGAACATGAAGCGGATCAGCAACCAGCTGACTTTGTTGACCCCGGTCTGAAACGAAGTCGGCGCACGATCGGTGGCACCGACCCGCTGCGCCAGCGCGCCGAAATAGGTGTTGTTGCCAGTGGTGAGAATCAGCGCCATCGCCGTGCCGGACACCACGTTGGTGCCCATGAACAGGATGTTGTCGAGGTCCAGCGGGTTGTGGGTGTGGTTGTCCTGCTGACGTGGGAATTTTTCCACCGGCATCGATTCACCGGTCATCGCGGCCTGGCTGACGAACAGGTCCTTGGCGTTGAGCACTCGGCAATCGGCAGGAATCATGTCACCGGCCGAGAGCACGATCAGGTCACCCGGCACCAGTTGCTTGATCGGCAATTCGAGGCGTTGCGCACCGTTGTTCGCCACCTCCCGACGCATCACCGTGGCGGTGTTGCTGACCATCGCCTTGAGCGCGTCGGCGGCCTGGTTGGATTTGGTTTCCTGCCAGAAACGCAGCAAGGTCGAGAGCACCACCATCGAGAAAATCACGATGGCGGCTTTCATGTCTTCGGTCAGCCAGGAGATCACCGCCAGCAAGGTCAGCAGCAGGTTGAACGGGTTTTTGTAGCAGTGCCACAGGTGCGTCCACCATGGCAGCGGCTGCTCGTGCTCGACTTCATTGAGGCCATGTTGCTCGCGCAGGGCATCGGCCTCAGATTCACTCAGGCCGTCGGTGTGGCTGCCGAGGTTATCCAGCAATTGGCCGGTGTCGCTGTTGGCAGCGGCGACCAGGGTTTGCGCGAGCGTCGGCGGGACTTCACGGCTGACCGTGGTGTCGGTGAAGCTTTCCAGCAGCGCCAGTCGACGGAAGTGCCGGGCGATGTGACGGTTTCGCAGGAATCCGGCGAAGAATTCTTTCAGCCAGGTCAGGTTCATGGCAGTGCCCCCCAGGGTCAGCCGGGAAACCGTCGAGCAGGCGTGTCGAGGCGCTGCGATGACGACACGGGGTCGAACATCACACGCTGTTCAGCGTCGATGAGAGGACGTCGGGAGTCGGGCCAAACCGGCCACGATCGGGATGCCGCTGCTCGCTTTACGGCGAGACAACGGCACAAAAAGGCTGCGCGTTATCTTGCCGGGAAAATGCCGGTTACCGAGACCGGCCGACAACTGTCACTCGAACAAGTACCCACTGTGGGTCTCCGCTAATTGATGAAAACGCGCGAAGCTTACGCCGCGATACCTAGAGAGTAAACGCTGCGCAGGGGTGTTGCGGGGGGAATCGCGGGGTTCTTCAGGAAGGGTTCAGGTTGATCGCAAACCTGTGGCGAGGGGGCGTTCCGACAAGCCCCCTCGCCACAAAATCTTAGCTGGCAGTAGCCAACAACAAGTCCCTGACCGACCGGCCATGCCCGCGGGATTTGCCATGGTCATACAACGAGCCGGCAATTTCATCGGCGCGGATCGGCAGGATCGACAGCAAGGTGTCGCTCAAGCCGTGGCTGGCCTGGCAGAAACCCTGCATGTAGATGCCGGCCTTGCAACGCTCGTCGGTGATCAGCCTGTAATTGCGATCGACTTCGAAATCGCCGAGGTATTGCTCCAGCGGCGCCAACAGTTTGCGGTGCATCTGCCGCTCGTAACCGGTGGCCAGCACCACGGCGTCGTAGCGGTGAACCGTGATTTCGCCGGTGGCATTGTTGCGCATCGCCAGCTCGATACCGCGTTCGGTGGCGGTGGCTTTTTCGATAGTGGTCAGGGTACGGAACGCATGGCGCGCGATGCCCGAGACTTTCTGCCGGTAGAAGATCCCGTAGATGCGTTCTATCAGGTCGATGTCCACCACCGAATAGTTGGTGTTGTGGTACTCGTTGACCAGACGCTCGCGTTCACTGCTGGCCTGCTGGAACACCAGGTCGGTGAACTCCGGCGAGAACACTTCGTTGACGAAGGGGCTGTCATCGGCCGGCTTCAGGGCCGAGCCGCGCAGGATCATGTCCACCTGCACCGACGGGAAGCTGTCGTTGAGGTCGATGAAGGCCTCCGCCGCGCTCTGCCCGCCGCCGATGATCGCGATGTTCATCGGTTGGTTGTTCACGCACGGTTGCCTGGCCATGCGCTCCAGGTACTGGGAATGGTGGAACACTCGACCGTCATCCTTCAGTGCCTTGAACGCTTCGGGAATCCGCGGTGTACCGCCGGCGCTGACCACCACCGAACGGGTGGTGCGCACATGCTGCAAACCCTGGGTATCACGCGAGATCACTCGCAACGCCTCGACCTGCTGGTTATGCAGCACCGGCTCGATGGTCAGCACTTCCTCGCCGTAGCGACTCTGCCCGGTGAATTGCCCGGCGACCCAGCGCAGGTAGTCGTTGTACTCCATGCGGCACGGATAGAAGGTGCCGAGGTTGATGAAGTCCACCAGACGACCATGGTGCTTGAGGTAGTTGACGAAGGAATACGGGCTGGTCGGGTTGCGCAGCGTCACCAGGTCCTTGAGAAAAGAAATCTGCAGTTCGCTCTGGGTGACCAGGGTGTTGCCGTGCCAGCGGTAGTCCGCCTGCTTGTCGAGAAACAGCACATCCAGCTCGCCCTGGCTCGGCCCGCGCTCTTGCAGGGCGATGGCCAGGGCCAGGTTGGAAGGGCCGAAACCGACGCCAATCAGGTCGTGAACGATGGGCGATGCAATTGCCTGTGTCATTTCCAGTGTCCTCTGGATAAACCCCGCAGCTGCGGGGATAAAGCCTGGGTGACCTGACCGGCCTTTGGCGGCAGCAGATCGTCTGTTGAATAGGAACGAGGACAATGAAAAAAAATTTAACGAGGCCGACTCAAGCGACGTCCCACTGGCGCATGCGCATGCGGCAATGCTTCATGGCGTTGACGATGTGCTTTTCCACCAGCGCCTTGGAAATACCCAGGTGCTCGGCGATTTGCGGGTGGGACAGGCCTTCGATCTTGCGCAGCAGGAAACTCTCGCGACACAGCCGTGGCAATTCCGCCAGTGCGCGCTGGAGCATGTCCAGGCGCTGACCGTGATCGAGGCTGTTGTGGGGCGAAGGGATGAAGTAGCGTTCTTCGCTGTCGAGCACATCCAGCGACTCGACCTGACGCAAGGCATTGCGTCGGTGGTCGTCGATCACCAGGTTGAGCGCGGTGCGATAAAGGAACGCCCGGGGTTGTTCGATCGGCGTGTCGCTGGAACGCTCCAGTACCCGCAGATACGCGTCATGCACCACATCTTCGGCCACCTGGCGGTTGCCTAGCCTGGCGTTCAGGAAACACACCAGCTCGCGATAGTAGTTTTCCAACATGACTCCCGGCCGCACGGGGTGCGGTTTCTATCCTTGAACCAGATCCGCCACCGCCCAAATAGGCAGTGGCACGATGATGGCGATTTCGAGTGTGTAATTTATAGTAATTCTCATATAGATTTAAAGCGCTGTTTCTATTTGCCTGCTAAATAGTGCTGTCCTATACCTTTGACTTTGTCTGTCACTCAAAGCCTCAACGCTTAAATTCCCCGCCCCTTCCCTCGTCTACAGGACAGCTCCCCGTGTCTGTCGACCCTCCGACAGCGTTCAGCTGTCGGCAGATATTGCGCGCCCACTGAACGACGGGCCGAATCCCATTGGCCGGAACCCTGCATGAAACGTCCCCGTCACACC
>Ga0207655_1004097_pt1 | contig 10487 bp, 7 predicted proteins | sample KBSM44metaG_FD_184398 | JGI IMG/M metagenome (GOLD analysis project Ga0207655, IMG submission 184398) | Miscanthus rhizosphere microbial communities from Kellogg Biological Station, Michigan, USA - KBS M4-4 metaG (SPAdes) (version 2) | ecosystem: Host-associated > Plants > Roots > Rhizosphere >... | reverse complement strand
GCCCCTCTCGCCGCTGGCCCTGGCCGAGGATGCCGCGGCCGAGCTGGCGTTCTCCCGCGACGGACGCTTCGTCTACGTCGGTCTCCGCGGCTCGAACACGATCGCCGTCGTCGAGGTGCGAGGGTCGGGCGCCGACCTGCGGCCGGTGGCTCTCGTCGACGCCGGCGTCGACTGGCCGCGTCACCACGTGGTCGTGCGCGACACCCTTCTGGTCGCCGGCGAGCGCTCCAACGAGGTCGCGGCGCTCACCCTCGACGAACGCACCGGGGTTCCCGCCCGCCCCCGCCTCCGGGTCGACGCGCCGTCGCCGACCTGCCTCCTCCCGGCATCCTGAGCGCGTGCGCCGCCGCGGCGCGCGGCGCGCCGCTGCTACCGCCTGGAAACAGGCATTCTGCCGAGGACAGGCAATCTGCGCGCCGATCGGCCTGCATCCGGCAGATCGCCTGCTCCCGGCAGGGGGCGGATGCCGGCGCGGGGTCAGACCGCGAAGAGCTCGCTGCGCGGGGTGTCGATGAGCGCGGTGATGGGCATGAGCGCCGAGCCGAGGGCGACGGTGTCGCCGCCGAACGTCGCCGCGACGAGTTCGAACTGCGTTCCGAGGCGGTGCAGGCAGTTGCGCCGCACGGCGTCGGCGATCCGCTCCGACCCGTGCTCCATCAGCCGCATCCCGACCCATCCTCCGACGACGATGCGTTCCGGATTGGTGAGGTTGACGACGCTGCCGAGCGCCGCACCGAGCGCCTCGACGACCTCGTCGACGACCGCGCGCGCATCCGCGTCGCCGTCCGCCGCGGTGAGGAGCGCGCCGATCGCCTGCCACCCCGACCCGTCGAACGAGCCGCCCCGGGCCTGCCATGCCTGCAGGATCGCGTCGGCGCCCAGGTAGGCCTCGACGCAGCCGTTCTGCCCGCAGCGGCAGCGCGCGCCGCCGACGTTGATCTTCGTGTGGCCCCATTCGCCGGCGCTGCTGAACGCCCCGTGTGCGAGGGCTCCATCGCTGATCACGCCGAGCCCGACGCCGCGACCGAGCAGGGCGACGACGGCGTGGTCGATGCCACGGGCGGCGCCGTACCAGAGTTCAGCTCGGGCCTGTGTCTTCGCGCCGTTCTCCGCGAAGACCGGGAGGTCGGCGTCGAGGTCGCGCGGGAGGGGCCACGGCTCCCACCCCAGACTCTGGGCGTAGAGCACCTGCGACCCATCCGGACCGGTCTCCACCACGCCGGGCAGGCCCAGCCCGATGCCGAGGACGCGGGGCCACCGCTCCTGATTGCGCTCGCGCAGCGCGGCGATCGCTTCGACGAGGTCGCGGTGGATGTCGTCGGGGCTCTCGTCGTGCCGTCCGCCTCGGAACTCCCGATCGACCATCGTCAGCGACAGATCGAAGAGCTCGACGGCGACGCCGCGCTCGCCGACGTCGACGCCGATCGCGTAGGCGCCGTCGGCGCGTGGCGCGATGAGGGAGATGGGGCGCCCGCCGCGGGACGACACCGAACCGACTTCCGCAAGCAGCCCGTCGTCGATCAACTCCGAGGTGATGTTCGCCGCGGATGCCGCGGAGAACCCGCACCGCCGGGCGAGATCGGCTCGCGTCGTCTCACCCTGCTGGAGCACGAAGCGAAGTGCCGCCGCACGGTTCTGCTGACGCAGGGTGGTGACGGTCGCCGAGGCTCGCGCCGGCGAGCCGGCCCCCCGGGCCTGTGCACTCATGGTTCGACGATAGCCCGTCATGTGCGCACCTCGAGTCGCCGCACCCGCACGGGTCGGGCGGCCGTGAGCTGGAGACGTCCGTCATCCCACTGCGCCGTCACGGCCCGCGGATCGTCGGCGTCGACGTGCCACGATCCGGGCCGGGTGGAGAACGCAAAGGACAGGGGGGCGTCGGCGGTGACCTCCACCGGCACGTACTCGTCGGTGGAGTAGGCGGTCCCCGCCGTGTGATGCCAGATGCCCTCCGGGACGGGCGCCGCGGTGAACTGCGCGATCGAGGTCTCGCCCGATCCACTGCGTCCGGTCCACGCGGGCAGGTGCAGGTCGGGCCGCGCGAAGAGGGCGTCCAGGACGGGAGTGCGCACGTCGCAGCGTTCCGCCGCGACGGCCGCGAGGAACTCCTCCAGGATGCGCCACGCGCGGTCGGGGTCGAGCGTCGCCGTCGGGTCGGCGATCAGCTCCCACCCCTCCGGCACCCGCGCCGAGAGCGGGGAGGTGAGCGTGTCGAGCTTCTTCCACGGCCAGAAGTTCCACCCGATCCCGTGGCTCTCATAGAGGCGCGTCGCCGCATAGATCCACGCGGGGGTGTTCTCTCCGCCCTCGCCCATGTAGATCGGCAGACCCGTCTCTCGGCGCAGGTGCAGGAAGTCGACGATGCTCGTCTCGTCGGGTGCGCACCAGTACCGATGGAACTGCACCGCCTGATTGTCGTCGAAGCGTATCCGCACAGGATCGGGGTTGGTGGCCCAGTGACTGCCTTCGTACATGAGGAGGTGGTGGGGATCGATCTCGCGGATCGCCGTGGTGAGCTCGCGGTACAGGGCGATCAGCTCGTCCTGATAGCGATGCTGCCATTCGTTCGGGAGCGGCTCATTGAGCAGGTCGTAGCCGAGGACGGTCTCGCTCTCGCGGAACCGGCGGGCGATCTCGCGCCACAGCGCGACGGTATGCGCACGGTGCCGCTCCGACATGAACAGCTCCGGGATGCCGTTCGGCGAGTCGTCGATGTTGGTCCCCGTCTGCCCGCCCGGCGCGCCGTGCAGATCGATCAGCACCCGCAGGCCGTGGCGTTCGGCCCAGCTGACGGCGCGGGCGATCAGGGCGAAGCCGTCGTCGAGGAAGCGGCCGTCGTCGTCCATCACGCCGCGCGCGTTGATCGGCAGGCGGACGTGATCGAAGCCCTGCTCCGCGATGAGGGCGAAGTCCTTCTCGGTGACGAACTCGTCGCGGAACCGGCGCCAGAACTCGGCCGCCCGTACGGGGCCGACGAGCGCGGCGATCCGCGCTTCGATCTGACGCGGAGAGGCCAGCTCGTCGCCGAAGCGCCACATGTACCCTTCCGCGAGCAGCCAGTTGCCGAGGCCTACACCGCGAAGCAGCAGAGGTCCGTCGTCGTCGACGAGCTCGGTGCCGACGGCGCGGACGAAGCCGCGGGGGCGAGGGGGCGGGGTCATGGTGTTCCTCACGGGCGGGGCCTCACTTGAGGCCGGACAGGGCGAACCCTTGGACGACGTAGCGCTGGAAGACGACGAAGACGATGAGGATGGGCACGACCATCAGCGTCGAGGCCGCCATCTGCAGCGACGGGTTGGTGGAGATCTGCTGATTGAGCAGCGAGATGCCCACCGAGAGCGTGTACAGGCCCTGGTCGTTGGCGATGATCAGCGGCCACAGGAAGCTGTTCCACCCGGCGATGAAGGTGAGGACCACCTGGACGGCGAGGATCGGCCCCGACATGGGCAGGATGATCCGGAAGAAGATGCGCCATTCGCCCGCGCCGTCCATCCGCGCCGCTTCGAGGATCTCCGTCGGGATCGTGGCCATGAACTGGCGGAAGAGGAACACGGCGAAACCCGACACCAGCATCGGCAGCGCGATGCCGATGAGCGTGTTGGCGAGCTTCATCCCGTTGAGGATGAGGTAGCTCGGGATCATCGTGACCTGACCCGGGATCATCATCGTGACCAGCACGAGGAAGAACAGGGCATCCCTGCCGGGGAAGTCGAACTTGGCGAAGCCGTAGCCGGCCGCCGCCATGAGCAGCAGACCGACCATGCAGATCACGACGATCAGCAGTGTGTTCAGGAGGTACCGCCCGAAGTCCAGCTCGGTGAACAGCTGGATGAAGTACTCGAGCGTCGGATTGCGGGGCAGCAGCTGCGGGGGGAACGCGACGGACTCGCTGCGCGGCTTCACCGAGGCGAAGATCATCCACAGGAACGGGAACGCGGTGATCAGCGCGCCGACGGCCAGGAGCGCGCCGATCACGATGGTGCCGGTGCGTCCGCGGCGCCGTCCCGGGCGGCTGCCGCGCGACGCGGACGGATGCGAGGCGAGGCGACGGCCGCCGCGGGTGACGAGCTCAGTGGTCGACATCGGACCTCCTCAGACGCAGCTGGACGATGGTGATGGTCGCGATGATGGCGACCAGGACGACCGAGCCCGCGCTCGCGTAGCCGAACTGGCTCGACGAGAAGCCCTTCTGGTAGAGGAAGAGCGCGATGGAGGTCGAGGAGCCGAGCGGGCCGCCCTTGGTGAGCACGAAGGGCTCGTCGAAGAACTGCAGCCACGCGATGACGGTGGTGATCGTGACGAAGAAGATGGCGAAGCGCAGCAGAGGGAGGACGATCGAGAAGATGCGCCGCAGCCCGGACGCGCCGTCGATCGCCGCCGCCTCCAGGTACTCCTTCGGCACGCCCTGCAGCGCGGCGAGGAAGATGATCACGTTCAGCCCCAGGCCGCGCCAGACGGCGACGAGCCCTACCGAGAACTTCACGACCGTGGGGTCGGAGAGCCAGGGGACCGGGGGCAGTCCCACGAGGGAGAGCAGATAGTTGAAGAGTCCGAACTGCGTGTTGTACAGGTAGCCCCAGACGAGGGCGACGGCCACGATCGCGGTGATGGCGGGCACGAAGTAGAACGAGCGCAGGGCACGGAAGAAGCGCCCCTGCGACCGGTTGAGGGCGAGCGCGATCGCCAGGGACAGCGCGATCACGCTCGGCACGCCGACGACCGCGAAGAGGGCCGTGTTTCCGAGGGCCTGCCAGAAGTCGGGGTCGGCGAACAGCGCGGTGTAGTTGTCGGCGCCGATGAACTGGATGCGCGACCAGTTGCCGAGACCGGCGAGGTTCATGTCGGTGAAGCTCACGAGGAGCGCCACGGCGATCGGCAGGATGCCGAAGACGATGAGCAGGAGCATCGCCGGAGCGATGAACGTATAGGGGACGATGCGGTTCTTCATGGCCTCAGGGCCAGGGGTGCGCGGCGATCGGGTTGCCGCGCACCCCTGGAGCTCAGTTCGCGGGGGTCCCGGCGGTGGTCGTGAACAGCGTCTTCAGTGCGTCGTCACGGTTCGCGCCGGTGAGCACGATCGAGTTGAGGGAGTCGAGCAGCGCCTTCCCCGTCTCGCCGTCCCAGTTCGGCACGAGCGGCAGCAGGCGCGAGGACGCGAGCTGCTTCGTGTAGACCGACACCATCGGGTCGCTGGTCAGCGCGCTGTCGGTGAGCGCCGCCTTCACGGTCGGCAGCTGACCGTCTGACTGGTACCAGCTCACCTGCACGTCGGGCTGCGACAGGTAGTCGAGCAGCTGGAGCGCGCCGTCCTTGTTCTTCGTGGAGCCCCAGACGCCGAGGTTCGAGCCGGCGAGCAGCGACGTGTCCTTCGCCCCCGACGGCACGGTGGTGACGTTCCACTTGCCGGCCAGCTCCGGCGCCGACTGCGAGATGGCGGCGGCGAGGTAGGGGCCGCTGACGAGCATCGGCGTGCTGCCCGTGATGAAGCCCTGCGTCTGGTCGAAGTCGCTGTTGGTGGGCACGCTCTTGTCGGCGTAGAGGCCGGTGTAGAGGTCGACGGCGTTGCCGAAGGCGGGGGTGTCGAAGTCGATCTTCCCCTGGCTGTCGACGATGTCGCCGCCCTGATCCCACGTCATGATGACCGGGAGGGCGCTGTCCCACTGGGGGATGTAGTACCCGTACGAGCCGTCCCCACGGCCGGCCAAGGTCTTCGCGTCGGCGCGGAGCTCGTCCCACGTGGTCGGCGGAGCGGTGATGCCGGCGGCCTGGAGGATGTCGCTGCGGTAGAACAGCACACGGGTGTCGGAGACCCACGGCACCGACACGACCTTTCCGCCGATGGCGGTCGCGTCGCCCGCGGCGCCGTCGATGAAGTTGGATGCCGTGAGGTTCTCGTGACCGGAGAGCGCGGCGTCGTCGAGAGTGAGCAGTGCGCCGCTGTCGGCGTAGGTGCGCAGCTTGGAGAGTCCGATCTGCAGGACATCGGGACCATCGCCCGAGGCGACGGCGGTCGTGAACTTCTGGTCGACGCTGTCCCAGGGGATGGCGACGGTCTTCACGTCGATTCCGGTCTTGTCTTCGAACGGCTTCACCAGCGCGTCGAAGTGGGCGGAGCTGTCGCCCATGACCCAGACGGTCAGTTCCTTGGCGGCGGCCCCGCCGTCGGCGGGCGCGGATGACGAGCATCCGGCGAGTGTGGCCGCGGTCAGGGCGGCGGTGCCCAGCGCGAGCCAGCGCATTCTCTTCATCGAGAGGTCCTTTCGGGGTGCAGGAGGTGCGGTGCAGAATCGGGATTCGGCGGCGAGAGGACGGGAAGAGACTTCGCCGTCCTTTCTCTAAGCCTTAGATTAAGGCATGTTGGATCTGGCGGCAAGAGGAGATCCGCCGCGCACAACACAGGGGGCCGCGGCATCCACGACCCCCTGCGCTGATCGTGCTCAATACGACGAGTACACCGTCACCTCGTCGATCGACCACCACTGCGGAGCGACCCCGGTCTGCGTGATCCGGATGTACCTCGCGTTGATCGGAGCGATCGAGATCGGCCGCTTCCATCCGTAGGCGATCCCTGTGGCGCCCGTCGACCACGTCGAGCCGTCCAGCGACGTCTCCACCGTGAACCCGCGAGGGTAATCCCACGTCGAGCCGCTCTCGGTCTGCACCGTCACCATCGCGACCGTGCGGTTCGCGCCCATGCCGATGCGATACCACTCGCCGCCGGCCATGGCCTGACCGCTCTTCCACGACGATCCGTTGGCGCCGTCGATCCCCGCGCCGGCGGAGCTTCCCGTCGCCGTGGTGGACGCCGTCGCCGTCCAGCCCGAGTGGCTCACCGCCACGGGCGCGAACGTCGACAGGCCGCCGGCGTACTTCGCGATGGTCGAGACGAAGCGCGCGTTCTGTGTGAAATCGGTCGTGCCGAACTGCGCCAGCTTCGACTGGAACGTCGCGGGATCGTCGCTGTTGATTACCGGAACCGGCTTGCGATCGTCGTAGTACATCCCCCAGTAGGCGAAGCCGTCCTCGGCCGAGCCCTTGACCTTGTAGGACCAGTTCGACCACGACACCTGTGAGGCGTTGAGGCCCGCCATGAACCGTGCCCAGACATCGTCGTTGTAGTACAGGGAGTACTCGCCGTAGAGGATGGGTACGCCCGGATTCGACAGCTTGGCCGCCAGCCCGCCGAGCTCATTGGTGACGAGCTGGTTCTGCGCCGTCCAGTCCTTCGAGTTCGGCACGTCGTACGGGTGGTACTCGTAGACGACGTTCGTCCACCCGTAGGTCGACGGGTGCGCGATCTTGTCGAGACCGAAGAACGCGCCGAGGAAGATCGCATGGTCCGCATCGATGGCGCGCACCGCGGTGTACAGCCGGTTGTAGTAGTCGCTCTTCTGGGCGACGTCGTCGCTGTCCTCGTTATAGTCGAAGCGCGTGCGCCGCCGCGGCGCGGAACTCCGCGGCGTCGGTACAGGTGCGTGCAGGCAGCCCCGCTCGCGCGGGCGTGCTCACCGCGGCGGTCGATCAATGACCTGACTCAGATGTCCCGTAAGTCGAGCCAGGCTTCTTGCGCGCCGATCGCGGCCGGATACTGACGGCCGTCGCTGCAGCAGCGCATAGAGCTGACAGGAGAACTCCTACGCCGGCCGGGCTTACCACCGCGCCTGACGTTGGGGGACTCGCGCTCGTCTGCCAGGACAGGATGCCCAGCAGTATCACCAGCCCCACAATCGTGTACTTCTCGCTGCCAAATCGCTGCCATCCGAAGAGAAGGGCGGCAGCTAGCCACATCGTCACAAGACCCAAAGGCGGTACCAAGAGGAATGCCGCGAAGTCGATGATCACGAACACCAGGCACATCAGGAGGTGAGCGAGAGCTCGCCCCTTATCGCCGAGCATGCCGACCGCGAAAGTTTGAGCGGCCAGGCTTACCGCGAGGAGAACGAGAACAACAGCATCGCGTGCGGTGAACCAGGTGGGACCGAAGATCGCCGCCAAACATCCAATCGCTGAGGCGGCGGCGAGGACCACGGCTGAGTACTTGCCCATCTAGTCGACCTAGAACGCGCCGGTGACGTCGACGTGCTGCCTGATCACTCCAAAAAGCTCGCCGAATCCCATATTCGAGAACTGATATAGGTTCCACCACACGCCGTCCGGCTTCTTCAAACGTATCTCCGTCGACGGCGCTCGATCGTGGTCTCCCCAATAGGCAAAACTGCCGTCGCCCGCGACCTGGAGCGACAGCTCATAGTCGATCGCGGGAGCCGCGAAGCAAAGCGGGTCGCTGGCCGCGTGCTCCCATGCGGTCCCACGCGAAATCGCGTCGCCCCAATCGCCGATGCGCTGGATTCCGCTCAGGTCGGCGTCCGTTTCCAGGACAACACTGCCACTATCTGTGACAAGCTTCGTGCCTGACGTGGCCTTGGACGTAGTCAGGCCAGACGGTGCCGTTCCGTTGAAGTAGAAGGTCGTGTTGACCCTCGTACGGGACGACGGAGTGGACTCCTGATTCGCAAACCCTCGGTTGTCTCCGGCGAATCGGTATATCTCCTGTGGCCCTTCCATCATCGGCCCGAGCTGTTGCAGGCATGGCGTAATGTAGCCGGTGAGTTCCGAGAACTGCACGAATGGTGTGGGGATGAATGTGTTGACCTGGAACGTCACCGCCCAGCCGCCAGCCCGGGTGCTCCGCGCGAGTGAGCGGGGCGCGTTGATATTCTCCGCCCTCGTCCCAATGATCTGGGTGTCCAAGGCCGGCACTGCAATACGCGTAAGGTACCGCTCATTCTTGCCGTCGGTGGTCTTGGCGCTCCCAGTGATTTCATAGGTCGAGGAGACTGTGACATCTGCGTCGCGGTCCACAAAACCCCCACCCTTCAGCGTGGCGACGACCACGCCATTACGAGTGATCTGCCAAAGGGATTCACCAGCGGAGGGGTCCCACCATGAGAGCTCGACAGCTCCGCTCGATGATGTCACGTACGTTGCCAACTGAGGGGTTCCTGCTCCTGGCGCAACGTATCGCTCAAGCCGCTTACTCAACTCAGCGACTGCTCCGTCGGTGCCGGTGCCAATGCGCGTGACGACTCTCTGCTCGTATCGACTCGCCGGATCTGCGGGGAACGCCCCTGCCTCCACGTAGTCGCCCGTAGCGTCCTGCACATAGTCGTGAAACGCTACGGCAGGCGGAAAGTTTGACGCCGACGCTTGCAGCATGGACGGGCGGGTTGTCTGTTCCTCCGCTGAAGCGCCAGTCGTGCTCCCGAAGAGGAGGGAGATCGCGGTGAGTAAAGGGATCGTGTAGAAAGCTGTCCGCCGTCGGCGCGTCTCTCGAACTGTCATCACTATCTCCGGTCGCGTCATCAGTGTTCGTCCCAGTTGTGAAGAACCTATCGATTCCCTAGGCCATCGCACAGGGTACGAAAGTTGGAGCCTGAACGTGGTGGCGTCGGGAATTGATCGCGGATCGACGAGGGCTGTGGTGAGATCCTCAACGCTCACATTGATCAGGGGCCGGGGGGATACGGATCAGATCTCGGCATCCTGCTTCGGGATGAACACCTTCTTGATGATGAGCAGGATCGACGCCGTCACGGGGATCGCGACGAGCGCGCCGAGCAGTCCCATCAGCGTGCCGCCGACGAGGGCGCCGATCACGACGAGCGCCCCCGGGACCGCGATCGCCTTGTTCATCACCCGAGGTGTCAGCACGTATGCCTCCAGCTGCATGTAGACGAGGTAGGCGACCGCGAAGATCAGCGCGGACAGCGGGCTGGCGAAGAGCGCGATCACCGAGGCGATGCCCCAGAACAGCACCGTTCCGACGAGGGGGATGATCGTCAGGCAGAAGGCCACCACCGCCATGAGAGCGGGGAAGGGAAGACCCAGCACCGTGTAGAGGATGAAGCTGACCACTGCGTTGACGAACGCGAGAACGACCATGCCGCCGAGGTAGCCCCCGACCGACTCGGTGATCTGCTCGGTGAGGTCGGCGGTCAGGGCGCGGTTGCGGGCTGGGACGAGCCGATAGAACGCCTGCTTGATCTCCGGAAGCGAGGCCAGGAAGTACAGGCTCAGCACGATGATGATGATGATCCCGGAGATGGTCGTGCCGATGGAGATGCCGATCTGCAGGACACCGCCCCCGATCGCGGCGATGTGTCCGGGGTCGGTGAGGAACCTCTGCACCTCGGCGACGATCGCGGGCACCTGGTCGCCGAACTGGTCACGCGCCCAGGCGTAGACCTCCGTCTGCTGGAAACTGGTGACCAGCGTGGGAAGGTCGGTGATGAACTGGGTGATCTGTCGCACGACCGTCGGCACGATGAGCCACACGACGCCCACGAGAAGGACAGCGAAGGCGAAATACACGATGACGATCGCCCAGGCGCGTGCGACGCCGTGGCGTTCCAGGCGCTGCACGACCGGGTTGAGGCCGAGGGCGGCGAACAGGGCGAACGCGACGTAGATCCAGATCGTCACGAGGC
>Ga0207655_1004094_pt1 | contig 10491 bp, 8 predicted proteins | sample KBSM44metaG_FD_184398 | JGI IMG/M metagenome (GOLD analysis project Ga0207655, IMG submission 184398) | Miscanthus rhizosphere microbial communities from Kellogg Biological Station, Michigan, USA - KBS M4-4 metaG (SPAdes) (version 2) | ecosystem: Host-associated > Plants > Roots > Rhizosphere >... | reverse complement strand
GTTTAACTTTTGCAGTTGCCAGACCGCAAGCTGTTTTAACAAATCAAAAGGGGTTTTGATAACTGGCTCAAAGCTGAAAGCTTTACGGAACCCCCAGCCTAGCTGGGGGTTTTCTGTGCACAAAAAAGGGCTGACAATTGTCAGCCCTTGAGATTATAACGGGTCAACCTTCAGACAGGAAACCGCATGTCGGAAGCTACCCTCCAGAACCGGTCGCGTTTTCGCACATTCCGGGCCAGCAATCGGACAGCGGGTGCGGAATACGCAGCCTGACGGCGGATTGATCGGCGACGGTAACTCCCCTTCGAGTAATTGTATCTTTTTGTTTTTTTCCAAATCCGGGTCAGGGATTGGCACCGCCGACATCAGGGCTTTGGTATAAGGATGCAGCGGATTGTGATACACCTCATCGTAGGTACCCAGTTCTACCGCATGGCCCAGATACATCACCAGCACGCGATCGGAAATGTGTTTTACCACGGCCAAATCATGTGCGATGAAAATCAGCGACAGCCCCATTTCACGCTGAAGCTGTTGCAGCAGGTTCACCACCTGTGCCTGAATCGACACATCCAGCGCAGACACCGGCTCATCACAGATAATCAGCTTCGGCTCAAGGATAAGCGCGCGGGCAATCCCGATACGCTGACACTGACCGCCGGAGAATTCATGCGGATAACGGTTGATGAGATTTGGCAACAGGCCGACCTTCATCATCATCGCCTTCACGCGGTCACGCACTTCCTGACGCGGCATCTTCGGGTGATAAGTGCGCAGCGGCTCGGCAATAATATCCCCGATGTTCATACGCGGGTTAAGCGATGCCAGCGGATCCTGGAAAATCATCTGAATGTCGCTGCGCACGGCACGCCACTCATCCGGTTTCATGCCCAGTAAATCTCTGCCCAGCCACGCCACTTTGCCTTCGGTGGCTTTCACCAGGCCGATAATGGCGCGGGCAAAAGTCGATTTACCGCAGCCGGATTCCCCCACCACGCCCAGGGTTTCGCCTTCGTACAGACGCAGGGTCACGCCGTCGACGGCTTTCAGGGTTTTCGAGGGCTGCCAGAACCACTGTTTGCCATCTTTAATGTCAAAATGGACTTTCAGGTCGGCAATTTCGAGCAGAACTTTTCTTTCATCAGTCACGGCGTTCATACCAGATCCCCCACCGGTTTAAAGCAGGCGCGTAAACGGCCAGGCGCAAACTCCTCCAGAGGCGGAGCAGTGTTACAGATTTCCATCGCGTGCGGGCAGCGCGGCTGGAACGGACAGCCTTTCGGCAGTCGCATCAGGTTGGGTGGGTTACCCGGGATGGTCAGCAGCGCTTCACCTTCGGCATCCAGGCGCGGCACCGCATTGAGCAGGCCCATCGAATAGGGATGTGCCGGGCTGTAAAACACATCTCGGGCCTGACCGTATTCCATGGTACGTCCGGCATACATCACCAGCACTTTGTCACAAATGCCGGCCACGACGCCGAGGTCATGGGTGATCATGATGATGGCCGTGTTGAACTCATGTTTGAGTTCATTCAGCAGGGTCATGATCTGTGCCTGCACGGTCACGTCCAGGGCGGTGGTCGGTTCATCGGCAATCAGCAGTTTTGGTCGACACAGCAGCGCCATGGCGATCATGACTCGCTGGCGCATACCGCCAGAAAACTCATGCGGGAACATACGCATACGCTTGCGCGCTTCCGGCATTTTGACCGCATCCAGCATTTTCACCGACTCTTCAAACGCTTCGGCTTTGCCCATGCCTTTATGCAGCATCAGGACTTCCATCAGCTGCTCGCCAACGCGCATGTACGGGTTCAGCGAGGTCATCGGATCCTGGAATATCATCGAAATCTGCTCAGCGCGCAGGCGGTTAAGCTCTTTCTCCGGCAGGTTGAGGATTTGGCGACCGTTAAACGCCGCCACACCATCAATGCGACCGTTCTGCGCCAGCAGTCCCATCAGGGCAAACGCGGTCTGGGATTTTCCGGAACCGGATTCACCAACGATCCCCAGCGTTTCGCCCGCTTTGAGGCTAAAGTTAAGGTCGTTTACCGCCGTCACATCGCCATCTGCCGTGGCAAAGGTCACGCGCAAATCTTTCACATCCAGCAGCAGTCCAGACTTTTGCTGCTGTGGGGCGTTAACCATTTCAATCGTGCTCATGGCATCACTCCTTAGCGGTCTTTCGGGTCGAGGGCATCACGCAGGCCATCGCCGATAAAGTTGAAACAAAACAGGGTTACCACCAGGAAACCAGCCGGGAACATCAGCAGCCACGGAGACACTTCCATGGAGTTGGCGCCATCACTTAATAATGCGCCCCAGCTGCTGAGTGGCTCCTGGGTACCCAGACCGAGGAAGCTCAGGAACGATTCAAACAGGATCATGCTCGGCACCAGCAGTGAGGCATACACCACCACCACGCCCAGTACGTTTGGCACGATATGACGTACGACGATGTTGGCCGTGGAAACTCCGCCCACCTGTGCCGCTTCGATAAACTCTTTACGCTTCAGACTTAATGTCTGACCGCGCACGATACGCGCCATATCCAGCCAGGACACCATCCCGATAGCCACAAAAATCAGCAGGATGTTTTGACCAAAGAAGGTCACCAGCAGGATAACGAAGAACATGAACGGGAAGGAGTTCAGGATCTCCAGCAGACGCATCATCACCGAATCCACTTTTCCGCCCAGGTAGCCGGAAAGTGAGCCATACAGCGTGCCCAGAATCACCGCCACCAGCGCGGCAGCAATACCCACCATCAGAGAGATACGCCCCCCAATGGCGACACGGACCAGCAGGTCACGGCCAGAGGAGTCAGTACCAAAATAGTGACCGGACGTCATATCTGGCGCACTGGACATCATCCCCCAGTCAGTATCGAAATAGCTGAACTGCGACAGGATCGGCGCCAGGGTCACGAACAGGGCAATCACCACCAGCACACAGAGGCTGGCGACCGCGGCACGGTTATGCATAAAACGACGGCGGGCATCCTGCCAAAGGCTACGGCCTTCGACTTCCAGTTTTTCACTGAAGTGTTCCAGCGCCTCGCTGTTTTTCTTACTCAACATCATGGCGAACTCCAGTGTCAGTAACGGATTTTCGGATCGATGACGGCATACAGCACGTCGACGATCGCGTTAAACAGAATGGTCAAAGCGCCTACCAGAATCGTCAGGCTGAGCACCAACGAATAGTCGCGGTTCAGCGCGCCGTTAACGAACAGCTGGCCGATTCCCGGTAGACCATAAATGGTTTCAATCACCATCGAACCGGTAATAATCCCGACGAAAGCAGGCCCCATGTAGGAGAGCACCGGCAGCAGCGCAGGTTTCAGCGCATGACGCAGGATAATACGACGCATCGGCAGCCCCTTCGCCCGCGCGGTGCGGATGAAGTTGGAGTGCAGCACTTCAATCATTGAGCCACGGGTGATACGCGCAATGCTGGCAATATAGGCCAGGGACAGCGCCACCATTGGCAGGATCATGTATTTGAGCGCCCCGCCGTTCCAGCCCCCGCCCGGCAGCCAATGCAGCATGATGGCGAAGATCATCACCAGTAACGGTGCGACCACGAAGCTCGGGATAACCACCCCGGTCATCGCGACCCCCATCACGGCATAATCCCACTTGGTATTTTGATTGAGTGCGGCGATGACCCCTGCGGTCACCCCGAGGATTACCGCCAGGAAGAAGGCTGCAAAGCCTAATTTGGCCGACACCGGGAAGCTCGCGGCCACCAGGTCGTTGACGGAATAATCTTTATATTTGAATGACGGTCCGAAATCGCCGTGCGCCAGTTGCTTCAGATAGTTGAAGTACTGGACGCCGATCGGGTCGTTCAGGTGATATTTAGCTTCAATATTCGCCATGACTTCAGGCGGCAGCGTACGTTCCCCGGTAAATGGACTACCCGGCGCAAGACGCATCATAAAGAAGGAAATCGTAATAAGGATAAAGAGTGTCGGAATCGCTTCCAGACAGCGGCGTAAAATAAATTTCAACATTGCCCGTACCTTCTGGCGTGTGCCTTTACATGTCGCGGATCAGCCTGGCTGATGCTGTCATGTGATAGTGCGTGAAATAAGACACAGTGGGGCAACGTTACGCTGCCCCACGGATTGCCATTAATGCTTAATGATGTACAAGTCTTTGGTGTAGATATTGTCCATCGGGTCTTTACCGGTATAACCGCCAACCCACGGTTTCACCAGACGGGCGTTCACATAGTAATAAACCGGAACGATGGCAGAATCCTGACCCAGCTGCTGTTCCGCTTTGTCGTACAACGCAACGCGCTGTGCTTCGTCAGTCACCTGCAGAGTCTGTTTCATGATCGCATCAAATGCCGGGCTCTTATAGTGCGCGGTGTTCATTGAGCTGTCAGACAGCATGGTGTTCAGGAAGGACGTCGGTTCGTTATAGTCCGCACACCAGCCGGCACGCGCTACGTCGTAAGTCCCCTGATGACGGGTATCCAGGAAGGTTTTCCACTCCTGGTTCACCAGCTTCACGTTGACGCCGAGGTTTTTCTTCCAGATGGACGCGGCAGCGATAGCCAGTTTCTTATGCAAGTCAGACGTGTTGTAGAGCAGATTGAAGGTCAACGGCTTATCGGCGGTGTAACCGGCTTCGGCCAGCAGTTTCTTCGCTTCTTCGTTACGCTTTTCCTGAGTCCAGGTGAACCACTCTGGTTTGGTCAGTTTTGCGCCATCGGTATATGGAGGGGTGTAACCAAACGCGGGCAAATCGCCCTGCGCTTTAACTTTGTTGGTGATGATGTCACGATCCAGACCCAGTTTCAGTGCGGTACGTACGCGCGCATCGGTGAATGGGGCTTTCTGGTTGTTGATTTCGTAGTAGTAAGTACACAGGTACGGATCAACATGTACTTCCGTTGGGATTTCTTTCTTCAGTTTCTGGAACAGCTCGATCGGCAGGTTGTTATAGGTCATGTCGATTTCGCCGCTGCGGTAGCGGTTAACGTCGGTCACTTCCGAAGAAATTGGCAGATAGGTTATCTGATCGATAACGGTATCTTTGTTATCCCAATAGTTCGGGTTACGTTCCATGACGATACGTTCGTTAACTACCCAATCTTTCAGTTTATAAGCGCCGTTGGTGACGATATTGGCAGGCTGAGTCCACTTCTCACCGAATTTTTCGATAGCGGCTTTATTCACCGGAGACATCGCCGGGTTCACCAGCAGTTTGTAGAAATAAGGAACCGGCTGGCTCAGCGTTACTTCCAGAGTGTGATCGTCGATGGCTTTCACGCCGAGTTCAGAAGTTGGTTTTTTACCGTCGATGATTTCATCAACGTTAAGGATATGACCATACTGCGGGTAGCTCGCATACGGGGACGCGGTGTTCGGGTCGACCAGACGCTGCCAGCTATAAACGAAATCTTGTGCTGTTACCGGCTCACCGTTGGACCATTTTGCGTCTTTACGCAGATGGAAGGTCCACACTTTAAAATCCTTGTTGTCCCAGCTTTCTGCCACGCCCGGGATTGGGTGGCCATCTTTGGTGGAAGTAATCAGCAGGCCTTCAAACAGGTCGCGGCTAACGTTAGCTTCCGGAACACCTTCAATTTTGTTCGGATCCAACGACTGCGGTTCTGCGCCGTTGTTACGGATCATGGTTTGCTTATCTGCCAGCTTAACGCCCGCAGGAACGTCTGCAGCCATGGCACTTCCTGCGATAAGTGCAGCGAATACGCCTGCTGCGACGAGGCTTTTTTTTGTGATGATGGACATTGTGTTGATACTCCGCTCATTATAATTGCTGGTTGTGCCAGCCTGTTTTGTTTAATCCCCTAAGGGTTTCCTGTACAGCGCAGGAGTGAATGCGGCTGTCAGGTGTACTTCTGCTATCACCGACTTCTTTTATTACGGCCACTCTTTATTCGGCAACCTTACGTCGATTCTTTAGGTCACCCCCCCTGTGGGATAACCGGCATTCTTTTCGCGTCAGGAGATTTATTTGAAAATTATTCTCATTTCCGCGTTTTGTGTCGCAATATGTCTGGGCGGAAAGTATCAAATGCATTTCTCGCCTGCCAATACAATTTGCAAATTTGTTAACCAATTCTCTTTTGTTGAGTCTGTTTCAAATGAAGCAGGTCGCTTTCTATCGCGCCAACAAGGAATTAGTTATTAAATATCATCACGTTAAAGAGATCGCCTTCTCTCAGCCTACGCACACGACTGATAGGATGCCTTTTTACACAATAATTTAACAACTGGTCATTATTTAGCACATTCCACTGCATCAAAGCTGAAATTACTAATAACATTTCAATTATCTCGCGGCAAGCGTAAGAGTGTCATGTTAATGAAATAACATTATTGCAAAGGGTACTACTAGAGGCTTTTATGGCTAATCGATTGATTAGCATGAAGTTAGTCAGGAATAGCGAGAGGTTATTACCAGGGAGTTTTTCAAATTTATTGATAAGTTTTGCTAATAATTGAAACAAAGAACGGGGCCGCGAAGCCCCGTTCCAGAGCCGTCATTACCCGAGCAGGCCCGGGAAAATGGATTTGATGCCCGCGACGATGAATTCGATCCCGAGTGCCATCAACAACAGCCCCATAATACGGGTAATGACGTTAATCCCGGTTTGCCCCAGCAGGCGCACCAGCCACGGCGCAATGCGGAACAATCCCCAACAGCAGGCAGCAAAAATCGCAATCGCAATGGAGAAGCCAATCAGATGGGGAATGTTGTGGTAGCGCGTACCCCAGACTATCGTCGAGCTAATTGCCCCAGGCCCCGCCATCAACGGCAACGCCAGAGGGACAACGCCCACACTTTCACGAATGGCCGTCTCTGATTTTTCCTGCTTGTTTTGCTTATCCTCGCCGAGTTTCCCGCTGATCATCGACATCGCAATGGTGACCACCAGGATACCGCCCGCAATGCGGAAAGAATCTATGGAGATCCCAAACAGCTGCAGTATACCGTCCCCCAGGAACAGCGAGGTCCACAAGATAATGGCCACCGACAGGTTCGCCGTCAGGTTGGTTTTGTTGCGCGCAGGCGCGGTTTGGTAGCTGGTCATGCTGATGAACACCGGGATGATCCCCACCGGGTTTACCAGCGCAAATAAGCCAATGAAAAATTTGATATAAGTTGGAAAATCGAACAGCGATAGAATCACGGTATCCCCGCGGCCTCATCAATTGTGGTAGTTGACGGTCATAAATCATGAAAAACGCGCTGAAGATACGCTGTTTGGCGGTATTCTTCACCACAAATCTACGATTAAACGCTACCAATACATATTGTTATGCAGATGTATAAATTATGCTACTGTAAGTCTCGTTCGAAATTACGATCTTTTAACACTTGATACAAACCGCTAAAAACGGTCTGCTGAAAGGAGTCAGCTTGGTGTAATCTTGATTTAGATCACGCAATTCGTACTCAGAAGTGGGTAATCTTAATTTCGCACCAAGGAGTAGCCCGGTAACTCAATCGGGTGTAATGGAAGGCTCTTTTAGTAAATCAGTGGATTGAAGGTCGTAAGTAACCTGTTGGTTTTATGGCTCTTACGCAAGCTGTTGGCGGGCTGTCTATAATGACGTATCGCGCAGCTGATTTACTAAAAAAGTTTAACATTATCCAGGAGAGCATTATGGCTGTTACTAATGTCGCTGAACTGAACGCACTCGTCGAGCGCGTAAAAAAAGCCCAGCGTGAATATGCCAACTTCACCCAAGAACAGGTTGATAAAATCTTCCGCGCCGCCGCTCTGGCTGCTGCAGATGCTCGAATCCCTCTCGCGAAACTGGCCGTTGCCGAATCTGGCATGGGTATCGTGGAAGATAAAGTGATTAAAAACCACTTCGCTTCTGAGTATATCTACAACGCCTATAAAGATGAGAAAACCTGTGGTGTGCTGTCTGAAGACCACACTTTCGGGACTATCACCATCGCAGAGCCAATCGGCATCATTTGCGGTATCGTACCGACCACCAACCCAACCTCTACCGCTATCTTCAAATCGCTGATCAGCCTGAAGACGCGTAATGCCATCATCTTCTCTCCACACCCACGTGCAAAAGACGCGACCAACAAAGCCGCTGACATCGTACTGCAGGCTGCTATCGCTGCGGGTGCACCGAAAGACCTGATTGGTTGGATTGACCAGCCGTCCGTTGAGCTGTCTAACGCGCTGATGCATCACCCAGACATCAACATGATCCTCGCCACCGGTGGCCCGGGCATGGTTAAAGCCGCTTACAGCTCCGGTAAACCCGCTATCGGTGTAGGCGCAGGTAACACCCCTGTCGTGGTTGATGAAACCGCTGACATCAAACGTGTTGTTGCTTCTATCCTGATGTCTAAAACCTTCGATAACGGTGTCATCTGTGCTTCTGAGCAGTCCGTTATCGTAGTTGATTCTGCCTATGCTGCAGTGCGTGAGCGTTTCGCTTCCCACGGTGGTTACATGTTGCAGGGTAAAGAGCTGAAAGCTGTTCAGGACATCATCCTGAAAAATGGCGCGCTGAACGCCGCTATCGTTGGTCAGCCAGCAACGAAAATTGCTGAACTGGCAGGCTTCACTGTTCCAGCTGACACCAAAATTCTGATTGGCGAAGTGACCGTTGTTGACGAGTCTGAGCCGTTTGCTCACGAAAAACTGTCTCCGACTCTGGCAATGTATCGCGCCAAGAACTTCGAAGATGCAGTGATCAAAGCTGAAAAACTGGTTGAGATGGGCGGTATCGGCCATACCTCTTGCCTGTACACTGACCAGGACAACCAGCCAGAACGCGTTAAATTCTTCGGCGACAAAATGAAGACCGCGCGTATCCTGATTAACACCCCTGCTTCTCAGGGTGGTATCGGTGACCTGTACAACTTCAAACTCGCACCTTCCCTGACTCTGGGTTGTGGTTCATGGGGTGGTAACTCCATCTCTGAAAACGTTGGTCCAAAACACCTGATCAACAAGAAAACCGTTGCTAAGCGAGCTGAAAACATGTTGTGGCATAAACTTCCGAAATCTATCTACTTCCGCCGTGGCTCACTGCCAATCGCGCTGGATGAAGTGATTACCGATGGCCACAAACGTGCGCTGATCGTGACTGACCGCTTCCTGTTCAACAACGGCTATGCAGACCAGATCACCTCTGTTCTGAAAGCAGCTGGCGTTGAAACTGAAGTGTTCTTCGAAGTTGAAGCTGACCCAACGCTGACCGTTGTGCGTAAAGGTGCAGAATTGGCGAACTCCTTCAAACCAGACGTGATCATCGCGCTGGGTGGTGGTTCCCCGATGGATGCTGCGAAAATCATGTGGGTTATGTACGAGCACCCAGAAACCCACTTCGAAGAACTGGCGCTGCGCTTTATGGACATCCGTAAACGTATCTACAAGTTCCCGAAAATGGGCGTTAAAGCCAAAATGGTTGCGGTCACTACCACTTCCGGTACCGGTTCTGAAGTTACCCCATTTGCGGTAGTAACCGATGACGCGACTGGCCAGAAATATCCACTGGCTGACTACGCACTGACCCCGGACATGGCTATCGTTGATGCCAACCTTGTCATGGAAATGCCGAAGTCACTGTGTGCATTTGGTGGTCTGGATGCGGTAACGCACGCTCTGGAAGCTTATGTGTCCGTACTGGCATCTGAGTTCTCCGATGGTCAGGCTCTGCAGGCTCTGAAACTGCTGAAAGAAAACCTGCCAGCGTCTTACCACGAAGGGTCTAAAAACCCGGTTGCCCGTGAACGCGTTCACAACGCAGCGACTATCGCCGGTATCGCGTTTGCTAACGCCTTCCTCGGTGTGTGTCACTCCATGGCGCATAAACTGGGCTCCCAGTTCCACATTCCACACGGTCTGGCCAACGCCCTGCTGATCAGCAACGTTATCCGCTATAACGCGAATGACAACCCGACTAAGCAGACTGCATTCAGCCAGTACGATCGTCCACAGGCTCGCCGTCGTTATGCAGAAATCGCTGACCACCTGGGTCTGACGTCTACCGGTGACCGTACTGCGGCGAAGATCGAGAAACTGCTGGCATGGCTCGACAGCATCAAGGCTGAACTGGGTATTCCTAAGTCCATCCGTGAAGCTGGCGTTCAGGAAGCTGACTTCCTGGCACACGTTGACAAACTGTCTGAAGACGCGTTTGACGACCAGTGTACCGGTGCTAACCCACGCTACCCACTGATCTCCGAACTGAAACAGATCCTGATGGATACTTACTACGGTCGTGAGTTCTCTGAAGGTGATGTCGCTGAGAAGAAAGCGGCTGCACCAGCTGTTAAAGCTGACAAAAAAGCGAAGAAAACCGTTTAATTGAAAGCCCAATAAAAAACCCGCTGAAAAGCTAACACCGTTCACTTAAGATGTTTTGAGTGAACGGGATACTGGGTTTTTGAGATTCGAACGGTCCTTTCTTTGGGCCGTTTTCTTTTCTCTGGCAGGACGAACTGCTTCACATCCTCCCGCATTT
>Ga0207655_1004093_pt1 | contig 10493 bp, 8 predicted proteins | sample KBSM44metaG_FD_184398 | JGI IMG/M metagenome (GOLD analysis project Ga0207655, IMG submission 184398) | Miscanthus rhizosphere microbial communities from Kellogg Biological Station, Michigan, USA - KBS M4-4 metaG (SPAdes) (version 2) | ecosystem: Host-associated > Plants > Roots > Rhizosphere >... | reverse complement strand
AGCGGGCTGAGAAACGATACCCTGTTCCGCGAACGGTTTGAACCATGCGATCGTGGCCGGTCAGTTCCAGCGCTTTACGTAAACGGCGAATATGCACATCGACGGTGCGATCTTCGACATACACATTGGTGCCCCACACGTGGTTCAGCAGCTGTTCGCGGCTGTAAACGCGTTCCGGATGCGTCATAAAGAAGTGCAGCAGTTTGTATTCGGTCGGTCCCATCTCCAGCGGCGTGGTTTCCGACATCACGCGGTGCGATGACGGATCGAGGCTCAGCCCCTGCATCTCAATCACCTCTTCCACCGCCATCGGCGAAATACGGCGCATCACCGCTTTGATACGCGCCATCAGCTCTTTTGGCGAAAACGGCTTGGTAATATAGTCATCCGCCCCCACTTCCAGACCGCGCACGCGATCTTCTTCTTCACCGCGCGCCGTCAGCATCATCACCGGAATGTCGCGCGTCATGGCTTCACGCTTCAAATGCTTAATAAACTGGATACCGCTGCCGCCGGGCAACATCCAGTCCAGCAGAATTAAATCAGGCCAGGGTTCGATCAGCTTACCAATCGCGCTGTCATAATCTTCCGCCTCAATAGGCTGGTAATCATTCTGTTCCAGCACGAAACATAACATTTCACGGATGGGAGCTTCGTCTTCCACAACCAAAATGCGCTTAGCCATTGTAACTCCTGCTAGTGTGACACCGTGTCACTGGGATTTGCGGCGTCATTATGCGTCAGTTTTGTGACACTTTTATGAAAAACACTGCCTTAAGATAGATAGATAAAAAACGGAAATGTCACAATAAAAATCTGCTTTTTTTCTTTGTGATCTTAAGTGGTTATAATTCGCCTTCGCTAAACTCAGCACGGAGCAAACATGCGCATCATTCACACCGCTGACTGGCATCTCGGCCAGTTCTTTTACAGCAAAAGTCGCGCCCGGGAACACCAGGCGTTTCTTGACTGGTTGCTGGATCAGATTGTGCAGCATCAGGTGGATGCGCTCATCGTCGCGGGCGATCTGTTTGATACCGGCTCGCCACCGAGCTACGCGCGCGAAATGTTTAACCGTTTTGTGGTGGCGCTGCAGCCGAGCGGCTGTCAACTGGTGGTGCTGGCGGGCAATCACGATTCGGTGGCGACGCTGAATGAATCGCGCGAGCTGCTGGCCTGCCTGAATACCCAGGTGATCACCAGCGCCACACCACTAGGCGAACAGCAGGTGTTAACGCTCACGCAGCGCGATGGCGCGCCGGGTGCGCTGCTGTGCGCCATTCCTTATCTGCGTCCACGCGATATTCTGCGCAGTCAGGCCGGACAATCGGGGCGCGAGAAGCAGATCTCGCTGCTGGAAGCGATCGAGCAGCATTATCAGCACTGCTTTGCTGCCGCGCTGGCGCAGCGCGAGGCGCTGGACAGCACGCTGCCGATCATCGCCACCGGCCATCTCACCACTGTCGGCGTGACAAAAAGCGATTCGGTGCGCGACATCTATATCGGCACGCTAGATGCGTTTCCGGCGCAGGCGTTTCCGCCCGCGGATTACATCGCGCTCGGTCACATCCATCGCGCGCAGCGCATCGCCAACAGCGAGCATATTCGCTATAGCGGCTCGCCGATTCCGCTCAGTTTTGATGAACTCGGCCGTGAGAAAAGCGTCTTCTTGCTGACGTTCAGCACCACGCTGGAGACGGTCACGCCGCTGACCATTCCGCACTTCCAGCCGATGCAGATGCTGAAAGGCTCAATGGCGGAGATCGAACATCAGCTGGCGCAGTTCCGCGAAAGCGCCAGCGAACAGCCCACGTGGCTGGATATTGAGATCACCACGCAGGAATATCTCAGCGATCTGCAACGCCGTATTGAAGCACTGACCGAAAAACTGCCGGTTGAAGTACTGCTGGTGCGCCGCAGCCGGGAGCAGCGGCAGCGCAGCCTGGAACGGCTGGAGAACGAAACTCTGAGCGAATTAAAAGTGGAAGAGGTCTTTGCCCGCCGCCTGGCGCAGGAAGATCAGCTGGATGCAGAGCAGGCCGAGCAACTCACGCAGCTGTTCCGCACCACCCTCGCGGCGCTGGAGAATCCATCTGCATGAAAATTTTGACGCTACGCTTTAAAAACCTCAATGCACTGCGCGGCGAATGGTTTATCGATTTCCGCCGTGAGCCTTTTGCCAGCAACGGATTATTTGCCATTACCGGCGCCACCGGCGCGGGCAAAACCACCTTGCTTGATGCCATTTGTCTGGCGCTCTATCACCAGACGCCGCGCCTCGGCACGCTGTCGCAAACGCAGAATGAGCTGATCACGCGAGACACCGCCGAGTGTCTGGCCGAAGTGGAGTTTGAGATCAAAGGGGAAGCCTGGCGCGCCTTTTGGAGCCAGAACCGCGCGCGCGGCCTGGCCGACGGCAAGCTACAGGTGCCGCGCGTCGAGCTGGCACGCGTAGCCGATAATCAAATCATCGCCGATAAAGTCGGCGACAAACTGAAAGCAATTGAAACCCTGTCGGGACTCGACTTCGCCCGCTTTACCCGCTCGATGATGCTGTCGCAGGGCCAGTTTGCCGCCTTTCTGAATGCCAAACCCGGCGAACGCGCCGAGCTGCTGGAAGAGCTAACCGGCACCGAAATTTACGGACAAATCTCGGTGCAGATTTACGAGCGCTGGCGCACCGCGCGTGGCGAACTGGAGACGCTGCGCGCCCGCGCCGGCGGCATGTCGCTTCTCGATGAAGCACGCCGCGCAGAACTGACGCAGCAGTTGGCGGATCTGAGTGTGCAGGAGAAAGCCCTCAGCGAACAGCTAACGCTGGCGCAACATCAGCAACAATGGCTGATGCAGCAACAGCAGCTGACACAGGAACAGCAGCAGGCGGAACAGACGCTGCTTGCCGCGCAACAGGCCTGGCAGCAGGCCGATGGCGATCGTCAGCGGCTGGCGCGGGCCGAACCGGCAGAAAAACTGCGTGAGAAGCTACAACAGCGCGAACAGTTGCAAAGCGATCGTCGCACGCTGGAACAGCAATCACAGCAGCGACAGGCGCAACAGCAGCAGGCCAAAAGCGCACTGCAACAGCACGAAAGCCACTATCAGGCAGCGCAGCAGGCACGCGAGCAGGCGTTACAGCAACAGCAGCAGCTAGAAACGCTGCTGACCGAGCAGGTTATTCCGCTCGATCAACGCATAACCACCCTGTCACAGCAGCTGGATGAGCAACAGCGGCTGCATGTGCAGCAGCAACAGGCGCTGCAAACCAGCCAAACCGCGCTCAGCAAGCAACAGCAGGTAAGTGAACATTTACAACAGCAGCTGGCGCAGCAGCAGGAATTCCGCTCCCGAGAAGCTGCAGTGGCCCATTGGGGCGCTGAACTGACCCGCTGGCAGGCGGAGATCGCCCGACTGGATGAACGCGAACAGACGCTAAAAGAGTTGATTGCGCAGCAACAGCAGCAGCGCAACCAACTGGAGCAGCATCAACAGGCGCAGACCCAGCGTGAACAGGCGGCGCAACCCTTGCAGCAAGCCGAAGCGCAGGCCGCGCAGCAGCGGCTGCAAGCGGAGCAAGCACTGACTTCGCTTGAGTCTGAAATCGCCAGTCCGCAGCTGCGTGCCGCCTTGACGCAACATCAAGCGCAGCGTGCTGCGCGGCAGCAGCTCAGCCTGCTCGCCGCGCAGTGGCGCTCGCTACAGCCGCAGCGGGTGCAGCGTCAGCAGAAACTGGCGCAGTTACAGCAGCAACATCAGGAAGCTGAACAGGCGTTGCAGGTACTGCGCGAAGCCTACAAGCGGGAACATCAGGCGCTGCTTGATGTGCGCAAAATCTGCGAGCTGGAGCGCACCATCGCCCAGTTGGCTGACGAGCGCGCGAAACTGCAGCCGGATCAGCCCTGCCCGCTGTGCGGCTCGTGCCAGCATCCGGCTATCGCGCAATATCAGCAGCTTGAGCCAGGCGCCAATCAGCAGCGTCTGGCCGAGCTGGAAACGCGCGTGGCGCAGCTGAAAGAGTCCGGCACCGCCAAAGGCGAGCAGCAGAAATTGTCGCTGCAACAGCAGCAGGCGCTGCAGCAGGAAATCAGCGAATACGACCAGCAGCTCACAACGGTGAACAACCAGTGGCAAGCGCTGTGCGGTGAGCTGGCACTTACCTGCACACTGGAGCAACAGGATGACTTTGCGCAGTGGCAGCAACAGCAGGATGCGCAGGAACAGACACAGCAGCAGCAGCTACAGGTGCGGGAAAACGCCGCACGTGCGGTACAGCAGGCAAAAGACGCCCATCTGCAACAGCAGCAACGGTGGCAACAGCATCAAAATCAGCAGCAGCTGGCGCAGCAGCAGATCATCAGTACGCAGCAGACACTGGATGAAATCATCCAACGCGAAGCCACTGAACGCAGCGCCATGCAGCAACTGGCGCAGCAGCTGGAACAACAATTGTCGCAGCATCAGCTCAGCCTGCCAGAAGCGGCAGCGCGGGAAGGCTGGATCAACGCGCTGCAGCAGCGTTGGACTTCATGGCAGGAAAATGAGCGTTTATACAGCGAGTTGCAACCACAGCTGGCAAAAGCAGAGAGTGAACGCAGCAGCTTGCAGCAGAATTTGGCGCGTGAACAGCAGCGGCTTGATGAGCTACAGCACTCGCTCAACGCTCTGCAACAGCAGCATCAACAGCAGCAGCAACAGCGTCAGCAGTTGTTTGGCGACCGTCGGGTGGCGGAAGCACGTCAACAGCAACACGCCGCGCTACAGCAGTGTGAACAGGCGCTGGCGCAACAATTAGAGCAGTGGCAACAGGCACAAAGCTTGCTGCACAGCCTGAACGGGCAATGTGAGCAAATTGCTGCGCAGCAACACACGTTGAGTGAACGCGTCGCTGTCGCAGAAAATGCCTTCCTTGCCGCGCTGCAGCAAAGTGATTTTGCTGATGAAACGGCACTGCGCGCCGCCCTGCTCGATGAGCGCGAGGTGCAGCAACTCCGCCAGCAGTTGCAGACGCTGGATCAACAGCGCCAGCAGCAACTTACCCTAAGTGAACAGCTTACGCAGCGCGGCATAATGCATCAGCAGCAGCGCCCGGCGGATCTCAGTGATGAAGTCGCCGCCCACATCCAGCACCAGCTGGAACAGCTACGCGTGACCCTGCGTGACAATGCGCGTCAACAGGGCGAGGCACAGCAGCAGTTGCACAGCGATGCGCAACGGCGTCAACAGCAGCAGTCGTTGCTGACGCAAATCGCTACTGATGAAGTGGAGCTGGCGCAGTTGAGCCGCCTGAACGATCTGGTTGGCTCGGCCAAAGGCGATAAATTCCGCCGCTTCGCGCAAGGCCTGACGCTCGATCATCTGGTGTGGCTGGCGAACCGTCAGCTCGATCGTCTGCACGGTCGCTACCTGCTGCAACGCCGCGTCAGTGAAGAGCTGGAACTGGAAGTGGTTGATACCTGGCAGGCGGATGCCACGCGCGACACCCGTACGCTGTCGGGCGGTGAGAGCTTCCTTGTCAGCCTGGCGCTGGCGTTAGCGCTGTCGGATTTAGTCAGCCATAAAACGCGTATCGAATCATTATTCCTCGACGAAGGCTTCGGCACGCTGGATGCCGAGACGCTGGATACCGCGTTGGATGCGCTCGACGCCCTGAACGCCAGCGGCAAAACCATTGGCGTGATCAGTCATGTGGAAGCGATGAAAGAGCGTATTCCGGTACAGATCCGGGTGCGTAAGATGAATGGATTAGGCTACAGCAAGCTGGAGTTGCCGGGCGAGTAAAAAACCAGGTCGCCAAAAATGGCGACCCTACGTAGGGTGCGCATTCATGCGCACCGGGTTTTACCTTACTGTCGCCAACTTATAACGCGGGCCGACCAGCAAACCGCCCTGCTCGTTTTGCGCTAACAAACGGGCGCTGGTGACACCGGCGATGGTGTGCGCCTTATCCGACACATTGCTGGAAATCTGCTTAATCGCAGCGGAGACCAACATGCCGATAATGCCGCCGTTATTGTTGTTGCCGTCTTCCGCGTCGCTGGCGGTGGCAATCCCCTGCCACAGCTCTTTACCGCTGCGCAAATCCACCAGGCGTGCCGTTGCCGACACCTTGGTCACGCTCTGAATGACCTGATAACTGCTGCCGTAATCGGTAACAGAAATGTACAGCGCGCTGTCGGCGTGGAAAATATCGTGCAGGCGCTGCGGGCTAACGGCCTGGATTTCATGGCCATTGGTTAATCCGTTCTGCTGGAAGGTTTCATCTACCACCGCCACCGGGAACACGTAATAGCCTGCTTCGGCCAGTGGACGCGTCACCAAAGAGATGAAGCTGTTGGCCGCATTCACATCGGGCGCACGGTTATCCGCCGGTAGCACCAGAATAGATGCCGGTTTGCTGGCGCGGAAGGCGCTGTAGTCATACGGCTTTTTGTGCGCACAACCGGTCAGCAGCAGTGCGGCGAGCACACCACAAGCAGCAATGATTTTTTTCACTGGGCAACTCCTTGTTTTTTCTTCATCAGAAAGTCCATGTACGGGGCCGATTCCGGGAACAGCTGTTTCTCGGTGGCAAACTGGCCGAAGGCTTTATCGGTATCACCGTTTTTGGCGTACAGCAGCCCCAATTGCGCGTGCAGGCCTGGCGCCACTGGCTTGTTAACCGCTTTGGCTTTTTCGATATCCAGATTCAGTGCCTCAATCTGCTTTTGCGGATCGCTGTCATTTTTGTAGTAGCTGTAGATCTGCTGCTGATAATCGCCCCAGTAGTAGATGGGCTCCGGCCCTTTCGGTGCGCAGCCCGCCAGCACGCCGGCGGCGAACAGCGCCGCACTCAGTTGCAACAATTTCATGCTCAATATCCTTATTTCGCCGGACGCCATGCGCCGCTGTTAATGCCATCGACTAAGTGATCCACCGCTTCACGGATCGCCAGATCCATCACTTTGCCATTCAGCGTCGAGTCATAGCTGGCCGTACCGCCAAACCCGATAACCTCACGCGCCGACAGCTTGAATTCGCCCGCGCCCTGCGCGCTGTACACCACTTCTGAGGTGGTAACATCAACCACATTCAGGTTCACTTTGGCGTAGGCGATTTGGTTCTTACCGCGTCCCAAAATGCCCCACAGCTGCTGATCGCCCACTTCTTTACGGCCAAATTCGGTGATATCGCCGGTGATGATGTAGGTGGCGCCTTTAATGTTTTGCTGGCTCTTCTTAAAGCCCGCTTCCTGCTGCAACTCTTTCAGGTTGCTGCGATCCAGCACGTTGAAGCGATTGGTCTGCTGTAGATGGGTGACCAAAATGGTTTTCGACTGATTGCCAAGACGATCAACGCCGTCGGAGAAGATGCCGTTCATGTACGACGAGCGGTTATCAAACTGGCCGACCGCAATCGGGCTGCGTACGCCTTGGTACGCGGGCTGGCTGGCCGCGCGTACTTGTGGTGCTTCAATGGCACGTGACGATTCGGTGGCGCAACCGCTGAGCACCGAAACGCTTAACAAGGAGAGTGCCGCAAGGGCATATTTTTTCTGCATTTCTAATCCATGAATCAAAAGGAGATAAAGCCGCGAAGTGGCGGCAAATTCTGGTTCTGCCGACAGTCAGAGTAATGCCATAGCATTGATTGAATCGGTCTGTAGACTGTCGGCATTGAGGGAGAGGAACTTTAGTGAAAAGACAGGCACATTAATGAATTTAATTAATCGAATGACGGGATTATTGGGCGGGTTAATGATTGCTTTCGCGCTCAGCGCTTGCCAGCATCCTCAGCCAAAGCAACAGGATAGCATCGCCAATCTCTGTCAGCCGCAGCGCGCGCCGGGTAGCGCATCGTGTAAATGGGCTGATGAAATGCAGCATCAGCTCAACCAACATTTCCGTGATGCCCGGCGTTATGCGGGTCAGCAATGTCTGGTGCGACTCGAATGGCAAAGCAGCGGGCGCTACGCGGTGACGCAGACGCAAGGCGATGAAACGCTGTGCCTGCGCGCCTGGCAATTGGTTGGTCAAAACAAAGATTTACCGCCGCCGCCGGATACTAGCCAGCCAGCGTGGTTCGGTTTTGCCCCGGCGACGCCGATCCATCCTGACGCCACTGGCGCGGGCTAATACCAAACCAGCGACGGAACGCACGAGAAAAGGCGCTGACTTCGGAATAGCCGAGCAGCAGCGCCAATTCTGAGATCGGCAGCTGCTTTTGTTGCAAATAGTGAGTCGCCATCTCGCAGCGCACCTTGTCGACCAGCGCCGTGAAACTGATGCCCTCTTCACGCAGCCGCCGTTGCAGCGACCAGCTCGACAGCCCCATTTTATCGGCAATCTCCTCCAGCACCGGCTCGCCTTGCATTAGCGACAGATTGACCTGCGAACGCGCCTGTTCCACCACGCTTTGCAGGCTGGCACAACTGTTGAGACGGCGAATGGCATCCTGCATCACCATCAACAACATCGGATCCTGTTCTGGCATCGTGCGCAACAGATCGCGTTTTGGGATCAGTAATGAATTGAAGGGTTGATCGAACCACACTGGCGCATCAAAGACTTTGCAGTGCTCGTGCCACTGCTCCGGGCGCGGGTGTTCAAAATGCACTTCGCGCGGCGCCCAGTGCTTGCCGGCAACATGGCGGATCAGGTTGAGGAACATGCCGAGCGTCAGCTCAGCATCCTGACGTCGTGAGAGAATCGCACCGTGGCGCACCTGATAATCGAGCCGCCAGCACTCGCCTTTATCCACCAGCCGCGTCAGCGTATCGTGCTGATGCCATGGAAACGCATTCACCACGTTGTGCAGCGCCTGCTCCAGCGTGGGCGAACAGAGCCCGATATACCCAATCAAGCCTAATGACTGCGGTTTGAACTGCTTGCCGTAATGCAAACCGAAGTTATCAAAACCGGAATGGCGCGCCGCTTCTTCCATCACGCGGCAGTAGTTCACCAAACCCAGACTCAGCGTGGGGCTTGCCAGCAGTTCGGCGTTGATGCCACTAATGCCAAAGATACGGTCAACATCGCCGCCTTTGTCAGTGATAAATCCGCTGAGTCCGGTGGCCGCCGCTGCCAAAACGCCGCGGTTACTGGCGTCGACGGTTAAGGCGCTAAAGGCTTCGGTGGGTGTCATCAGAGATTGCATTGGAACCTCACAAGGTGGCGCGAAGGGAACGGATTGAGGATTCCAGCAATTTTCGTACCAGGCGGATGATCTGCGGGTTTTATTGCCAGGTCGCCATGAATGGCGACCCTACGTTTACAGAGCTGGGTTTTCGTAGGGTGCGCATTCATGCGCACCTTGGTACCAACGTCGGCATTACGCCATTTATGGCGACCTCGATTGCGCCGTGACAGCGCAAAGCTGCTCACTGCTGGTGCATCAAACGCCAACCGGAAGCTGATTGGTTTCCAGGTAACGTCGGCACAGCCGCACCGAATGGTCGGCCCAGCGCGGTCCAAGACTCAGCGCCATTTCCGTATCCGCATGCGATCCCATCCACGCCGTCATCTGAATACGCCGCTGGATCAATAACGTCGGCACCAGCGCCATCTCTTCATCGCTGATATGCGCCACTTTTTCGTAACCGAGGATCCAGTTATCGACCCATTCGGCGGCGCGTGGATGATGCTCCACGAAACTGATCGCCGCAGCCAGATCGTGCAGATACCAGCCCAGTCCGCAGTCATCAAAATCGATCACCCGCGTTTCACCTTTGTGCAGCAACAGATTGGTCAGGCGCAGATCGGCGTGGATCAAACCATAACGATCCGCACCTTTACCAAAGCCTTGCAGCTCCTGCCCCACACGCGTCACCGCTTCGGTAACGATGCTGTGATCGGCCGGATTGAGGTTCGGCGCATCCTGCCAGCGTCCCCAGTGACTATGATCGCTCACCATGGTGTGATGATCCCAAATGATGCGCTGGAAACCCGCCGGTTTCTGCCAGCTGCGGCTGTGCTGATGCAGGCGCGCAGTGATGTGGCCGAGCTGTTGGAAAGCTTTGGGATCAACGTCGGTGGTGGGCATTTCACCTTCGATCCAGTGGAATAGCACCGCATAACGCTCTGCGCTGTTCGCCATCGGCAGCGTCAACACGCTTTCGCCATCGCTGGCCGGGATCGCCTGCGGCACCATGATGCCGATGTCACGCAGCGCATCCAGCCACAGCAGCTCGCTTTGGATGTCCGCTTTGCTGTGGTAGTTAGGGCGATGCAGGCGCAGCGCATAGCGTTTGCCCGCCGCCTGCAACAGAAAGGTGGCATTTTCCGAGCGGCATAGCAGCTTCAGCTCGCCACGCAGCGCGGCGGGATAACAGGCCAGCGCCTGATGCGCCAGCAGGGTGATTTCAGCATCGGTTAAGCTATCGGATTGTTCGGCACTCATTCATCAGTCTCCAGCATCAAGCACGTGTTATCAGCATGGGATGACGTCGTCCTGACTGCTTGACCGCAGACAACCCAAAGTTGACCGCAGCGTGCATCTGGCACTTTTCTTGCCTCAGAGTT
>Ga0207655_1004088_pt1 | contig 10503 bp, 10 predicted proteins | sample KBSM44metaG_FD_184398 | JGI IMG/M metagenome (GOLD analysis project Ga0207655, IMG submission 184398) | Miscanthus rhizosphere microbial communities from Kellogg Biological Station, Michigan, USA - KBS M4-4 metaG (SPAdes) (version 2) | ecosystem: Host-associated > Plants > Roots > Rhizosphere >... | reverse complement strand
GGTGGAGCCGAACGTCTTCGTCACGGCGCGCAGCCGCACCGCGTCGCCCGCGTCCATGTCGGGATCGGCATCGGCGGCGTCGGCCTCGGCGATGAGCTCGAGCTCGGATGCCGCGGTGTCCGACGACCCGTCCGACGTCCCGTCCGAGACCTCGAGAGCCTCGCCACGCTCCGCGAGCGGAAGGACGTCGACCTCGGGGACCTCGGGGACCTCGGCGATTTCGGGGACGTCGGCGACGTCGGCGACTTCGGGGACGTCGGGGACGTCGGCGACTTCGGCCTGGGGGATATCCGCGTCGTGAGCCTGTACCTCGCTGGTTTCGGCATCGGATGCCCCCGCCTCGGGAACGTCAGCCTCGGCCTGGACAACCTCGTCATCCACGGCCACCACGTCCGGAGCCGGTGCGACCTCGACCTCGACCTCGATCGCCTCCGCGGACTCGCCCATCGCCGCGTCGTCGGTGGCAACGGCGGGAATCACCTCGGTGGTTTCTGTTCGATCGTCCGCGTCGCTGGGCGAGGTCGCGGCGGCCTCGAAACGCGCGGCGGCCACCTCGGGAGGAAGGACGGGTCGGGGCGGAGTCGTCGCCTTGGGCTTTCGCGGACGGGCAGGACGTTTCGCCGCAGGCCTCTTCACCGCGGGCTGCGGCGCCGCGGCGGCAACGACGGACTCCACGGTCGGCTCCGACGCCGCGGCAAGACGATCGCGCTCCGCGGCGGCATCGGCGGCAGCGACCGCGGGCAGCGGTGGAGGTGCGATGACCACATCGTCGTCCGGGGTCGGCTGGGGGGCGCTCACTCGTCAAACCTAGCAAGCCACCCCGACGATCGGTGGGGACGCTCCACAGCTCGGCGAGTGCTCAGCCGTCGCTCAGGGGTTCTCCATAGGATCTCCCCCGACATGGCCAAAATCCATCGCATCCACTCACTCCCCGACGACGCTCCGTGGGACGGCGGCCTGCCTCCGGAGGGGTCGCCCGAGCACCCGCGCACGGTCCGCATCCTCGACCGCGTGCTGCAGGTGCAGCGACCGGCGGTCATCGCGCATCTGCGCAGCATCCGCCTCCGCCACCCGAACGCATCCACGAGCGAGATCGTCCGCATGCTGGAGCGGCGCTACCTCGCCGCGGTGACGACGGGCGGCGCGGCGGTGGGCGCCACGGCGGTCGTCCCCGGCATCGGGACGGGGATGACTCTCGCGCTCTCCGGCATCGAGACGATCGGATTCCTGGATGCCACGGCCCTGTACGCCCAGTCGCTGGCGGAGCTCCACGGCGTACGTGTGGAGAACCCCGACCGAGCGCGGGCACTCGTGCTGACGCTCATGCTGGGCCAGGAGGGGGTCGATCTCGTCGCACAGCTGGGCCAGCAATTGGCCGGTAAGGGGACGTCACGGAGCGCCTACTGGGGCGAACTGGTCACCAAATCTCTCCCCCGCGCCGCCGTCGGTCCGCTCGTCGACCGGCTGAAGAGCGCCTTCATCCGGCAATTCGCGAGTAAGGGCAGCGCGTCCGTCATCGGCAAGGCGCTGCCGTTCGGCATCGGAGCGGCGATCGGCGGAACGGGCAATCACCTTTTAGGCCGACGCGTCATCGTCGGCTCACGGCGCGCCTTCGGTCCGCCACCGGTTGACTACCCCGCAGAGCTGGAACCCGTCCCCGGTGCCGAGCGCCTGGAACGGTCGGCGTTCGGCACAGTGCGCCGGGCCGGCGCGGCGATCGGCGCCGGCGGACGGTCGGCCGCGCACGCGGTCGGCGGTGTCGCCGGCTCGCTCGCCGGGCGCACGAGGCGGCGACGCGACCCCGAAGAGCAGACCAAGCTCGAGGACTGACGGCACGCCGCGCCGCGAGCGGCCCCCGGAGCACGTCGTTCACCGACAATGGGGACATGGGTATCTTCCAGAGTCGTCCCGAGGAGCCGTCCGAGTGGGGCGGCCTGCCTGCAGAGCCCGCCGATCCGCGGAATCCGGTGGAGCTGCTCCCGCCGCCCGTCGACGACTTGGGGACCCTGGGAGCCGCCGGGGTCGCCCTCTCGGTCCCCATCGAGCTGGTGAGCGCCGAACGCAGCGTCCCGGCCGAACCCACGAGCCTCGCGGAATCCGACGGCGAGCCCGGTTCCGACTGATCGCGCCCGACAACGTCGACGCACAACGACACGCCGCCCCGCGATCGGATCGCGGGGCGGCGTGTGCGGTGTCGTTGCTTACTGGAGCTCGCCGAGCGTGACCTCCGCCGACGCCGTCTTGCCGTTGCGGTCGTACACGATCGTGGCCGTCGAGCCCGCCGCCAGCGCACGCACCTGCGCCGTGAGATCGGTGGCGTTGGTGACCGGGAAGCCATTGAACGACGTCACGACATCGCCCTTCTGCAGTCCCGCCTTCGCCGCGGCGCCGCCGGCCGTCACCTCCGCGATGTAGGCGCCCGCGACCGTTGCGCCCTCCTGCGACGCGGCGTCGCGCACGCCGGCTCCCAGCAGACCGTGTGTCGCCTTGCCGTCCTTGATCAGATCGTCGGTGACGCGCTTGACGATGTCCGACGGGATCGAGAAGCCGACACCGATCGAGCCGGACTGACCGCCCGAGCTCGAGCCGCCCGCCGATGCGATCGCCACGTTGATTCCGATGAGCTTGCCCTGTCCGTCCACGAGCGCGCCGCCGGAGTTTCCGGGGTTGATCGCCGCATCCGTCTGGATCACGGCAATGGAGATCGAACTCTTCGGAGTCGACTGCTGCTGACCCTGACCGAAGTCGAACTGGAAGGGCGACCCGTTGCCGCCGTCACCGGGCTGCTGACCCTGATCCTGGGAATCGCCTTCAGGAGCCGCCGACGACGCGATCTGGATGGAGCGGTTGAGCGCGCTGACGATACCCGTGGTGACCGTGTTGGACAGGCCGAGGGGCGCTCCGACCGCGACGGTCTGGTCACCGACGTTGAGCTTCGAGGAGTCGCCGAAGTCGATGGGCGTCAGACCGGATGCGTCCGTGAGCTTGATCACGGCGAGGTCGTATGTCGGGTCGGTCCCCACGATCGTGGCGGCATAGACCTTGCCGTCCGAGGCCGTCACCGACAGCTTGGCGTCACCGGTCTGGCCGTCGAGGGTCACGACGTGCGTGTTCGTGACGACGTAACCGTCCGAGGTCAGGACCACGCCCGACCCCGTGCCGCCCGACGATCCCGACGTCGCGGAGATCGTGACGACGCTCGGCACCACCTTGGCGGCGATCGCCGTGGTCTGGTTGACCGACGACGTGTTGTTGACCGTCACCGTGGACGGCGCTCCGCTGATCACCGTCTGGGCCTGCGGGAACAGTGACGCCCCGGCCGCAGCCCCGCCGATACCGGCCGCCCCGCCCACGAGGGCGGCCGCGACCATGATGCCGACGATCTTGCCGGCGCCGATCTTCGCCCCTGACGCGTGTACGTCTGCGCTGTGGGGTGCGGTGTGCACCGGACCCCCAGCGACAGCCGGAGCCGCGGTGCCGTAGGGGGCCGTCGGCTGCGTGCCGAATGCGGACGTCCCGAAGGACGGTGCACCGTACGGCGCGGTGTGGCCCGCGGGCGCAGCCGGCGCCGTGTAGGGCGCCTGTGCGGCGTAGCCGCCCGAAGCCGGCGGCGCCGACTGAGGTGCAGCGGGAGGGGTGGCGGATGCCGCCCCGGCCTGCGTCTGGGCCGCCTGTGTGGCCGACTGCTCGGGCAGCGGCGGACGCTGCACGTCGCCCGCACCGGCGTCATGGCTCTGGTGTGCGCTGCTCTGCGCGGCCTCGACCGGGGTCGCACCGCCCGCGGTCGCGGCATCCTGCGGTTCGTTCTCGGAGGGGTTGTTCTCAGTCATTGTGCTTCCTTCTTCCCACGTCCTGATCAGGATGTCGCGCAATTCTGTGTGTTGCTTATGCCGCGCCCTCACCCAGCCTATGCATGTAGCCTGAGCGCGATGCGAGAGATTCCCGGCGCCTGGCGCCGCACAGCACAGGGCGCGGGATTGCTGTCATCTGCCGGCGCCGCGGCCCCGACGATCTTCGCCGAGATGAGCGCGCTGGCCACCCGCACGGGCGCGATCAACCTCGGACAGGGCTTCCCCGATGAGGACGGCCCCGCGGCCGTGCTGGATGCCGCGCGCGAGGCGATCACGGCGGGGCAGAACCAGTACGCACCCGGTCGAGGAATGCCCGCACTGCGCGAGGCTGTCGCCGCGCACCAGAGCCGCTGGTACGGGCTGAGGCCCGATCCCGAGCGGGAGATCCTGATCACGGCGGGCGCGACCGAGGCGCTCGCCGCGATCCTCCTCGCCCTCATCGACGCGCCCGACGACGAGGTCGTGGTCTTCGAGCCGTATTACGACGCGTATGCCGCGTGCGTCGCCTTGGCCGGAGCCCGGCTCGTCCCCGTGCCCCTCCGCTGGCCCGACTTCCAGCCCGATCTCGACGAGTTGGCGCGCGCGGTCACCGACCGTACGCGGATGATCCTCGTCAACGACCCGCACAACCCCACGGGTGCGGTCTTCTCCGCCGAGGTGCGCGCCGAGGTGGTCCGCCTGGCCGAACTCCACGACGCCGTCATCGTGACCGACGAGGTCTACGAACATCTCGTTTTCGACGGTCCGCATGTGCCGATCGCCACCGTGCCGGGCGCGGCGCACCGCACGCTGTCGATCTCCTCCGCGGGCAAGACCTTCTCGGCCACCGGGTGGAAGATCGGTTGGGTGTCGGGGCCGGCCGACCTGATCGATGCGGTACTGGCCGTCAAGCAGTTCCTCACATACGTCAACGGCACGCCGTTCCAGTACGCGATTGCGGCGGGCCTTGCGCTTCCGGACGACGTCTTCACCGGCATCGCCGACACCCTGCGCCATAAGCGTGATCTCCTCGGCGGAGGACTGCGCGCTGCCGGTTTCGCTGTCTCCTCCCCCGCGGGCTCCTACTTCACCGTGGCCGACGCCGCCGCGCTCATGACGCCGGGCACGGATGCCGCGCAGTTCTGCCGTGAGCTGCCTGAGCGGGCGGGTGTCGTGGCGATCCCGCTGACGGCCTTCGTCAGCTCGCCGCGGCGGGACGCATACTCGACGCTTGTGCGCTTCGCCGCCTGCAAACGCGTGGAGGTCATCGAGGAGGCCAGCCGCCGCCTCGCGCTTCTGGCGCGGTAGCGGCGTTTCGACTCCTCGCTCAACGACCGGGTGGGCGGTCGTCGCGCGCGGCGTTCCCAACTCCTCCAAACGGCGCACGCCGACGGCCCCACAGCCGGTTTGAGGGGCTCGCGGCGGCTTTGTGGAGGAGTTCGGGCCGAGGCCGGGGCCGGGCGAACTCAGCGGGGCGCGACGGTGAAGCGGCGAAGCGCGAGCGCGGGGTTCACCCGGCGCACACGGGCGATCGTCGCCGCATCCGCGAACCCGACCGCCACGTCCGTCGCGGTGCCCACCCCCGCGATCTCCACGCCCTGAGGATCGACGACGACCGATCCGCCCACGCCGAGAGGAGGCGGATGGTCGGCGCCGGCGACGTACAGCGTGTTCTCGATGGCCCGCGCGTGCAGCAGGGTCTTCCAGTGGCTTTCCTTGAGCGGTCCCCGCACCCATTCGGCGGCGACCAGCACGACGTCCGCGCCGGCATCCGCAAGCACTCGGGCGACCTCGGGAAAGCGCAGGTCGTAACAGGTCATCACGGTGACGGTCAGGCCGCCGACGTCGAAGGTCTCGGGCTCCCGCAGCGCGCCGGGCTCCACCCAGTCCGACTCGCGCTGGCCGAACGCGTCATAGAGGTGCAGTTTGTGAGACACCGCGAGGATGCCGCTGGCGTCGACGGCGACGACGGCGTTGCGCACGCGGTCCCCCTCGCCACGCTCCACGAGACCGGCCACCACGACGAGTTCGTGGCGGGCCGCAACGCGGGTGATCGCCTCGACGAACGGGCCGTCGAGCGGCTCGGCGTTCTGCGCCAGCGTCGCGTCGAAGGGGTCGATGAAGTAGCTGGCGTACTCGGGGAACACCACGACCGATGCGCCGCGCGTGGCGGCCAGGGCCGCCAGCTCATCGATCTCGCGGAGGTTGTCCGCCTTGTCGGCAGTGGGGGCGAACTGCGCCACCGCGATGCCCACGGCATCCGTTCTCATCCGGTCATTCCTCTCACGGGTTCCGGCCCGCTCGGCGCAGCAAAAGAGGCAGCACGACCCACAGCACGATGACGGAGACGGCCGCGACGCCGCCGGCCACGAGCCCGGCATCCGCTCCCACCACGACATCGAAGACGAACGCCACGACTCCGATGAGCAGCAGCGAGACCGTCACGAGGGCGGTGATCAGCGCGGTGTGACCGTAGATGACGACCGTGCGCTTCTCGCGGCGTCCGAACACCATCCGGTGCAGGGCGACGGGCGCAAGTGCGACGACCGCGCTCAGCGTCGCGAGCACCACAAGCAACAGGTAGAGCACGCGCTGGCCCGTGTCGAGGTCCGCGAAGGCGGGCTGAAAGGCGAGAGCCAGGAGGAACCCCGTGAGGATCTGGGTGCCGGTCTGCAGCACGCGCAGTTCCTGGAGCACCTCGATCCAGTTGCGGTCTGCGCGCTCGTTCGGCGTCTCATCGCGCCCATCGACGCGATCGTCGCCGAGGACGCCGTCGCGGGGAGAGGATGCCGAGGTCACGGCACCATCCTCCCCCGCCAGTCGGACCGGCGGCAACGGCTCGCCCGAAGCTGCCCGTGTACGCCTGCACGTCGAACCCGTGTTAGGCTATTCCTTGTGCCGCGGGGTGGAGCAGCTCGGTAGCTCGCTGGGCTCATAACCCAGAGGTCGCAGGTTCAAATCCTGTCCCCGCAACAAGAGAAGGCCCCCTGATCAGGGAAATCTGATCAGGGGGCCTTCGCCTTTCCCGTCATCTTCGCGACGGTGCCAGCGTCTATGCGGGCGCTGTCGTCAGTCGATCATCGCCTTGTCCATGTCATCGAGGAATCGCGCGACCGCTCGCAGCTCGTCGTCGCTGTAGCCATCCATGACGCCGCGCATCTTCGCCATGCGATACCCCAGATGGCGGAAGAACTCCGTGCGCGCCTGATCGGTCAGAACGATGATCCGCGACCGGCGATCGGCAGGGTGCGGGCGACGCTCGATGTGGCCGCGCTCCGCCAACCTGTCGAGCAGTTTCGTGGTCGAGGCCGTGGAGATCGCAAGGTGTGTGGCGATCTCGTGGGGCGAAACCCACTCCCCCCGTTGCTCGCGGACGATGAGCATCCGCAGGGCCGCGAGGTCGGAGCCGTTCATGTCCATGTCACTGCGCAGCACGCCGTGCAGGCGGTCCATGGAGTCGGTGAACGACCGTACGGCGACAAGCGCCTCGCGGACGATCTGATCTCTGTCTGTCGCTGGGATCCATCGGTCGGTCACGCTGGACACCCCCTCACTCGAAAGGTAGTATCCCTTAAAATTGCTAGCTAAACTAGCTATAAAGGAGAAGCTCGTGTCCCCCACAGAATACGTGGTTCTGCTCGACGACGATGGGAACGAGATCGGGACGGCGCCGAAGGCGAGCGTTCACGGCACGGATACGGCGCTTCACCTGGCCTTCTCGTGCCACGTGTACAACGCCCGCGGCGAGACCCTGGTCACCCGTCGCGCACTCGGGAAGACGACGTGGCCGGGTGTGTGGACCAACTCGTTCTGCGGTCACCCGCGACCCGCCGAACCGGTCATCGACGCCGTGCATCGCCGCGCCGCGGAAGAACTGGGCCTCAGCCTCCGCGACGTCCGTCTCTCACTTCCCCTTTTCCGATATCGCGCGGTCGATGCCAGCGGCATCGTCGAGCACGAGATCTGCCCCGTGTACACCGCGGTCGTCGACGACGAGCCCGACCTCAATCCGCTCGAGGTCGCCGAGGCACGGTGGGCCGACCCCGCTGACCTGGCGGTGTCGCTTCGGGCGACGCCGTGGGCGTTCAGCCCCTGGCTGGTGCTCCAAGCCGAGCAGCTCGGGGTGTTCGAGGAGGCCACCGTGCGGAGGGCGTCATGATCTCCCTCCTCGACGAGGACGCGCAAGGCCGCATCGACGACGCCATCGACCGTGCCCTGCAGCGTCTCCAGCACCGTGCGGCGCCCCTCGGCGACGGCGCGCGTGCGCTCACCGACGCCGCCGCGGCAGCCGCGGCCGACGGCAAGCGCCTCCGCCCCGCCCTGGTCGTGGCTTCGTATCGCGCCTTCGGCGGCGACCCCGCAGAAAATGCCGCGCTCTGGGATGTCGCCGCCGCCCTCGAGCTGCTCCACACCGCGTTCGTCATCCACGACGACCTCATCGACCGTGATGTCGAGAGACGAGGCATCCCGAACGTCGCGGGGCGTTTCCGCTCGCGTGCGCGCGCCTTCGGCGCCGGTCCCGACCAGGTCGCCATCGTCGGGGATGCCGCGGCTGTGCTGGCCGGTGATCTGCTGCTGTTCGAATCGTCCCGTCTCGTCGCGTGCGCCCCGGTGGACGCTGCGGCGCGCACGGCGCTCCTCGAACTGGTCGACGACGCGATCCTCGTCTCGGCATCCGGGGAACTGGCCGATGTCGAACATGCCGCGCGCGCGGACTATCCCGACACCGACGCACTGCTCGGCGCAGCCCACGACAAGACCGCGGCGTACTCCTTCGAAGCTCCCCTGCTGGCCGGGGCGGTTCTCGCCGGCGCATCGGCGGAAGCGCGGACCCGCTTGTCGCTCGCCGCCGCCGACCTGGGGTTGGCGTTCCAACTCGTCGACGACCTCATCGGTACGTTCGGTTCGCGCCGTCAGGCCGGCCGCGAGCCCGGCGCCGACTTGCGCGAAGCGAAGCGCACCCCGTTGATCGCGCTCGCGCGGGATACGAGTGCCTGGCCGCGGGTGAGTTCCGCGCTCGCTGCGGCACACACGGGGCCCATCGCGGTGCGCCGCGCGCAGCGTGAGCTCGAAGCCAGCGGCGCACGCGACGACCTCGTGGCTCTGATCGACGACCGACTGCGGCGGGCACGGGCGCGCTCGGCGTCGCCCGCCCTCCCGCCGGCCGCCGTCGCACTGCTCGCCGAAGTGGCCAACACGATCGAAGGACGCATCCCGTGACCGCCGACGCCGGCCCATCCCTCTACGATCGCTGCGCGCAGGATGCCGCCGCAGCGGTGATCGCAACCTACTCGACGTCCTTCGCGCTGGCCTGCCGGCTCCTCGGGCCGCGCGTGCGGACACACGTGAGGAGCATCTACGCGCTCGTGCGCATCGCCGACGAAGTGGTCGACGGAGCCGCCGACCGCGGCGGCCTGCCGCCGCAGACGCAGCGGCTGCTCCTGGATGAGCTCGAAGCCGAGACGCTGACCGCCATGGCACGGGGCTTCAGCACGAACCTCATCGTGCACGCTTTCGCGTTGGCGGCTCGCGAATGCGGTATCGGCCACGAGCTCGTGCGACCGTTCTTCTCCTCGATGCGCACCGATCTGACCCGCACGCGGCACGACGACGCCTCCCACGACGACTATGTCTACGGGTCGGCCGAGGTCGTCGGGCTGATGTGCCTGCAGGTGTTCGTCAACGCCGGCAGGTCGGAGGCGATCACTCCCGCCCCGGCGCTCGTCGACGGCGCCCGTCGCCTGGGCGCCGCCTTCCAGGACGTCAACTTCCTGCGCGACCGGGCCGACGACGAGACCCGTCTCGGCCGCGACTACCTCGGTGTGCAGGCCGGCCGCCACGATCGCTCCGCCGTTCTGGACCGGATCGACGCCGATCTGGATGCCGCGGCCACGGTGATCCCCGACCTTCCCGCCGACTGCCGCCGCGCCGTGACGACCGCTCACGGCCTCTTCGCCGAGTTGGCGCGGCGCCTCCGCGAGGACGACTCGACGACACGCGTGTCGGTACCATCGTCCGTCAAAGCGTCGATCGCGGCGCGAGCCCTGGCCGGGCGACCCCCGAAACGGAGCGACGCATGACCCGCACCGCCCTGGTGATCGGCGGAGGAATCTCGGGCCTCGCCACCGCAGCGCTGCTCGCCCGCGACGGGTGGGAGGTCGACCTCCACGAGGCGGCGGACGCCCTCGGCGGTCGGGCCGGCTCGTGGGAGCGGGACGGTTTCCGTTTCGACACCGGCCCCAGCTGGTACCTCATGCCCGATGTGTTCGACCACTTCTTCCGACTGTGCGGAACGACGGCGGCCGACGAACTCGATCTGGTCCCGCTGACGCCCGCCTATCGCGTCTATGCGGAGCCGGATGCCGGTGAAACCTCTTCCCCCGTCGATGTCGTGTCGGGGCGGGCGGCCGTGCGGGAGCTCTTCGAGAGCCGGGAGGCGGATGCCGGCGCACGCCTCGACGACTATCTCGACTCCGCTTCCGACGCCTACGAGCTGGCGGTGTCACGCTTCCTCTACGACACCTACGCCACCACCAGGGGCCTCCGCGACCCGGCCGTCGCCGGCCAGCTCCCCCGACTCGCGCCGCTTCTCACCCGGTCGCTGCACGACCACGTGGCCCGTCGCTTCGAGGATCCGCTGCTCCGGCAGATCCTCGGCTACCCCGCCGTCTTC
>Ga0207655_1004087_pt1 | contig 10504 bp, 9 predicted proteins | sample KBSM44metaG_FD_184398 | JGI IMG/M metagenome (GOLD analysis project Ga0207655, IMG submission 184398) | Miscanthus rhizosphere microbial communities from Kellogg Biological Station, Michigan, USA - KBS M4-4 metaG (SPAdes) (version 2) | ecosystem: Host-associated > Plants > Roots > Rhizosphere >... | reverse complement strand
AGCCGAGGTTGCGCATCACGATGCGGCGCTCGTCGTCGGTCAGGCCTTCCGGGTTTTTCCAGAGGGCGATGTCGGCGGTCATGTTGACTTCTTGCGGCATCCAGTGGTTTGCGCAGCCGTCCAGGTACTTCTGCCAGGCCCAGTCGTACTTGAAAGGTACGAGTTGGTTAAGGTCGGCGCGGCAGTTGATCATGCGCTTTTCGTCAACGGCGACACGGGCGGAGGCGCCTTCGAGTTCGGCGAGGCCTTCGGCGACGTCGAGGGAATCCAGTGCAGCCTTGGCGCGGGCCACGGCGGCCGAGTCGTCGGCGGTCACGGCGCGGGCTTCCAGCGCTGCGGCACCGCCGGCGCTGTCGAGGCGGTCCATGTTGGCTTCAGTAGCGTGGCCGGCGTTGGCGCCTTTCACTGCTGCTACTTCACTGTCTTCTTTGTCGAATTCGTCCCAGCTCAGCATGACGTGTCGTCTCCTGCGTGAGGGCCTGTCGCCCCGTGTGAAACCTGATTGGTTGGTTTTTCACACGGTCGTACAGACCGCGTTGGATCTTAAGGAATCGTTTTTTGCGGCAGCCAAGGCAGGCAATAAAACAGAATTTTGTACGGGTTTCCGAGAGCCTCTGACGGGCGCAGATCAGCGTTGACGCTGCTGCGGGGCTTCAGAATGGCTTTTGCTCCCTGTAAGGGAATATTGCTGACCCGATTAGGGCGGCATTATAGGGAAAAAAACGCGGGCGTGGGGGAGGGCGAAACACCGCAGGGCGTTCGATTGGCCGGGTGATTTCGATCGGAGCGAGGGTTTACAGGGCTTTCGCTGGGATTGGCCGGCGAGAATTTTTTTTCATTAATTTTTTTGCGAGGCTTCGGTTGCTCAAGAAATGAGCAAAAAACCGGGTTTTTCACTATATCTTGTGTTTTGCAAGCCTTTTGAGCGACTCCAGACACAACTGAGCCCGACCGAAGCCGGGCTGGAATCGACCCTCAAATGAGGCGCTGAGCGGTCCGATTCGGTGCAGTCTCAATCATCAATTGGTGCAGCCGTTGCCCATGACGCTGTAACGCAGGATGTGGCGCTGACCCTTGGAGTCGTCGTACTCCATTTTTGCCGGTACCACTTCGCAGACATTCGGCACTTCGCTCATCGATACAACTTTGGCGATGTCCAGGTGAGTGGAGTAAGTGTATTCCTCGATAACCGGTTGTTGCTGCGCGACATCAGTCGGAACCTCATCTGCCATGGCGGTTGCGCACAGACTGCTGAGGGCCAGAACCAATAAAGCTTTCATTTCAGATTTACCTTTTTGAGGTCGAGTGGGGTCACGCAACCTTTTTAGGGTTGCGTGTGGAACTTCATCATTTGCAGTTATTACTTGAGAGCTGGATTAACGGCCTTCGTGGGGGCTGTAACGTTGTTAATCGCGTTTGCCTTGTCGGCGAGGTGGATTTTAGGGAGGAGGGGTGGGGGTAAACAGGTGGGGTTTTGATAAACACTTTTGGCAGATTTGGTAACAATCGGTCGTCAGGGTGGGGAAGAGCGTTTTCTGGCGATGCAATTTGTCTGGGGAACCGAGTTGTCTGGATCGCTTGCAGGCAAGCTCCTACAAGGGGTTTGGGGTGTTTGGGGGTAGTGCGTCGGGCTTGCTGTCTGGGTATCGCCATGTTTTGTAGGGGCTTGTTACTACCATCGTCGAATGGTTCTATGGGCCCGGCCCGGCTACAACGGGGTCATACAAAAACAACTATTCCACCGAGGTAAGAAAGATGAGTGCGGCTTCTCTGTATCCCGTTCGTCCCGAGGTTCTGGCCAATACGCTGACTGACGAGGCGACCTACAAAGCCATGTACCAGCAGTCGGTCGTCAACCCTGACGGTTTCTGGCGCGAGCAAGCCAAGCGCCTCGACTGGATCAAGCCTTTCACCACGGTGAAGCAGACTTCCTTCGACGATCACCATGTCGACATCAAATGGTTCGCCGACGGCACCCTGAACGTTTCCTACAACTGCCTCGACCGTCATCTGGCCGAGCGCGGCGACCAAGTCGCAATCATCTGGGAAGGCGACGATCCTTCCGAAAGCCGCAACATCACTTATCGCGAACTCCACGAGCAAGTGTGCAAGCTAGCCAACGCCCTGCGTGGTCAGGACGTGCACCGCGGCGACGTGGTGACTATCTATATGCCGATGATCCCTGAAGCCGTGGTCGCCATGCTGGCCTGCACCCGGATCGGCGCGATTCATTCGGTGGTGTTCGGTGGTTTCTCGCCGGAGGCGCTGGCGGGGCGGATCATCGACTGCAAATCGAAAGTGGTCATCACCGCTGACGAAGGCATCCGTGCCGGCAAGAAGATCTCGCTGAAGGCCAACGTCGACGACGCGCTGACCAACCCGGAAACCAGCAGCATCCAGAAAGTCATCGTGTGCAAGCGCACCGGTGGCGACATCAAGTGGAACCAGCATCGCGACATCTGGTACGAAGACCTGATGAAAGTGGCGGGCACCGTCTGCGCGCCAAAAGAGATGGGCGCCGAAGAAGCGCTGTTCATCCTTTATACCTCTGGCTCGACCGGCAAACCGAAGGGCGTGCAGCACACCACCGGCGGTTATCTGCTGTACGCGGCGATGACCCACGAGCGTGTGTTCGACTACCGTCCGGGCGAAATCTACTGGTGCACCGCCGACGTCGGCTGGGTCACCGGCCACAGCTACATCGTCTACGGCCCGCTGGCCAATGGCGCGACCACGCTGCTGTTCGAAGGCGTGCCGAACTACCCGGACATCACCCGGGTGGCGAAGATCGTCGACAAGCACAAGGTCAACATCCTCTACACCGCACCGACCGCGATCCGCGCGATGATGGCGTCCGGCACCGCCGCCGTTGAAGGCGCGGATGGCAGCAGCCTGCGTCTGCTCGGTTCGGTCGGCGAGCCGATCAACCCGGAAGCCTGGGACTGGTACTACAAGAATGTCGGCAAGTCGCGTTGCCCGATCGTTGATACCTGGTGGCAGACCGAAACCGGCGGCAACATGATGAGCCCACTGCCGGGTGCGCATGCACTGAAGCCGGGTTCGGCGGCACGTCCGTTCTTTGGAGTGGTACCGGCGCTGGTCGACAACCTCGGCAACATCATCGAGGGCGAGGCCGAGGGCAATCTGGTGATTCTCGATTCGTGGCCGGGTCAGGCGCGCACGCTGTATGGCGACCATGACCGCTTCGTCGACACCTACTTCAAGACCTTCCGTGGCATGTACTTCACCGGTGACGGTGCGCGGCGTGACGCCGATGGTTACTACTGGATCACCGGGCGTGTCGACGACGTGCTCAACGTCTCCGGCCACCGCATGGGTACCGCCGAGATCGAAAGCGCGATGGTCGCCCACCCGAAAGTCGCCGAAGCGGCGGTGGTCGGTGTGCCGCATGACATCAAGGGGCAGGGCATTTATGTCTATGTCACCTTGAAGAATGGTGAAGAGCCGAGCGAGCAACTGCGTCTGGAACTGAAGAACTGGGTGCGCAAAGAGATCGGCCCGATCGCTTCGCCGGACGTGATCCAGTGGGCGCCGGGGCTGCCGAAGACCCGTTCGGGCAAGATCATGCGGCGGATTCTGCGCAAGATTGCTACGGCTGAGTACGATGGGTTGGGGGATATCTCGACCCTGGCGGATCCGGGTGTGGTGCAGCATTTGATTGATACGCACAAGACGATGAATGTGGCTTAAGTAGAACGTCTGAAAAGAACAAAGCCCCGTCCGGTGTATGCCGGGTGGGGCTTTTTTGTATCTGGAGTTTTTGTGGGGGCTGGGCTGGCCCCTTCGCGAGCAAGCCCGCTCCCACAGGTTGAAGTGTGTTCTGTCTGGAGGAATGCAGTCCAGCCGGGGCTATTTTGTCTGGTGGGGTTGTGGTGGTTTTGCTGGCCTCTTCGCGAGCAAGCTCGCTCCCACGGTGGGCCTGCATTCTTTCAGACAGAATGCGATCAACCTGTGGGAGCGGGCTTGCTCGCGAAGACAATCTGTCAGACGCCGCAGTAATCCCCTGTCAGAAACCCAGCCAATAATTATCGATTTCCTGTGCAAGCCATTTCCCGCTGTTACCCATGCCTACCCGAGTAACCAAATGTGTAACCGCCCGCCCCGCCGCGGGGCGAAGGGAAACGCAATGCCCCGTTTTAGAGCCTTAAAACCCCCGGTGAAAAATAAGACACAACGCTGCGCTTGCCGGATTAGAAGGGTTTGCGAATAATAGGCCCGCAATTTGCAGCATAGATCGGTTCACTGTCTTTCGCTCTTGCATGAATTTGCAAGGCTGTCAATGCGCCCGGGTGGGTTTCTCTGTGCATCTGTAATTAGTTGTCGCATTGAAGAAATATCGGCTTCGGGCCTGTCGTTAGAATGCCGATCACTCGCTCATCGTGGCTGACGTTGAAACCCCGAGGGTTTCAATGGGAAATTTCCCACCGATGCTGCACCGCTTTCCCGATTCACCCATTCGCATATTGGGCTGTCGCTCACTCTGCCGTTTTTGCCCTTTACCGATGGAGTCCCAAGATGAAGAAACTTGTGCTGCTTGGCGCCCTGGCACTGTCCGTGCTGTCGCTGAATTCCTTCGCTGATGAAAAACCTCTGAAGATCGGTATCGAAGCGGCTTACCCTCCGTTCGCTTCCAAAGCGCCGGATGGCAGCATCGTTGGTTTCGACTACGACATCGGCAATGCCTTGTGTGAAGAAATGAAGGTCAAGTGCCAGTGGGTCGAGCAAGAGTTCGACGGTCTGATCCCGGCACTGAAAGTGCGCAAGATCGACGCGATCCTGTCGTCGATGTCGATCACCGAAGACCGCAAGAAATCCGTGGACTTCACCAACAAGTACTACAACACCCCGGCTCGTCTGGTCATGAAGCAAGGCACCGTTGTCAGCGACAACCTGTCTGAGCTCAAAGGCAAGAACATCGGTGTGCAACGTGGTTCGATTCACGAGCGTTTCGCCCGCGAAGTCCTGGCCCCGCTGGGTGCCGAGATCAAGCCATACGGTTCGCAGAACGAAATCTACCTCGACGTGGCCGCCGGTCGCCTCGACGGTACCGTGGCTGATGCCACCCTGCTGCAGGACGGCTTCCTGAACACTGATTCCGGCAAAGGCTTCGCCTTCGTTGGCCCGCAGTTCACCGACGTCAAATACTTCGGCGACGGCGTAGGCATCGCGGTGCGCAAGGGTGACGCGCTGAAAGACAAGATCAACGCTGCGATCGCGGCCATCCGTGAAAACGGTAAATACAAAGCTATCCAGGACAAGTACTTCGCCTTCGATATCTACGGCAAGTAACACGTCTCTGCGACAAGTCAGAAATGGCGCAAGCAACAGGATCTCTGCGGTTTGCGCCATTTTTTCATCCCAACTTTCGAGGACCTGAATCATGTTGAAAGGCTACGGGGCTGTCATCCTCGATGGCGCATGGCTGACGCTTCAGCTCGCCTTGTCGTCCATGGCCCTGGCCATCGTTCTCGGGCTGATCGGGGTCGCGTTGCGCCTGTCGCCGATTCGCTGGCTGGCGTGGCTGGGCGATCTGTATTCCACGGTGATCCGCGGGATTCCCGACCTGGTACTGATCCTGCTGATTTTCTACGGCGGTCAGGACTTGCTCAACCGTGTTGCGCCGATGCTCGGCTATGACGACTACATCGACCTGAATCCGCTGGCCGCCGGTATCGGCACCCTCGGTTTCATCTTCGGTGCGTACCTTTCGGAAACCTTCCGCGGCGCGTTCATGGCGATCCCAAAAGGCCAGGCCGAAGCGGGCATGGCCTACGGCATGAGTAGTTTTCAGGTGTTTTTCCGGGTGATGGTGCCGCAGATGATTCGCCTGGCGATTCCTGGCTTCACCAACAACTGGCTGGTGCTGACCAAGGCCACCGCGCTGATTTCGGTGGTCGGTCTGCAAGACATGATGTTCAAGGCCAAGCAGGCGGCAGATGCCACCCGCGAGCCTTTCACCTTCTTCCTCGCAGTGGCGGCGATGTACCTGGTGATCACCAGTGTCTCGTTGCTGGCGCTGCGTCACCTTGAGAAGCGCTACTCGGTAGGCGTAAGGGCGGCTGATCTATGATCTTCGACTACAACGTCATTTGGGAGGCCATGCCGCTGTACCTCGGCGGCCTGCTGACCACCCTCAAACTGCTCGCGCTGTCGCTGCTGTTCGGTCTGTTGGCGGCACTGCCGCTGGGCCTGATGCGCGTCTCCAAGAATCCGATCATCAACGGCGCCGCGTGGCTCTACACCTACGTGATCCGCGGCACGCCGATGCTGGTGCAACTGTTTTTGATCTATTACGGTCTGGCCCAGTTCGAAGCGGTGCGTGAAAGCTTCTTGTGGCCGTGGCTGTCCAGCGCCACGTTCTGTGCGTGCCTGGCGTTCGCGATCAATACCAGCGCCTACACCGCCGAAATCATCGCCGGCAGCCTCAAGGCCACGCCGAACGGCGAGATTGAAGCCGCCAAGGCCATGGGCATGTCGCGCTTCAAGCTGTACAAGCGCATTCTGTTGCCGTCGGCCCTGCGCCGGGCACTGCCGCAGTACAGCAACGAAGTGATCATGATGCTGCAGACCACCAGTCTGGCGTCCATCGTGACCCTGATTGACATCACCGGCGCGGCCCGTACCGTCAACGCGCAGTACTACCTGCCGTTCGAGGCGTACATCACCGCCGGCGTGTTCTACCTGTGCCTGACCTTCATCCTGGTGAAGCTGTTCAAGCTGGCCGAGCGCCGCTGGTTGAGCTACCTCGCCCCGCGGAAGCACTGATATGGAACGCATCGACCACGTATTGCCGTGGAGCCACCTGGGCAGCGAGCGCAAGATCTCGGTCTTCCGATTCGGCAGCGGTGAGCGCAAGGCTTACATCCAAGCCAGCCTGCACGCCGACGAACTGCCGGGCATGCGCACCGCCTGGGAGCTGAAAAAACGCCTCGGCGAACTCGAAGCCCAAGGCCTGCTCAACGGTGTGATCGAGCTGGTGCCGGTCGCCAACCCGCTGGGCCTCGGCCAGTTGCTGCAAGGCAATCATCAGGGGCGTTTCGAGGCGGGCAGCGGCAAGAATTTCAACCGCGATTTCGTCGAGCTGAGCGCGCCGGTGGCGGCGACGCTGGCCGAGCGTCTTGCTGACGATCCGCACGCCAACATTCGCCTGATTCGTCAGGCCATGGCGGATCATCTGGCGGCGTTGCCCGAGGCGAGCAGTCAGTTGCAAGGCATGCAGCGCGTTTTGCTCAGCCACGCCTGCACTGCCGATGTGGTGCTTGATCTGCATTGCGATGCTGAAGCGGCGCTGCACATGTATGCGCTGCCGCAGCACTGGCCGCAGTGGCGTTCGCTGGCTGCGCATCTGAACGTGAAGGTCGGTCTGCTGGCGGAAGATTCCGGCGGCAGCTCCTTCGATGAAGCGTGCTCGTTGCCGTGGTTGCGTCTGTCGCGGCAGTTCCCGGACGCGCAGATCCCTCTGGCGTGCCTGGCGACCACCGTCGAGTTGGGCGGTCAGGCCAATACCGACCGCGTTGATGCGCAAGCCTGGGCTGAAGGCATTCTGGCGTTCCTTGCCGAGCAAGGCCTGATCACTGGCGAGTGGCCGAAGCCGGCCAGCGAACCGTGCGAAGGCATGCCGTTCGAAGGCACTGAATTACTGTTGGCGCCCCACCCCGGTGTGGTGAGTTTCCTGCGTAAACCCGGCGAGTGGGTTGAAGCCGGGGATGAGATTTTCGAAGTGATCGACCCTGTGTCCGATCGGGTCAGCACGGTGTGTGCTGGTACGTCCGGTGTGCTGTTTGCCATTGAACGGCTGCGCTATGCCCAACCCGGTTTCTGGCTGGCCAAGGTGGCGGGGCGCGAAGCGCTGCGTCACGGGCGCTTGCTCAACGACTGACTGACTGTTTTTGTGAGAACCGACCGCATGTACAAACTTGAAGTCCAAGACCTGCATAAACGCTATGGCAGTCACGAAGTGCTCAAGGGCGTGTCCCTGAAAGCGGCAGCCGGCGATGTGATCAGCATCATCGGCTCCAGTGGCTCCGGCAAAAGTACTTTCCTGCGTTGCATCAACCTGCTTGAGCAGCCACACGCGGGCAAGATCCTGCTCAACAACGAAGAGCTGAAACTGGTAGCGAACAAGGACGGCGCGCTGAAAGCTGCTGATCCGAAACAGCTGCAACGCATGCGTTCGCGCCTGTCGATGGTGTTCCAGCATTTCAACCTGTGGTCGCACATGACTGCGCTGGAAAACATCATGGAAGCGCCGGTCCACGTACTGGGCGTGTCCAAGGCCGAAGCCCGCGAGAAAGCCGAGCACTACCTGAACAAGGTTGGTGTGGCCCATCGTAAAGATGCGTTCCCGGGGCACATGTCCGGTGGCGAACAGCAGCGCGTGGCAATCGCCCGTGCGCTGGCGATGGAACCGGAAGTGATGCTGTTCGACGAACCGACTTCGGCCCTCGACCCGGAACTGGTCGGCGACGTGCTGAAGGTGATGCAGGCCCTTGCTCAGGAAGGCCGCACCATGGTCGTGGTGACGCACGAAATGGGCTTCGCCCGTGAAGTGTCGAACCAGTTGGTGTTCCTGCACAAAGGGGTCGTGGAAGAGAGCGGCAACCCGCGCGAAGTGCTGGTCAATCCGCAATCGGAGCGCTTGCAACAATTCCTGTCGGGTAGCTTGAAGTAATCAGAACTGCCGATATGCACCGGAATAGTGCATGCTTCGCAGCCTGAAGGCTGGCTACAATCCCTGTGGGAGCTGGCTTGCCAGCGATAGCGGTGGGCCAGTTGGCATTTCTGGTACAGATTCACCGCCATCGCTGGCAAGCCAGCTCCCACAGTGGATCGGTGCAGGTTTCGAGATTTGCGTTCATTTACGGGCTAGCATTGGCCCATGCCTTCATCACCGTTCTTCGTTTCGGATTGCCCGCCCATGACTGCCCATCGAATTGGTTTCCTGATTTGGCCCAGCACTAAAGCTTTGACGCTGGCGCTGGCGGAGGAGGCCTTGCGTGTTGCTCAGCGGGTGCATCCGGAGGTGGTTTACGAATTGTCGTTCCTCCAGGCCGAAACCCTGACAGACGTTGCGGCCGAGGGGGCGTGGCAACTGCCCGGCGAGGCGTGGACCGGCAAGCTGGAAAACTTCCAGAAACTGTTCCTGCTCGCCGACGAGCCGCCGACCACCCTGGCCCCGGCCCTCAGCAGCGCGCTCAAGCAACTGGTGCGGGCCGGTTGCGTGATCGGTGGTCTGTCGGCCGGTGTCTATCCGTTGGCGCAGCTCGGTCTGCTCGACGGTTATCGTGCGGCCGTGCATTGGCGCTGGCAGGACGATTTCGCTGAGCGTTTCCCGAAAGTCATCGCCACCAGTCACCTGTTCGACTGGGATCGTGATCGCCTGACCGCGTGTGGCGGCATGTCGGTGCTCGACCTGCTGCTGGCGGTGCTGGCCCGTGATCATGGGGCAGAACTGGCCGGTGCGGTGTCCGAAGAACTGGTGGTCGAGCGCATCCGCGAGGGCGGTGAACGCCAGCGCATTCCACTGCAGAACCGCCTCGGTTCCAGCCATCCGAAGCTCACCCAAGCGGTGTTGCTGATGGAAGCCAACATCGAAGAGCCGCTGACCACCGACGAAATCGCCCAGCACGTGTGCGTGTCCCGTCGACAGCTGGAGCGGATCTTCAAGCAATACCTCAACCGCGTGCCGAGCCAGTACTACCTGGAACTGCGCCTGAACAAGGCCCGGCAGATGTTGATGCAAACCAGCAAGTCGATCATCCAGATCGGCCTGTCTTGCGGTTTCTCCTCCGGGCCGCATTTCTCCAGCGCCTACCGCAACTTCTTCGGCGCCACGCCGCGTGAAGATCGCAACCAGCGGCGCAGCAGCAGTCCGTTCGAACTGTCGTCAGTGCCGCCGGAGCGCGGTTGACGCACCCCGGCAGAACCCGCTGAGCGTCACTCATCGACCCCCGAATCTTCAGACGTGGACACCTCCATTTCCGCCCGTTCGATGACGGCTTCCACGCCAAAATCGATGCGGTGCTTTCTGAAGTAGGCGATCAGCCGTTGCAGGCTCAGCTCAGAGAGCGGATTGCTCCGCAGGCTGAATTTTTCCGCACGCTCTTCTGGCAACTCCAGAATATCGCTGGGAACCTGGGTGATCGCGTTGTCGCTCAGGTCGGCGATTTCCAGGTGTTCGAGTTGCAGCAAGCCCGGCGGCAGGCTGGTGATGCCGCTGTTGTCCAGCATCAGCGTTTGCAGATGGGTCATCTGGCTGACATCCGGGGTCTCGCCCAATGGGTTGTCACTCAGGTCCAGGTGATCCAGACGCTCCATTTGCGCAAGCTCAAGGGCGTTTTGCGGCGTGAGCGTCAACTCGCAGTGTGAAAGCGACAAATAGGTCAGCTTGGCCATGCGAAACACCGCCGGCGGAATGTGTTCAAGCCGATATTGATAAATCGTCAGTCCTCTGAGGCTGGCAAACGTCTCGACAAACCTGTCG
>Ga0207655_1004086_pt1 | contig 10506 bp, 13 predicted proteins | sample KBSM44metaG_FD_184398 | JGI IMG/M metagenome (GOLD analysis project Ga0207655, IMG submission 184398) | Miscanthus rhizosphere microbial communities from Kellogg Biological Station, Michigan, USA - KBS M4-4 metaG (SPAdes) (version 2) | ecosystem: Host-associated > Plants > Roots > Rhizosphere >... | reverse complement strand
GTCATCGAGCAGGACCTGGACCAGGGCCTGGGCAACTTCGCCAGCAACAGCTTCGACGTGGTGATCATGACCCAGGCCCTGCAGGCCGTGGAGTACCCCGACCGCATCCTCGACGAGATGCTGCGCGTGGGCCGTCAATGCATCATCACCTTCCCCAACTTCGGCCACTGGCGCTGCCGTTGGTACCTGGCGACCAAAGGCCGCATGCCGGTTTCGGACTTCATGCCGTATACCTGGTACAACACGCCGAACATCCACTTCTGTACCTTCGCCGACTTCGAAGAGCTGTGCCACGAGCGCCATGCCAAGGTCCTTGACCGCCTGGCCGTCGACCACTTGCACCGTAATGGGTGGGGCGGCCGGCTATGGCCTAATCTTCTAGGTGAGATCGGCATCTATCGCGTCAGCAGCCCTGGCCTGCAGGAGCACCAGCTCGCGGTTTGACGCCCACTGGAGGAATCGCACCATGCGTCGCCTGACCCTGTTCCTGATCAGCCTGTGCCTGGCCCTGCCCGTACTGGCTGCCGATGCCGCCCGTCCCGAGCGCAAGGAAGTGTTTGGCGACGTGACGGTACACTACAGCGCGTTCACCTCGAGCATGCTGACACCAGAGGTGGCCGCAGCCACGGGCCTGGTGCGCAGCAAGAACCAGGGCGTGCTCAACATTGCCGTGCTCAAGGCCAACAAGCCGGCCATGGCGGTCGTCAGCGGCACGGTGAAGGACCTGACCGGGCGCAGTAGCCCGCTGTCCTTCAAGCAGATCAACGAACAGGGCGCGGTGTACTACATCGCCCAGTTCAAGATCGAACAGCCCGAAACCGTGACCTTCGACCTCAATGTCGAAACCGGCGGCATCAGTCACTCTCTCAGCTTCAACCAGGAAGTGTTCCCAGGCGAATGATGAATTTCCAGCAACTCGTATTGGCCAGCCACAATGCCGGCAAACTCAAGGAACTCCAGGCCATGCTCGGAGCCTCCGTACAGCTGCGCTCGATCGGCGAATTCAGCCAGGTCGAGCCAGAGGAAACCGGCCTGTCGTTCGTCGAGAACGCCATTCTCAAGGCACGCAATGCCGCGCGCATCTCTGGCCTGCCGGCACTGGCCGACGACTCGGGCCTGGCAGTCGACTACCTGGGTGGTGCGCCGGGCATCTACTCCGCACGCTATGCCGATGGCAAGGGTGATGCGGCGAACAATGCCAAGCTGCTGGAGGCCTTGAAAGAGGTGCCTGAGGCTGAGCGTGGCGCGCAGTTCGTCTGTGTGCTGGCGCTGGTGCGTCACGCCGACGACCCACTGCCGATCCTGTGCGAAGGCCTGTGGCACGGGCGCATCATGTTCGAAGCCAGCGGCGAGCACGGCTTTGGCTACGACCCGCTGTTCTGGGTACCGGAGCGCAATTGCTCGAGCGCGGACCTCGCCCCGGTCGACAAGAACCAGCTCAGCCACCGCGCCCGCGCCATGGCCCTGCTGCGTCAACGCCTGGGCCTGGCATGATCGAAACGTTGTCCACCCAGCCGTTCCCGACGGGGGCGGCGGGTTTCGCCGTGCTGCCGCCCTTGGCGTTGTACATCCACATCCCGTGGTGCGTGCGCAAGTGCCCTTATTGCGACTTCAACTCCCACGCGGCTGGCCCCGAGCTGCCTGAAGAGGCGTACGTCGACGCCCTGCTGACCGACCTCGATCAAGAGCTTGTAGCCGTGCAGGGGCGCCCGATCAGCTCGATCTTCTTCGGTGGCGGCACGCCGAGCCTGTTCAGCGCCAATGCGCTCGGCCGCCTGCTGCGCGGTGTTGAACAGCGCATCCCGTTCGCACCAGACATCGAAATCACCCTGGAGGCCAACCCAGGCACGTTCGAGCAGGAGAAATTCAAGGCGTACCGGCAAACCGGCATCAACCGCCTGTCCATCGGCGTGCAAAGCTTCCAGCCCGCCAAACTCGAGGCGCTCGGGCGCATTCACAATGGCGACGAAGCAATCCGCGCTGCGGGCATGGCCCGCGCCGCAGGGTTCGACAACTTCAACATGGACTTGATGCACGGCCTGCCCGAGCAGTCGCTGGACGATGCCCTGGGTGACCTGCGCCAAGCCATCGAGCTGGGGCCAACCCACTTGTCCTGGTACCAGCTGACCGTAGAGCCCAACACGGTGTTCTGGAACCAGCCCCCCGAGCTGCCCGAAGACGACATCCTCTGGGACATCCAGGAGGCGGGGCAGGCGCTGATGGCCGAGCACGGCTACCGCCAGTACGAGGTTTCCGCCTATGCCCAGCCAGGCCGTGCAGCCAAGCACAACCTCAACTACTGGCGCTTTGGTGATTTCATCGGTATCGGTGCCGGCGCCCACGGCAAGCTGACCTTCGCCGACGGGCGCATCCTGCGCACCTGGAAAACCCGCCTGCCCAAGGACTACCTGAACCTGGCCAAGCCGTTCAAGGCCGGTGAAAAGCTGCTGCCGGCCGAAGAATTGCCCTTCGAATTCCTGATGAATGCCTTGCGCCTGACCGATGGCGTGGAAGCCGAACTGTTTACCCTGCGCACCGGCCTGCCGCTGGCACAGCTGGTCGAGGCACGGCGTGCCGCCGAACAAAAAGGCCTTTTGCAGGTCGAACCGGATCGATTGGTGGCCACGCCACGCGGCCAGTTGTTCCTCAATGACCTGCTGCAGTATTTCTTGACCTAAGGATGACCCATGGATCTGGTACTTGATCTGCTCGCGACGGTTTCACGCTGGAGCCGCAGCAACCTGTCGGAGATTTCGCTGGCCTTGGTAGGCTGCCTGCTGGTGCTGTTCGGCACCGATATCAAAGCCTGGGCCGAGCAACGCATCGGCAGCTTGGCGGGCGCGCTGCGCGTGCCAGTGATGGCCTTGCTGGTGATGATCGGCAGCGGTGCGGCGCTGATCTATGCCACGCCATGGGTGGTGAAAGGGCTGAGCCAGTTCAATAACTATGCGCTGGCACCGGTGCTGCTGGTGGTGCTGGTGTTGATCGGCGTGGTGGCTGATCGGCGGGGTTGATTTACGCCTGCAGAGCTGCATCTACTCTGTGGAAGCGGAGACTCCGTCCTCTCGCTTTCATAAAAAAACCGCCTCTCTCAAGGCGGTTTTTTTTGCCTGCATTTCTGCAAGCGCTGCGGTTCAATCGGCTGAATCAGCTGATCAATCCACCTTTTCGAACTTCAAATCCCAAACGCCATGCCCCAAGCGCTCACCACGGCGCTCGAACTTGGTGATCGGCCGCTCTTGCGGACGCGGCACATAGGCGCCATCCGCCGCCTGGTTACGGTAACCCGGCGCAGCGCTCATCACTTCCAGCATGTACTCGGCATACGGCTCCCAGTCGGTCGCCATGTGGAACACGCCACCGGGCTTGAGCTTGCGGCGCACCAGCTCGGCGAACTCCAGCTGGACGATGCGGCGTTTGTGATGGCGTGCCTTGTGCCAAGGGTCCGGGAAGAACAGCATCAGCCGGTCGAGGCTGTTGTCGGCCACGCAGCGGTTCAGCACTTCGATGGCATCGCAATCGTACACCCGCAGGTTCTTCAGGCCCTGGGTCAACACGCCATTGAGCAGCGCGCCAACACCCGGACGGTGTACTTCGACACCGATGAAGTCCAGTTCAGGGGCGGCAGCCGCCATCTCCAGCAGGGAGTGGCCCATACCGAAACCGATCTCCAGGGTGCGCGGCGCAGCGCGGCCGAACACCTGGTCATAGTCCACCGGGCTGTCGGCCAGGGGCAGGATGAACTGTGGGCCACCCTGGTCCAGGCCGCGTTGCTGGCCTTCGGTCATGCGACCGGCGCGCATCACGAAACTCTTGATACGGCGGTGTGGGCGCTCTTCGCCTTCGGCGGTGATCGGCGTTTCTTGCGATTCAGTCATCAGGAGCTCTTACTTGATCAGACCATCCAGCGGCGAAGAGGCGCTGGCATAGAGTTTCTTCGGCATGCGGCCGGCCAGGTAGGCCATGCGACCTGCCACGATAGCGTGCTTCATGGCTTCGGCCATCAGCACCGGTTGCTGGGCGTGGGCGATGGCCGAGTTCATCAGCACCGCCTCGCAACCCATTTCCATGGCGATGGTGGCATCGGAGGCGGTACCCACGCCGGCATCGACCAGCACCGGCACCTTGGATTCTTCCAGGATGATCTGCAGGTTGTAGGGGTTGCAGATGCCCAGTCCGGTACCGATCAGGCCTGCCAGCGGCATGACCGCAATGCAGCCGACTTCGGCCAGCTGACGGGCGATGATCGGGTCGTCGCTGGTGTATACCATCACGTCGAAACCGTCCTTGACCAGTACTTCAGCGGCCTTGAGGGTCTCGATCACGTTGGGGAACAACGTCTTCTGGTCGGCCAGGACTTCCAGCTTGACCAGGTTGTGGCCATCGAGCAGTTCACGGGCCAGGCGGCAGGTGCGCACGGCTTCGACCGCGTCGTAGCAGCCAGCGGTGTTCGGCAGGATGGTGTAACGGTCTGGCGGCAGTACGTCGAGCAGGTTCGGCTCGCCCGGGTTCTGGCCGATGTTGGTACGACGCACAGCGACGGTGACGATCTCGGCACCCGAGGCCTCGATGGCCAGGCGGGTTTCTTCCATGTCACGGTATTTGCCGGTGCCGACCAGCAGGCGCGACTGGAAAGTGCGCCCGGCCAGGGTAAAGGGCTTGTCGCTACGAACGTTGCTCATCGTTGTTCCTCGGGAAAAGGTTACTGGGCTTGCATGTGAACCGCCGAGCTGTAATCAGCCGCCGCCGATGGCGTGGACCACTTCGACCTGGTCGCCGTCGTTCAGCTGCGTGCTGTCATGCAGGCTACGCGGCACGATGTCCAGGTTCAGTTCCACGGCTACCCGGCGCCCGGTGAGTTCCAGGCGGGTCAGCAGGGCCGCGACGCTTTCGCCAGCGGGCAGTTCGTAAGGTTCACCGTTCAGTTGAATGCGCATGCGCACGGCCACCGTTGTTCTTTGGGGCCCGCATTCTAGCGCTGAACAACCCTTGAACCCAAGGGCGGTGCACGCCATTAGTCGCGATTGTGGACCGCTCGGTCAGCCCAGCCGCCAGGCTGCCAGGCCCAGGCACAACCAACCGGCCAGGAAGCACAGCCCGCCAATGGGCGTGATGATGCCGAGCTTGCTTACACCCGTCAGGGTCAGCAGGTACAGGCTACCGGAGAACAGTACGATACCCAGCGCGAACAGACCGCCGGCCCAGCCGACCAGGCGCCCAGGCAAGTGCGCCGCAAGCACGGCAACACCGAAAATCGCCAGGGCATGCACCAGTTGGTAGGTAACCCCGGTATGAAAGATGGCCAGGTAATCTGCCGTAAGGCGGTTTTTCAGCCCGTGCGCGGCAAATGCGCCCAAGGCCACACCGGTAAAGCCAAAAAAGGCGGCAAGCATCAGGAAGCTGCGAAGCATGGGAGGACTCCTACTATCGGGTCTGTATAATGGCCCCTTCCACCTGCCCGGCCAAGCCATCGACATGCTGCCATCCCTTATCCGCCGCCTCACCCGCGCCCTGCTCTGGTTCGCTGCCGGCAGTATCGTGCTGGTGCTGGTGTTTCGCTGGGTACCGCCACCCGGCACGGCGTTGATGGCCGAGCGCAAGGTGCAGTCCTGGGTGAGTGGCGAGCCAATCGACCTGCAGCGCGACTGGCAACCGTGGGAGAACATCGCCGATGACCTGAAGGTGGCGGTCATTGCCGGTGAAGACCAGAAGTTCGCCAGCCATTGGGGCTTTGACATCCCGGCCATTCAGGCAGCGCTGGCTTATAACGAACGTGGTGGCAACATTCGTGGGGCCAGTACCTTGACCCAACAGGTGGCCAAGAACCTGTTCCTGTGGTCGGGCCGCAGCTGGTTCCGCAAGGGCCTGGAGGCGTGGTTTACCGCGCTGATCGAGCTGTTCTGGTCGAAAGAGCGGATCCTCGAGGTTTACCTCAACAGCGCCGAATGGGGCAATGGGGTGTTTGGCGCCCAGGCTGCCGCGCGCTACCACTTCGGTGTCGATGCCAGCCGCCTCAGCCGCCAGCAGGCCGCGCAGTTGGCTGCCGTGCTGCCCAGCCCGATCAAGTGGAGCGCCAGCCGGCCCAGCGCCTATGTGGCCAATCGGGCGGGTTGGATCCGGCGGCAGATGAGCCAGCTGGGCGGGCCTAGCTACCTGATGCAGCTGGATGCCTCGCGCAAACTCTGATTATCCGGGGCTGCAGTGCAGCCCCAGAAGCCCATAAAAAAGCCGCACCCCTCACAGGGCACGGCTTTTCATCCAGCAAGGCGCGAATCAGGCCGCGATCAACGCCTTGACCTTGTTCATTGCGTTCTTTTCCAACTGCCGAATACGCTCGGCCGAAACGCTGTACTTGTCCGCCAGCTCGTGCAAGGTCGCCTTCTCTTCAGCCAACCAGCGCTGGTAGAGGATGTCACGGCTACGCTCGTCCAGGCCTTGCAACGCTTCGTGCAGGTTGCTGGTGGAGTTGTCACTCCAGTCGGCATCCTCCAGCTGTACCGCCGGATCGTAGCGGTGGTCTTCCAGATAATGCGCTGGCGACTGGAAAGCGCTGTCGTCGTCGGCTTCCGCCGCCGGGTCAAAGGCCATGTCCTGACCACTCAGCCGGCTTTCCATCTCACGCACTTCACGGGGTTCAACGCCAAGGCTTTCAGCCACGCGATGGACTTCATCGTTGTTCAGCCAGGCCAGACGCTTCTTCTGGCTGCGCAGGTTGAAGAACAGTTTGCGCTGGGCCTTGGTGGTAGCCACCTTGACGATGCGCCAGTTACGCAGGATGAATTCGTGGATTTCTGCCTTGATCCAGTGCACGGCAAAGGACACCAGGCGCACCCCCATCTCAGGGTTGAAGCGCTTGACGGCCTTCATCAAGCCGACGTTGCCTTCCTGAATCAGGTCGGCCTGGGCCAGGCCATAGCCTGCATAGCTACGGGCGATATGTACGACGAAACGCAGGTGGGCCATCACCATTTGCCGAGCGGCCTCAAGATCCTGCTCATAATAGAGACGCTCGGCCAGATCACGCTCCTGCTCGACCGTCAGCAGCGGGATGCTGTTGACCGTGTGCACATAGGCTTCCAGGTTTGCACCGGGTACCAAGGCATAGGCAGGTTGCAACGATGTGGTCATTCAAGAACCTCCGACTTACTAGACTCGCGCCTTGTGGGCACTGCCAACATTGACCGGAAACCGATGAACAAGTTCCCAAAACGGTAATAAAGTCAATGCTGGCACGGGAAAAACTATCGAGGCGCTAGCTCGTTCAAGTGGCGAGCGACCGCGATCCATGCACCGATATACCCTAACAGCACCGCTCCGATCAAGAGCGACAGACCATCGGACGCCGGCACGCCGCCCAGGGCGAAGTCACTGCCGTACAAGCCGGACAGTCCGACAACCGCCTGGTTCAGCCAGTTCAGGCCGAACGCCAGGATACCCCAGGCCAAGAAACCCGCACCCAGGCCGTACAAGGCACCCATGTACAGGAAAGGCCGGCGCACATAGCTGTCGGTGCCGCCTACCAGCTTGATGACTTCGATCTCGGTGCGGCGGTTTTCAATATGTAGACGAATTGTGTTACCGATTACTAACAGCAACGCAGAAATCAGCATGACCGCCAACCCGAAGACAAAGCGGTCACCCAACTTGAGGATCGCCGCCAGGCGTTCGACCCATACCAAGTCCAGCTGTGCCACTTCGACCTTGGGCAGCTCCGATAGGCGCTGACGTAATGCCTCCAGCGCGGGCTTATCGACCTCGCTCGGGGTCACCACCACCACGCCAGGCAGCGGGTTTTCGGGGAGTTCACGCAAGGCCTCGCCCAGCCCGGACTGCTGCTGGAACTCTTCCAGCGCCTGGTCGCGGCTGACATACAACGCATCGGCCACCCCGGGCATGCGCTTGATCTCGTCACGCAGGGCCTCGCCTTCCTTGCTGCCAGCGTCAAGCTTCAGGTATAGCGAAATCTGCGCGGCGCGCTGCCAGGACCCGCCGAGCTTCTCGACGTTCTTCAGCAGCAACGACAGGCCCATGGGCATGCTCAAGGCCACGGCCATGACCAGGCAGGTAAAGAAGCTGCCGATCGGCTGCTTGCCGAGGCGACGCAAGCTGTCGGCCATGCTTGCCCGGTGGCTCTCCAGCCAGGCATGCAGCAAGGTGCGAAAGTCCGGGCCGTCATCGTCGTCGCGTTTTTTCTTTCCAGGCTGCGGGTCAGCGGGTTTCGGCGCAACCCGCTCGGAAACCTTCGGCGTACGTGTAGTGCTCATTGCCCGGCCTCCCCATCGCCGATCAGACGGCCGCGCTGCAGCGTCAGCATGCGGTGGCGCATGCGCGCGATCAGTGCCAGGTCGTGGCTGGCGATCAATACCGTGGTGCCCAGGCGGTTGATATCCTCGAACACGCCCATGATCTCCGCGGCCAGGCGCGGGTCAAGGTTGCCGGTGGGTTCGTCGGCCAGCAACAGGGCTGGCTGATGGACGATGGCCCGCGCAATACCCACCCGCTGCTGCTGCCCCGTGGACAGGTCCGCCGGGAACAGCTCGCCCTTGTCGGCCAGCGACACACGCTCCAGCGCCGAATCCACGCGTTTGGTGATCTCGGCCTTGGACAAACCGAGGATCTGCAGCGGCAAGGCGATGTTGTTGAACACCGTGCGATCGAACAGCAACTGGTGGTTCTGGAACACCACACCGATCTGCCGACGCAGGAAGGGGATCTGCGCATTGCTGATCTGGCCCAGGTCCTGCCCTGCCAGCAGCAGCTTGCCGCTGGTCGGGCGTTCCATGGCCAGCAGCAAACGCAACAAAGTGCTCTTACCGGCACCCGAGTGCCCGGTGACGAACAGGAATTCGCCCCGGCGCGCCCGGAAACTCAGCTCATGCAAGCCTACATGGCCATTGGGATAGCGCTTGGCGACCTGTTCGAATCGGATCATGGATGCTCTCGCTCGGCGAACAGCGCCTTGACGAACGGCTCGGCTTCAAAGGTGCGCAGGTCGTCGATACCTTCGCCGACACCGATGAAACGGATCGGGATGCTGAATTGCTTGGCCAGGGCGAAGATCACCCCGCCCTTGGCGGTGCCGTCCAGCTTGGTCAGCGCCAGGCCAGTCAGCTCGACGCTCTGGTTGAAGTACTTGGCCTGGCTGATGGCGTTCTGGCCGGTACCGGCGTCGAGCACCAGCAGCACCTCGTGAGGCGCCTCGGCGTCGAGCTTGCCGATGACCCGGCGAACCTTCTTCAGCTCTTCCATCAAGTTGTCCTTGGTGTGCAGACGGCCGGCCGTGTCGGCGATCAGCACATCGACGCCACGGGCCTTGGCGGCCTGCACGGCATCGAAGATCACCGAGGCGGAGTCGGCACCGGTGTGCTGGGCGATCACCGGGATCTGGTTACGCTCGCCCCAGACCTGCAACTGCTCAACGGCCGCAGCACGGAAAGTGTCGCCCGCGGCCAGCATGACCTTCTTGCCCTCCAACTGCAGCTTCTTGGCCATCTTGCCGATGGTGGTGGTCTTGCCAGCGCCGTTCACGCCGACCACCAGGATCACGTAGGGCTTGTTCTGCGCCTGGATCTTCAGCGGCTGCTCGACCGGGCGCAGCAGCGCGGCCAGTTCTTCCTGCAGCGACTTGTACAACGCATCGGCATCGGCCAGTTGCTTGCGGGCAACCTTCTGGGTCAGGTTCTGGACAATGGCCGAGGTCGCTTCGACGCCGACGTCGGCGGTCAGCAGGCGGGTTTCGATCTCGTCGAGCAGGTCATCATCGATAACCTTCTTGCCCATGAACAGGCTGGCCATGCCTTCGCCGATGCTGGCACTGGTCTTGGACAGGCCTTGCTTGAGGCGGGCGAAGAAGCCGGGCTTGGACTGTTCGGTGGCGACCGGTACGGCAACCGTTTCAGCTTCGACCGGGGCAGGCGCCGCGACCGCTGCTGCCTCGACAACCACGGGCGCCGGCTGAGGCGCGGCAGGCGCTGCGACTACCGGGCGTTCAGGGATCGCTGGCGGGGCGATAGGCTCCAGGTCCGGCACCAGGGCCACGGGTTCTTCGGCGACCGGCAGCACCAGGTTGCTGACAGGCGGTTCTGCGCCGCGAACTACCGGGGCCTCAGGGGCTTGCACCAGTGGCGAAGGGCTTTCGACCGGTGTGGCGGCTTGCGGATTCGCGGGCAAGCCCGCACCTGCCGCTGGCTGCTCGGGCTCGGGCTCGGGGGCCTTGAAGGCAGTAGGCGGCAGCGCAGGCTGGGGCACCTCGGGAGCAACCGGGGCCGGCGCGGCCAAAGGCGCGAGCGGCGGCGCTTCAGGCAGCTCGACGGCAGGCTGCGGCGCTACCGGTTCAGCAGACTGTGGCTCGGGCGTTTGCGGCTGTTCGGCGACAGGTTGCTGCGGCTTCTTGCGAAACCAGCTGAACAGGCCTTTCTTTTCGCCAGACTCGGCCGGCGCTTTTTTGTCGTCGTTGGAACCAAACATGGAGGACGGCTATCTCAGGGTAGCGATGCGCCAGCAATG
>Ga0207655_1004085_pt1 | contig 10508 bp, 10 predicted proteins | sample KBSM44metaG_FD_184398 | JGI IMG/M metagenome (GOLD analysis project Ga0207655, IMG submission 184398) | Miscanthus rhizosphere microbial communities from Kellogg Biological Station, Michigan, USA - KBS M4-4 metaG (SPAdes) (version 2) | ecosystem: Host-associated > Plants > Roots > Rhizosphere >... | reverse complement strand
GAAAGCTGATGATTTAGGAGACTTTTACCGAATTCCTGCTGATTTTAGAGATCTAAACTATAGTAAATATGTGCAAGAAAATGCCCCAGCTTTACTTGATGACGAATATAACTCACATAATACGCATAGATTGAATGTAGAGGAGCTAAAAGAATTATTGCTCACTTTGGATTATGTTCAAGAAGAATTGAAGTCACATCAAGGATAATAAAATGTTGCCGCTTATAAAAACTAGTTTACCTGATAGAGATCTTTTAATCCCCCGCTTAGAGCAAGTTTTGTATAGTGGGTATATCGCTCAAGGCGAAATTGTTGAGAATTTTGAAAGAAAATTCGAAGAATATATTGGAAGTGGAAATACGCTGTCATTAAACTCAGGAACTGCGGCATTACATATTGCATTGATATTGGCTGGGGTTAGGCAAGACGATGAAGTAATTAGTACAGCATTGACTGCTGAACCGACCAATGTCGCAATTAAAATGGTTGGGGCAAAAGTTCGTTGGGCTGATGTCGATTATGAGACTGGCAATATATCACCCGACTCGATTGAAAAAGCAATCAATGCTAAAACGAAAGCAATCATTGTTGTAGACTATGCGGGTATTCCTGTTGATATAAAGAGAATTCAGGAAATTTCTAAAAAGTATGGCATTCCTGTAATTGAAGATGCAGCACATGCAATAGGTGCTAAATTTGATGGCAAAAAAACAGGCAATCATTTTCCATTTACCGTATTTTCTTTTCAAGCAATAAAACATCTAACTACTATAGATGGCGGGGCTTTACAGATTCAAGATAAGGCGCTTTACGAGCGCGGTAAAATTATAAGATGGTTCGGATTAGATAAAAAGAAAACCAGATTAGATAATAATATAACTGAGCAAGGCTATAAGTATCATATGAACAATGTGAATGCTTGCGTAGGTCTTTTACAGTTGGAAGGAATTGATAAAATTGTTGATAAGTATGTAGAGAATGGTAAGTACCTTGATCAAAATTTAAAAGGTGTACAAGGTGTAGAGTTACTTAATTACTATGATAACTCAGAGCCATCTTATTGGTTATATACATTAAAGGTTGAGAATAGGGCTGGCTTTATTAAAATGATGGAGGCAAATGGAATAGCTGCTTCTGAACTTCATAAACGCAATGATTTACATGAATACTTAAATGATAATCCTGTGGAACTACCAAATTTGGATCAGTTCTATGAAAAGATGGTACACATTCCATGTGGGTGGTGGGTCACTAAAGATGACTGTGATAAGATGATTGAATTGATTCGGAAAGGCTGGTAATGATACCTATTTTTAAACCGTATATGCCAAATGATATTTTGCCTGAACTAGAGAATATTCTATATTCAGGTCAATTAGCATATGGAAAATATGGGAAACTATTTGAATTAGAATTAGCAAAATTTATAGGGAATCCGCACGTAATTTCTGTAAATTCTTATAATCAAGCTATGCTATTAGCCTTATCGATATTAGATTTAAAGCCAGGGGACGAGGTAATCGCCTCTCCTGTAAGTTGTTTGGCATCGAATCAACCATTTGTGATTAAGGGGCTCAAAGTTATTTGGGTCGATGTCGATCCAAACACTGGTTCTATCTGTGTTGAGGATGTCAAGAAAAGAATCACTGCAAAAACAAAAGCAATATTTCATAATCATTTTTGTGGTTATTTAGGTGATATATCAGCAATCAATCAAATAGCTAAAGAATATGATCTTTGGATTGTTGATGATTGTATTGAAGCATTTGGCTCAGAATATAATACTCAAAAAGCAGGAAATTTAGGTGCTGATTTAAGTGTATTTTCTTTCCAGACAGTTCGATTACCAAATACTATAGATGGCGCTGCAATAAGTTTCTCTTCTAAAGAGTTATATGAGAAAGCAATTCTCATGCGTGACTATGGTATAGATAGGAAAAACTTTAGAACCTCAACGGGTGAAATTAACTCAAATTGTGACATCACGTTAGAGGGCTATGGTGCAACTCTTAGTGAAATTAATTCATATATTGGTTTGAAGCAAATGTATAATTTGCCTAATTTGTTAGAGAAGCAGAGAAAAAATGCGATAGATTGGAATAATAAAATTCAAGAAATTCCATCTATAAAACCTCTAGAAATAATATCTGATACTCAGCCAAATTATTGGGTTTTTGGTGTTTTATGTGAGGATAAAGCACAAGCACTACAAAATTTCCGTAATCAAAACTGGTATGCAACTGGTGTTCATATCAATAATAATATTTACTCTGTTTTCAATAATCTTGAAAGCCTCAACGGAGTTAATGAATTTATGAATAAATTTCTAGCTTTACCATGTGGTTGGTGGGTACAGGAAATATAAAGATAGGTTAGTTAATATGTTTCATATCAAATTGATAGCACACAAAGAAATAACTGACGATGAGTTAAATGAAGTTATTAAAATTAAATCTGCTCAATGGCATTATAGTTATGAAGATCAATTACAGTGGATAAAGAAAAATATAAAAGATGCAGATATTCATGTACTGTTATATTTTAATGAAAATAGTGTGGCTTATTTAAATTTGATAGATATCGATTTAAAGCTGGGCGAAGTTTTTGTAAGAGGCTTTGGGGTAGGGAATGTCTGTGCAGTAGAAAAGGGAAGAGGATTTGGTTTTGAAATCATGAGTGAAGTAAATCGTTACATGTTAAATTCAAATAAAGTAGGTCTACTATTTTGCAAAGATCAACTATTAAAATTTTATCGCTCTTTAGGTTGGAAGGAGTTAGAGCCAAATGAATATAAGGTAAAGGGTGATAACTTAAAAGTTATGGCTATAAATATAGAATGCTATACAGAGCTTTTAATTGAGTATGATGGTATTATTTTTTAAGATTAAGTGGATTGTTCAATAGAATTATTTGTTTAGATAGCTCAAATAATCAAAAAAATAGGTTTGAATCTTTTAATTTTTGTATTTAAGTGTTTTAAAGGTTAATTAAAAGGTTTTTATGAAGTGAATAAAGTAACTAAAAATATCATTGCAAACTATCTAGGTAAATTGTGGGGTTTTGTCTCTATATTTATTTTTGTTCGGTTTTATATTGATATACTTGGTGTTGAATCTTATGCCATTATAAATTTTTACACTGTGATATTAGGATTACTAGTATTTGCTGATGCTGGATTAACTGCTACATTAACAAGAGAGTTAGCTAGAGATATAAGTATGCAAGATAAATCCAATCTTGTATACACATTTGAACGAATTTATATTTTTATATGCCTGTTAGTTGTTTCTATTATAATAATTTCATCAAATTTTATAGCAAATAATTTTTTGTTGTCAACAACTTATACGCCGAGTTCAGTTGCATATTTTATAAAATTAATAGGGGTGGGGATTGCGATACAGTTATTTTCAACCCTATACGAGGGTGGATTGAATGGTCTCCAACAACAAGTTTTAACTAATAAAATTAGAATTATTTGGAGTTTATTTAGATCAGGAATTGTTTTAATACCAATTTATTATTATCCAAAATTAGATGTGTATTTTTGGTGGCAAATAATATGTAATTTAGTTCTTTTATATATTTTTAGAAAAGCACTATATCAACTACTTTCAAGTAAAGAGTTGGTTTTTTCATTGGATTTGATTAAATCTACTGGAAAATATGCTCTGGGAATGATGGCAATTGCATTTATTTCAGCAATTAACATTCAAATTGATAAGCTGGTTACTAGTAAATATTTCTCAATGGAGGATTTTGGATATTATTCAATAGCTAGTACATTAGCGCAATTACCGAGTATGGTAGTTATGCCAATTATAATAGCGATTTTCCCTTTATTGTCACAATTTGTCTCTCAGCGAAATAATGGGGAGGTATCGAGAAACTTTCATAAATATTCTTTTTTAACATCAAGTATTGCAGCACCATTAGTATTTTGTATTGCTTTATATTCAGTTTCAATAATTACATTATGGACTGGTCGACCGGAAATAGCGTTGGCAATAAATTACGTTGTTAAAATGCTACTTATTGGAGGGTTGTTTCTATGCTTACAACTTACTCCATTTTATTTGGCACTCGCAAATGGATTTACGCGAATAAACTTATATTCAGGAATCGTTGGAATAATTATAACTGTTCCTCTAATGATTTTTTCAATTCAGAATTATGGAATGATTGGTGTAACATTTCCATGGATCTTTATAAATGTAACTACTTTTTTTGTAGTAGGAATATTTATTGTCAATAAATTTTTACCTAAACAAGTGTATAATTGGCTGGTATGGGATGTTAGTATTCCTGTAGTTGTAACATTATTGGTGATTTTTGTTGTTGAGTTTTCTTTTAAAGCTTTAAGTAATGATTATTTATTTATTTTTAAATCAATAATTATTGGCTTAATAAGCATTATTTTGAATTTATACATAAATAGCAAAAAATATCCAAATAGTCTATTTTTAAAATTTGTATCGATATTGAAAAAAGTTAAAGGAAACAGTAAGTGAAACCATTGATAAGTATTCTTATTGCAACAAAGAATAGACAAAAGTATTGCTTGAGTGCGGTTGAAAGTATATTAAAACTTCCAAATACTAATATTCAAGTTGTAGTACAAGACAATAGTGATGACATTACATTGAGTGAAATGTTAAAGCCTTTAATGAGTGATAGTCGATTAGTTTATCGGTATACGCCACCGCCGTTTTCATCAATTGATAATTTTAATGCTGTAATTGAATTAGCTACAGGAGAGTATATTTGTTTAATTGGTGATGATGATGGCATTAATCCTGAGATTATTGAAGCGACCGCATGGGCTAAATTAAATAATATAGACTGCTTAGTTGGTAATTTAAAAGCTAATTATCGTTGGGAAAATACTGGTGAAAGACAGTTTTTACATCTTAAAATAACTGGAAGTTCTCTAATTCTCGGTGATTTTAATGGTAATGCCAAACGCGTAGATGCAAAAAAATCTTTAGAACAATTGGTAAGAAATGGATGTACCAATTATATGGAGTATGACTTCCCTAAGCTTTACCATGGAATAGTCAAGAGAGATATTTTTGAAAATATAAAAGAAAATACAAGTGCTTATTTAAAGGGATTAAGCCCAGATATTTATGCAGCTATTTCTTTAGCATTTACTATTAAAAATTTTGTTGTTATTGATTATCCCTTAACAATTCCTGGAGTATGCTCAGTAAGTAGCTCTGTGCAAGAAGGGGAGCAAAAATCTAATTCTAAAGATATAGAAAATATTCCTCATTTAAAAGGCAGAAAAATCCCTTATGTATGGGAGGAGAGTGTGCCTAAAATTTATTGTGTGCAAACTATTTGGGCTGATTCTGCATTTGCTGCAATAAGAGAGTTTAAGCAAGAAAAATTATTAAATAACTTTGATAAATATATGTTATGTGCAAATATTTTAGATGCAGATTCCACTTTAAAATCAAGAGTATATGATTTTCTACACGTTTCTGAACCAAGCTTAAGTAAGCAAGCTTTAAACCAGAAAGTTAAACAAGCTATGTTTAAAGGCCCTTATAAGAAAAAAATTATAAGAATAATTGGGAGAATTAAAAGGGTATTAGGCTTTGAAAAGTATATTATTATTAATAATATAAAAGATATTGTCGATGCAACTAAAGAGTTGAATGTTTATTTAAAGGGAACTAAAATAAATATTATTGATAAATTGGATGAGTGTTTGTAAAGTGGTATTTATTTTATTGGTTTGGATGAAGGTATAGTTATATATACCTTATATTAATTTGATCTGATGTTTTTAATTGGTGAGATAAAAGTTGATTTTCTATATTCTACCTTATAGTTTAATAATTCTGTTATCTATTTTATCTTTAAAAATTAAAGGTAGCGGATATAAGTTTTTGTTTTTAATATCACTTATTCCTGCTACCTTGGTTGTAGTACTTAGAGGGTTAACTGGTACAGATACTGCAACATATATAAGTATATTAGATCAGAATATTTATGATATTAATGAAAATATTAGAGATATTGAACCTTTTTTTATGCTTTTTGCTAAGATCAAATATCATTTAGATTTAAATGCACAATTAGTTTTAAATTTTTTCTCTTTTCTTATTATATTATTGCTTTATTCATTCTTTTCAAAGAGTAAGCACCGGTTTTTAATTTTTTCTTTTTTAATTTTTCCAATATTTTTTTATGACATGACCATGAATGGTCTTCGTTATGGAATGGCATTTGCATTAGCTTGTTATATAATTGTTGAACATAATAGTTTTTTATATAAACTTACGAAAAATAAATTTTTATTTATTTTTTCCTTTTTAAATCATAAAAGTTCGATAATTTTTTTGATTATAAAATTTATGCAAAATTTAAACTTTAGAACTTTTTTTCTTATTTTGGTTGTTTTTTTAACAGGATTTACCTTTTTAAATGATTACTTTATCTATAAGTTAACTGATTATTCTGAGCTATCATCACCATCAGTTTTTTCTGGTGTTCAACCGTTAGTACTTGTTACTTTAATTTTATTTTTTAACTCTATTTTCTTTAAGATTAATTTAAAAAGAAATTTATATTTATTTTTAATTCAATTAGCTTTTTATATTGTTACTCAATTTAGTTATGCTGGAATTCGCTTTCAGTTTTTAGAGTTGTTTTATATTTTAGTTATTCTTACTCAGGATGATGATCAAGTTCCTAATTATAAAATATACTTAAGTTTATTGTTTGTTGTTGGTCTTTTGGGTTTTTGTTTAAGGTTGAATAATTTTTATTCAGACTTTGGGGAGGGACTCTCTCCATTTTTACCATATGCATTTTATTGGGAAAACTAAATGAATGATATATCAGTTGTAATACCTCACTATAATAATGGTCATGAAATATGTAGAGCTTATAATTCAATTTTAGCTCAAAGCATTTTACCTAGTGAGATAATTATTATAGATGATTGTAGTTCGGATAAGAGTTTTTTGCAGGATATTGAAAAGAACCATAAAATTTTAGATGTTAAACTACTTATTCTATATTTAGAAAAAAATTCTGGTCCTTCAGTTGCTCGAAATATCGGCATAACCCACGCAAAATCTAAGTATATAGCCTTTCTTGATAGTGATGATGCATGGAATGTTGATAAGTTAAAGATACAATATGAAATTATGGAAAAAAATAATTTAAATTTTAGTTTTCATTTATACTCTGCATTTTATAATAATATCCATGTATCTAATAATTCATTGAAGAAAATTAGTTTACTAAATTTAGCAAAAAAACAAATAATTTGTACTCCTGCTGTTATGGTTAAGAAAAGTGAATTATGTGCATTTGATGAAGATATTAAATATTGTGAAGATTTTTTGTGCTGGGTTAAAACGAATAATAATGACTATTTTTATATGATTGACAGCGTTTTAGCATATGGTTTTAAAAATCAATATGGAGATTCTGGTCTTTCATCGAATATGAAAGCAATGCATTCAGGTTTTCTTCATGTATGTGGGAACTTATACAAAGAAAATTATATAAGTTTTTCGACATATTTTGTATTTATTTTATTAGAATATATTAAATATCCATTGCGATTAATTAAATTGAAGATAAGTTGAGATTTACTATGTCATCTAGAATATGTATTATTGGTAATACGGCTACAAGTGTTTTAGGTTTTCGTATTGATTTAATTAAAATGTTAGTAGCTAATGGGAATGATGTTTATGCTTTTGTTTGTGAATATAAAAGTCATGATTTAATGAAAATCAAAGAGCTAGGTGTAACACCAGTTATCTATATGATGAAAAGAGGAGGTTTAAATCCTTTTGCTGACTTACAATCTTTACGCGAATTAAAACAAAAAATTATAGAAATTAAACCTGATATTGTTTTTTCGTATTTTACTAAGCCAGTAGTTTACGGATCTTTAGCTGCAAGATTAAGTAAAACTCCAAAAATTATAGGAATGATTGAAGGCCTAGGAACCCCTTTTACTGTACATAAAAATGGACAAAGTTTAAAAATCAAATTAATTCGTTTTATACAAATAAGGCTATATAAAATTGTTTTTCCATTTTTAGATAAAATTATTTTTCTAAATCCCGATGATCCTATAGACTTAATCCAAGAAAATGGTATTAAATATAAAAAAAATGCTATAGAAATTCTAGGCCCAATTGGTTTGAGTCTAAAAGAATTTCCATATACTAAGTGGGATGATAGTCAGCAAGTTTCATTTATATTTGTTGCTAGATTATTAGCAGAAAAAGGCATATTTGAATATATAGATGCTGCAAAATTAGTTAAACAAAAATATCCTAATATAATATTTAAAATTATTGGTGGCTTAGATACTGAAAATCCATATGGTTTAACTAAACAAGAGTTAGATGATGTGATATTTTCAGGGGTAGTAGAATATTCTGGTTTTGTAACAGATGTTGCTAAACGTATACAAGATAGTGCAGTTTTTGTTTTACCTTCTTATTATCGTGAAGGCGTACCAAGGAGTACACAAGAAGCTATGGCGATAGGACGACCTGTGATTACGACAGATGTTCCTGGTTGTCGTGAAACTGTTGTAGATGGTATAAATGGTTTTCTTGTCCCTAAGTGGAATCCAGAAGCTTTGGCAGAAAAAATGTGTTACTTTATAGAGAACCCTGAGCAAGTGAATATAATGGGGTTGAAGAGCTATCAAATAGCTCAAGAAAAATTTGATGCTGAAAAAGTGAATTCCAAACTTATAGAGATCATGGGTTTAAAAGATCTAAATGAAAAGACTTGTTGATATCATTATTGCGTCAATAGCACTTTTATTACTGTCGCCAATTTTTCTAATTGTGGCATATAAAGTACGTAAGAACTTAGGCTCTCCTGTTTTTTTCTATCAAGAGCGCCCTGGAAAAGATTGTAAACACTTTAGAATGATGAAGTTTCGTTCTATGAAAAATGCTTTTGATAAAGATGGTCAACCCTTACCTGATGATCAGCGTATTACGCCTTTTGGAAAAAAGCTACGTTCAACAAGTTTAGATGAAATGCCACAGTTAATTAATGTCCTTAAAGGCGATATGAGTATTGTTGGACCACGACCACAACTTTCTGAATTTGTGGAACACTATACTCCTCATCAATTGCGCCGCCATAATGTTAAACCAGGGATGACTGGTCTTGCTCAAGTGAGCGGACGTAATAATCTTTCTTGGGAGGAAAAATTTGATTTAGATGTACAGTACGTTGAAAGACAATCAACGCTTCTCGACTTTAAAATTATGTTTAAAACAGTTGAAGTTATGTTTAAAAAAGAAGGCATAGATTCACCAGATCAAGCTGTTGGAGCAAGCCGTTTTTCAGGTTCAGATACAACTGATACCAAATCGACCAATCATTAATAGTGTTAAAGTAAATCATGATCAAAAAAGCCATTCTTCCTGTTGCTGGGTTAGGTACTCGTTTTCTACCTGCAAGTAAATCAATTCCTAAAGAAATGGTCACAGTGGTTGACCGTCCTGCAATTGAGTATGTTGTTAAAGAAGCTGTGGCTGCTGGAATTGAACAAATCATTTTAGTGACGCATTCTTCTAAAGCATCAATAGAAAATTATTTTGATCGTAATTTTGAACTGGAAACGACCTTAGAAAATAAGAAAAAAATTGATCTACTTAAAGAAATTACTGAAATTTTACCTAAACATGTCAGTGTGGTCAGTGTACGTCAACCTCAACCATTAGGTTTAGGGCATGCTGTTTTATGTGCGAAATCAGTGATTGGGGATGATGACTTTGCTGTGTTATTGCCAGATGTTTTGGTGAAAGAAAATAGTACAGAAAATGATTTAGCGCGAATGATTCATCGTTTTAATACATCTAAAGCATCACAAATTATGGTAGAGGCTGTACCAGATCATCTTGTGGATCAATATGGTATTGTAGATGTTGCATCTTCACCTGTTGAGGGTGAAAGTATTGTGATGAAAGGGATTATCGAAAAGCCTGCTGTCGGTACAGCACCTTCAAATTTATCTGTGGTGGGACGTTATGTACTGCCTGCTAAAATTATGCAATTATTAGAACAGACACCTAAAGGTGCGGGTAATGAAATCCAATTAACGGATGCGATTGCTGCTTTACAAAAATTAGAAAATGTCGAAGCGTATCGTATGAAAGGTCAGACTTTCGACTGTGGTAGTAAAATTGGTTATTTAAAAGCAGTATTACACTATGCTGTGGAGCATCCTAAGTTGGGTGAAGAATTTAAACAGTTTATTAAAGAATTGAATTTATAATAATTGGATCTGATATGAATATTTGTGTATTTGGCACAACACTCCAAGCTGGCGTCCTCGCTGGCTTGTTTGCTGAATATGGGCACCACGTGTATTGGTGTCCCCGAGTAGGCGCTGATCATCAATCTTCAGTACACTACCAAGATGAAGATTTAAATCAACTCATTCAAAAACAGATTAAGAACAATTCAATTCAATTGGTCGGGTTAAAACAACTTCAATTACA
>Ga0207655_1004084_pt1 | contig 10510 bp, 8 predicted proteins | sample KBSM44metaG_FD_184398 | JGI IMG/M metagenome (GOLD analysis project Ga0207655, IMG submission 184398) | Miscanthus rhizosphere microbial communities from Kellogg Biological Station, Michigan, USA - KBS M4-4 metaG (SPAdes) (version 2) | ecosystem: Host-associated > Plants > Roots > Rhizosphere >... | reverse complement strand
CCCAGCAGCGGTTACGCGAGTTCCTGCACAGCCTCGGGGTGAAGACCGAGTTTGCCGATTACGGCGTCTCGGCCAAGGATGCCGAAGCCATCATCCACCTCGCGATGCAGGGCGCGCGCGGCAAGAATTTCATTGGCTCACAAGCCGCCTGACGCCTGATAAAACCCGAGTAACCCAAGCACCGCCAGCGGCATGCAGCCGCGGTGATTTCCTGCCGCACCGAAAAAGAGTGCACCCGCCGATGACAAACGGCGGGAACCCACAACAATAAGGAAAAGATCATGAATCGTGCCGAAACAATGCCTGGTCTCGCCGTACGTTCTGCCTCGTTCCGGGTCGCCCAGTGGCGCATGCTGCTGGCGGCGATGTTCTGTTACCTGTTTTTCTACACCGGACGGCAGACCTTCGGTTTTGCCATTCCGGGCATTCAGGCCGAGTTCGGTTTGAGCAAAGAAACTCTCGGCTGGGCCTCTGCGGCGATGCTCTGGGCCTACGCCATTGGCCAGGCCATCAACGGCAACCTCGCAGACAAATTCGGTGGTCGGCGCATCATGACCCTCGGCGCGGTGTTGTCCTGCGGTGCCAACTGGGTGACCAGTTTTGCCAGTGGTTTCACCAGCCTGATTCTGCCGTGGGGCGTCAACGGTTACTTTCAGGCCTTGGGCTGGGCGCCGGGCGGGCGGTTGATTGCCAATTGGTGGGCAGCGGGTGAGCGCGGCAAGGTCTATGGCTTCTACACCTTCGCCGCCGGTTGCGCGTCGATTCTGTCGTACGTCACCTCTATCGTCGTGCTCGAAGTGCTGCAACTGGAATGGCGCTGGATCTTCCGCTTGCCGGTGCTGCTGATGCTCGCCGGCGGGATCATCTTCTATTTGGTGGCGCGCGAACGCCCGCAGGATCTGGGCTTCGAACCGGTAGGCGATACTGGCGTGGCCAACGCTGAGGACAAACATCAGGAAGCCGCGCATGGCGAAGTCGAGACCTCGGCGCAACGCTATAAAGCCGTGTTGAAGAATCCGCGCCTGCTGATCGCCGCGCTGTCACTGGGCTTTCAGAACGCGGCGCGCTACGGCTTGATCGTCTGGGTGCCGGTGCACTTTCTCGGCGCCAACTGGAAAAGCGGCGACAGCATGGTCGACCCGAAATGGATCACCGTCGCCCTCCCCGTCGGCATGGCAGTCGGTGCGTTGAGCAACGGCTGGGTGTCGGACAAGCTGTTCGGCTCCAAACGTTATCTGGCAATCATGCTTTATATGGTGCTGGGTGCTGCGACCAGTTTGTGGATGTGGAGCTTGCCGCCGCACAGTGTCATCGGCCTGGTGGCGTTGTTCCTTTGCGGCTTCTTCGTCTACGGCCCGGCCTCGAGTTTCTGGGCGCTGTGTCCGGATCTGGTCGGGGCCAAACGCGCCGGTACGGCGACCGGGATCATGAACTTTTCCTCGTACCTGTTCGCCGGCCTGGCCGAGCCACTGATCGGGCGTCTGCTTGACACCACGGCAAATACGTCTCTGATCTTCATAGTGGTCACCAGCGCCTGCCTGTGCAGCGCAGCAGTGGCATTGTTCATCCGACGCTGACGGGGCTTGCATGTACCAGTATCACAAGTGGTTGCGTTCGTTTCATGCGGTGGCCAAGACCGGCAGTTTTACCCTTGCTGCCGAGTTTCTCAGCGTCGGTCAGCCGACCGTCAGCGAACAGGTCAACGCACTGGAAAACACCTTCTCGGTCGAGCTGTTCCATCGCCGTGGCCGCTACATCGAAATGAGCGCCGCCGGGCACAAGCTCTACGCAATCACCCAAGGCCTGTTCGGTCAGGAGGATGAAGCCGTGCAGCTGTTGCAGAGTTTCAAGCAGCGCAAGACCGGCATGTTGCGCCTCGGCGCGGTGTCACCGCCGATTGCCATGAACCTGACCTATGAGCTGATGCAGCGCCACCCGGATATCGAACTGGAAACCTCGTTTTCCTCGGAAAAGGACACCCTGGCGCGGCTGTTCAACTTCGATATCGACGTGGCGATTCTGGCGCTGTCGGAATTCGATGAGCGCTTCCACACGCGGCTGTATCACCGTTATCCGATCATCGCCGTGGTCCGAGATGACCATCCGTGGGCCAGTCAGGCGCAGGTTCACGTCAGCGAGATCAGCGGCGAAAAATGGGTAATGCGCGAGAAAAGTGCGCGCACCCGGCAACTGGTAGAAGAAAGCTGCAAGCGCCTCGATATCGAGCTCAATTGCGTCATGCAACTCAACAGCCGCGAAGCCATCGTGCACGCCATCGTCAAAGGCATCGGCATCGGTTTCGTCTCGGCCGTCGAGTATGCCGAAACCCCGGGCACCACGCCGATCACCTTTGTCGACCACCCGTTCTTTATCGAATACCACCTGTGCTGCCTCGGCATCCGCAGGAACCGGCCAGTGATTGCCGAACTGTTTGATTCGAATCCACCGCTGACCTGATCAGCATTGACCCTTGACCGCCTACCTCATTACCGAGGGACGGCCCACGCTTACCTGAAAACGGAGATTGACCATGCAGTACCAACAACCGACTCACCTGCAAGCCGCGATCCTTGACTGGGCCGGCACCGTTGTCGATTTCGGCTCGTTTGCGCCAACGCAGATTTTCGTCGAAGCCTTTGCCGAATTCGGCGTCGCGGTGTCGCTGGAAGAAGCGCGCGGGCCGATGGGCATGGGCAAATGGGATCACATCCGCACCCTGTGCAACCTGCCGCAGATTGCCGAGCGTTATCGTGCAGCATTCGACCGCGTGCCGAGCGATGACGATGTGACGGCAATCTACGAACGTTTCATGCCGCTGCAGATCGAGAAAATCGCCCTGCATTCGGCGTTGATCCCGGGTGCGCTCGAAGCGATTGCGGCGTTGCGCGACAAGGGCTTGAAGATTGGTTCGTGCTCAGGGTATCCGGCGGTGGTGATGGCCAAGGTCGTCGAACTGGCGCGGGAAAATGGCTACGTCGCTGACCATGTCGTCGCCACCGATGAAGTGCCGAATGGCCGGCCCTATCCGGCGCAGGCCTTGGCTAACGTGATTGCTCTGGGCATTGATGATGTGGCCGCGTGCGTCAAGGTCGACGACACCTGGCCGGGGATTCTCGAAGGGCGCGCCGCCGGTATGTGGACGGTGGCGTTGACCTGCTCCGGCAACGCACTGGGCCTGACCTATGAGCAATACAAGGCATTGCCGTTGGATCGACTGGCGGAAGAACGCGCGCGGATCGGCAAGATGTTCGCGCCTTCACGTCCGCATTATCTGATCGACACCATCGCCGAGCTGCCGGAAGTGATTGACGACATCAATGCGCGTCTGGCTCGGGGCGAAACCCCGCAAGCCTGCTGATTGATAGTTCCCCCATGCGCTGATCGTTCCCACGCTCCTGCGTGGGAATGCAGCCCGTGACGCTCCGTGTCACTGGACGCGGAGCGTCCCTAGAGGCATTACCACGCAGGAGCGTGGGAACGAGCAGTTCGCGGCATTGCCAAATCGCGGGCAAAAAAAAGCTGCCAAAACCGGCAGCAAAAACTTTAAGAACACGCGATGTATTGGCCTCAGCATAGACGCCGGATAATGACAGTGTCATGACAACCGCAATTCACTGAACCGCCCCTGCCCCGTCATCAGGATGTCATCAAGATCACGGCGGAATCCTCGCAAACCGTCTCGCGCCTCCCGACGGGTGCTTTGCAAGGATTCCCATGAAAGACGACGCCTCGCTGTTTGCCGCCATCGACCTGGGTTCGAATGCCTTTCGCCTGATGATCGGCCAGTCGGTGCGCAGTCGAAAGGGCCTGCAGATTCAGGAAGTGAAAACCCTGCGTGAACCGGTGCGACTCGCTGAAGGTTTTGACGGTGGCGCGCTGGATGCGTTGGCCCTGGATCGCGGCTGGCAGGCATTGGCGCGGTTCGGCAAAAAACTGCGCGGTTTCGAGGCCGGCAGAGTCCGTGCGGTGGCGACCAGCGCGGTGCGCGAGGCCGACAATGCGCAACTGTTTCTCGCCAGTGCCGAGCGGCATCTGGGTTTTCCCATCGACGTGATTTGCGGCCATGAAGAGGCGCGGCTGGTCTATGCCGGCGTGACCCATGCCTTGCCGAGCGCCGCAGACATGCGCCTGGTGGTCGACATCGGCGGCGGTTCCACCGAGCTGATTCTCGGCCAGGGTTCACAACCGTTGCTCACCGAAAGCATCGCCATCGGCAGCGGCACCTTGAGCACGCGTTTTTTTCGCGGCGGCGAAGTGTCCGCCGGCGCGCTACAGGAAGCCGAACGCTTCGCCATCCTGCAGTTTGAAAAAGTTGCCCGACGCTACCGTGCTCAGGGCTGGCAGCAAACCATCGGCTCTTCCGGCACCGCGCGCATGCTCGCCAAAGTGCTCAAGGCCAATCATCTCAACGACTTCGGTCAGGACGGCATCACCTACGGCGGACTGCTGCGCCTGTCGCTGCTGTTGCTGAAAGTGAACAACGTGCAACAGCTCAAGCTTGCCGGCCTGCAGCCGCACCGCCAGAGCATCCTGCCCGGCGGTCTGGTGTTGATGCTCGCGGCATTCAAAGTGTTCGGCATCGCGCAGATGGTGCCCTCCGAGCCGGGCCTGCGTTTAGGCGTGTTGCACGGTTTGATGAGCCAACACTAATCCTCGCCACGGCAGATTCGTCTCCCCTTCAGCGGCACGATCGACTAACATGCCGCCGCTGGTTCCCGAACGGGACTAATAGGGAATCCGAGGTGCTTGCACAGCATTGATCGGAACTGCCCCCGCAACTGTAGGTGCCGAGCCTGCTCCACGACTGCCACTGGGTGAATCCCGGGAAGGCCGGAGCCAGGCGATGACGCATCAGTCAGGAGACCTGCCGGCACACTGACTACTAACCGGCGGGGTGTCCGGGAAGGACATCGTGCCGTGCGCGTCAACACTTGATGCCCGGCCTTGCGCTGTTGCCCTGACTGCGTTCGATGGTGTGTTTCCGATCCGTACTCTCCCGCTCCCCGTACGGTTCCCCTGGAGACTGCCCCATGCTGCTGCCCCGCATCGCCACCCTCATCACCGGCCTGAGCCTTGGCGCCATGGCGCACGCGGCCCCGACTGCGTATCCGCTGACGATCGACAACTGCGGCAGCACCCTGACCTTCCAGCACGCACCAACACGCACGGTGACCATCGGCCAGGCCGGCACGGAAATGCTCTACGCCATGGGCCTGAGCGACAAAGTCGTCGGCACCTCACTGTGGTTCAACAATGTGCTGGCCAAATACAAAGCGCAGGACGACAAGATCGAGCGTCTGGCGGACAACGAGCCGAGTTTCGAGTCGGTGATCGGCAAGCGCCCGGAACTGGTCGCCGTAGAGCTGGAATGGATGGTCGGCCCGCAAGGTGCGGTGGGCACGCGCGAGCAGTTTCATGAACTGAAGATTCCGACCTACCTGCTGCCCTCCGATTGCGAAGCCAAGGACAACCTGGTCGGCGCCGACGGTACGCGGCTCGCACCGTTTCGCATCGACACGATCTACAAGAGCGTGAGCCAACTGGCGCAAATCTTTGATGTGCAGGAGCGTGGCCAGCGGCTCAACGATCAACTCAAGGCCAGCCTCGCCAAGTCGATTGCCACCGCCCAAGGTAAACAACTGAAGGACGCCAGCGCGCTGGTGTGGTTCTCCAGTGCACAAATGGACATCGAGCCATTTGTGGCCGGACACAAAGGCATTCCCGATTTCATGCTCAGCACCCTCGGCGTGCGCAACGTGGTGGAGTCGGATGAAGAGTGGCCAACGGTCGGCTGGGAAACCATCGCCAAGGCCAATCCGACCTTCCTCGTGATCGCGCGCATGGATCGTCGACGCTTCCCCGCTGACGACTATGAAAAGAAACTCGCCTTCCTGCACAGCGACCCGGTGACGCGCAACATGGACGCGGTGAAACACAACCGCATCATCATTCTCGACGCCATGGCCATGCAGGCAAGCCTGCGCATGTTCGACGGCATCGAGCAACTGGCCACGGCCATCAACGGCTATGACCTGTCGCAATGAAAGCCAGCCTGATCCGCACGCTGGTGGCCTTAGCGACACTGTTGATTGCAGTGGTTGCGGGCGTGGCCATTGGTGAGACATCGATTGAACCGGGTGTGGTGGTGCAAGTGCTGGCGAACAAGTTGTGGAACGCCGGTTACGCGCTCGACCCGATCGACGAAGGCATCGTCTGGAACTACCGACTGACCCGCGCACTGGTCGCGGCGGCTTGCGGTGCCGGTCTGGCGACGTGCGGGGTGATTTTGCAGTCGCTGTTGCGCAACCCGTTGGCCGATCCCTATCTGCTGGGGATTTCTGCCGGCGCCTCGACCGGGGCGGTGATGGTCGCACTGCTTGGCGTTGGCGCAGGGATGATCTCGCTGTCAGTCGGTGCCTTCGCCGGCGCCGTCACGGCGTTCGTGCTGGTGATTTTGCTGGCGCGCGTCAGCGGCTCCGCCAGCGGCACCGGGCAAATCATTCTTGCGGGGATTGCCGGCTCGCAGCTGTTCAACGCGCTGACGGCGTTTTTGATCACCCGTTCGGCCAGCTCCGAGCAGGCACGCGGGATCATGTTCTGGCTGCTGGGCAATCTCGGCGGCGTGCGCTGGCCGTCGGTGTGGTTGGCGGTGCCGGTGGCCGTGTTGGGGTTGGTCGTGTGCCTGTGGCATCGGCGGGCGCTGGATGCGTTTACCTTTGGCGCGGATTCGGCGGCATCCCTCGGTATTCCGGTGCGACAGGTGCAGATTTTGCTGATTGGTTGTGCGGCGCTGGTGACGGCGGTGATGGTGTCGATTGTCGGTTCGATCGGTTTTGTCGGGCTGGTGATTCCTCACGCCGCGCGGCTGTTGCTCGGCACCGGTCATGCACGTTTGTTGCCGGCCAGTGCGTTGGGCGGCGCGGTGTTTCTGATTGCTGCCGATGTGTTGTCGCGCACGTTGATCAAGGGCCAGGTGATTCCGGTCGGGGTGATTACCGCACTGGTCGGTGCGCCAGTGTTCGCCTTGATTCTGGTTGGCCGCAGGTCCGCACGATGAACAGTGTTTTGAGTTGTTCTGATCTGAGCTTCAAGGTACGCGGCGCCGAGTTGCTCAACGGTGTCAGCCTTGAGGTTCAGCGCGGCGAGACGCTGGGCATCGTCGGACCGAACGGCTCGGGCAAATCCACCCTGTTGAAATTGCTGGCCGGGTTGCGCGAACCGAGCGCCGGCGAGGTGCTGCTCGACGGTCAGCGCCTGGGCAAAATGGCACGGCGCAGCATTGCGCAGAAGCTGGCGGTAGTCGAACAACAGGCCGACACCGACGACGGCATTCGCGTGTTCGATGCCGTGGCGTTGGGGCGCACGCCGTGGTTGTCGGCACTGCAACCGTGGTCGGCGGCGGACGATGCCATCGTCGAGCAAGCGCTCACCGATGTTGACGCGATGCACCTGCGCACACGCCTGTGGCGCAGTTTGTCGGGAGGCGAACGGCAACGGGTGCATATCGCCCGGGCACTGGCCCAGCGACCGCAGATTCTGTTGCTGGACGAGCCGGCCAACCACCTCGACATTCAGCATCAACTGACCATTCTCAATGTGGTGCAGGCGTTGCCGGTGACCACGCTGATTGCTTTGCATGATCTTAATCAGGCGTTGAAGTGTGATCGTCTCGCGGTGCTGGAACGCGGGCGACTGGTGGCGCTGGGCGCGCCGCTGGAAGTGCTGACACCGCAGCGGTTACAAGACACTTTCGGGGTCAGGGCGCATTACCTGACGGACCCGTTCGATGGGGCGCAGATTCTTCGATTTCACTCATGACGTTGTGCATGTGCGTTGTCTGCCACACCGGGTCAGCATCGACATCGATAATGTCGAAGCCTTGGCGTTGCCAGAACGCGATGGCGCCCGGTAAAAACGGATGGGTGTGCAGATAAATCACCTCGACTCCGTCGGCGAGAGCCAGGTCTTTGAGTGATCGATATATCGCACCGGCCAGCCCTGAGCGGCGCTGCGATGGCATGACAAACAGACGGACGATTTCCACCACTTTAAGCTCTGGATAGGGCAAGTGCGGGAAGCGCCGGTCGTATGGGAGATAGCCGATGGACGCGACGATTTGCCCTTCATGGCGAGCAATCAGAAAGCGCCCTGCCCCACGCAGATAAACCTCTGTGAACCGCGCCAGATCATCAGGCATGCCGGTCGCGCTGAGCTTGGGAAAAAGCTCGGCGCGGGCCTTTAGGACAAAATCGAGAACTTCAGGAATGTCTGCGTCGGACACGGCCTGGATAACGGGTTGATCACTCATGTAGCGGCAAATACCTGGACTGCGGTTGGGCACAGTAGCAACAACAGGTCCCGCGAAGCCATCCAATCTCATGACTTGCACAAAACCCTGTGGGAGCGAGCCTGCTCGCGAAGGCGGCAGATCATCCAGCAATAATGTTGACTGACAGGACGCTTTCGCGAGCAGGCTCGCTCCCACAGGTGTTGTGTTTCATGCAGCCAGAGCGTTACGCCAACTCTTTACGCAGTTGCCGGGCGGCGGTGACCATGTGCACCAGCGCCGCTTCAGTCTCCGGCCAGCCGCGGGTTTTCAAGCCGCAATCCGGGTTGACCCACAGGCGTTCTGCCGGAATACGCTTGGCAGCCTTGCGCAGCAGATTAGCCATTTCCGAAGCATCCGGAATGCGCGGCGAGTGGATGTCGTAGACGCCCGGGCCGATGTCGTTCGGGTAAGCGAAGGCTTCGAATGCGTTCAGCAGCTCCATATCGGAACGCGAGGTTTCGATGGTGATCACGTCGGCATCCATCGCCGCGATGGATTCGATCACGTCGTTGAACTCGCTGTAGCACATGTGCGTGTGGATCTGCGTTTCGTCTCGCACACCGGAGGCGCACAGGCGGAACACTTCAGTCGCCCAGTCCAGATATTGCTTCCACTGCGCCTGACGCAACGGCAGACCTTCACGGAACGCCGCCTCATCGATCTGCACGATCTTGATGCCGGCGGCTTCCAGATCCACCACTTCATCACGAATCGCCAGCGCCAGTTGCCGCGCCTGCACTTCACGGCTGACGTCTTCACGCGGGAACGACCACATCAGCATGGTCACGGGGCCGGTCAGCATGCCTTTCATGACTTTGTCGGTCAGCCCCTGGGCGTAGCGGATCCACTCAACGGTCATGGCTTTCGGACGGCTGAGGTCGCCGAAGATCACCGCCGGTTTCACGCAACGCGAACCGTAACTTTGTACCCAGCCGAAACGGGTGAACACATAGCCGTCCAGTTGTTCGGCGAAATATTCGACCATGTCGTTGCGCTCGGCTTCACCGTGCACCAGCACATCGAGGCCCAGACGTTCCTGGATTTCAACTGCGTGGCGAATTTCGCTGTGCATGGCTTCGGTGTACTCGGCTTCGGTCAACTTGCCTTGTTTGAACGACTGGCGAGCGAGGCGGATCGACGCGGTTTGCGGAAACGAACCGATCGTCGTGGTCGGGAACAACGGCAGATCGAGTCCGACGCGCTGTTTGGCTATGCGCTGGGCGAACAGAGATTGACGCTGGCTGTCCTTGGACGTAATCGCGGCGACACGGGCCTGAACGGCCGGTTTGTGAATACGCGGCGAAGCGGCACGCGCAGCCTGCACCGAACGGCTTTCAGTCAGTGCGCGCAGCACTTTCGGCGCTTCGGGCTCATTGACCGCTTGAGCCAGTACCGCCACTTCTTCGCACTTCTGCACGGCAAAGGCCAGCCAGCTTTTCAACTCGGCATCGAGCTTGTCTTCACGGCCCAGATCCACCGGGCTGTGCAGCAACGAGCAGGACGGCGCCACCCACAGCCGATCGCCCAGACGCTCATGGGCATGCTGCAACGTCGCCAGCGCGTTTTCCAGATCGCAACGCCAGACGTTACGGCCGTTGACCACGCCCAGGGACAACACTTTGTAGGCCGGCAGACGATCGAGAATGGTCGGGTACTGCTCCGGTGCGCGCACCAGATCGATGTGCAAACCGTCGACCGGCAGGTTGGCCGCCAGACCAAGATTTTCTTCCAGACCACCAAAGTAAGTAGCGAGCAGTTTTTTCAGCGGATCTCGCTGAATCTGGTTGTAGGCACGCTCGAAAGCGTTCTTCCATTCCTGCGGCAGGTCGAGCACCAGAATCGGCTCGTCGATCTGTACCCACTCGACGCCTTGAGCAGCAAGACGCGCGAAGATCTGCCCGTACAGCGGCAGCAAACGATCGAGCAATTCCAGCTTGTCGAATTCGGCGCCTTTGGCCTTGCCCAGCCACAGATACGTCAGCGGGCCGATGATCACCGGTTTGACGTTGTGGCCCAGCGCACGGGCTTCTTCGACCTCTTCGAACAACTGCTCCCAGCCCAGTTGAAACTGCTGATCAGCGCTGAATTCCGGGACCAGGTAGTGGTAGTTGGTGTCGAACCACTTGGTCATTTCCTGGGCGTGCGCACCGCCGCAGCAACTGTCGCTGACGCCACGGGCCA
>Ga0207655_1004080_pt1 | contig 10516 bp, 6 predicted proteins | sample KBSM44metaG_FD_184398 | JGI IMG/M metagenome (GOLD analysis project Ga0207655, IMG submission 184398) | Miscanthus rhizosphere microbial communities from Kellogg Biological Station, Michigan, USA - KBS M4-4 metaG (SPAdes) (version 2) | ecosystem: Host-associated > Plants > Roots > Rhizosphere >... | reverse complement strand
GAAATACTGGGCGGTAAATGAATCATAAAAGCTCACTAAGGTCCCTTTAGCAAAAGCAATCGTCCCCATCACAGTTTCAGGTATGTTATTTGGACTAATAAGCCCTGTTTGAGCCATTGCGCTTACCGAAATGGGTTCATCATCGAGTAGAAAACGAAGCGTATCAATGTCATGCACGGTAATATCCAGAACCACCCCTCCTTCTGCAGGGGTATTGATACGCCAACTTTGCAGCTTTTCAGGCAGAGAAACCGCATGACAAAATCGAATTGTGAGTACATCGCCAATCGCATCACTGACAATAAGCTCACGCATTTTTTTGATTACAGCAGAATTTCTGAGGTGATAGTTCACGCCTAAGACCACTTGATTAACTTCTGCTTGGAAAATCATTTCTTTGGCATCTGTGATACTCAGCGCCATTGGCTTTTCACACATCACATGTTTTTTTGCTTTTAATGCTGCGATTGCGTGTTCAAAGTGAAGTGAATTGGTACTGGAAATATAAACAGCATCAATTTCTTCATGACGAAGTGCTTGATTTAAATCTGTTGAAAAATTAGCAATATCATGCCGATGTGCAAAATCCTGAGCACGTTCTAAGTGACCACTGACGATAGAAATCACTTCATCTCCAATCGCTCTTATGGCTGGAACAATCCATTCATGTGCGACATTACTGGCACCAATGAGTAACCAATTCATGCTTAGTCTCCTTGTTTAGAACAAAATATGCTAAATCCCAAAATACCGAGGTAACAAATGATTGGTACAAAAAGACTGATACTTAACGAGCTCAAATCTGCAACAAATCCGGTTAAAGGTGGGATAATTGCTCCACCAACAATACCGCAGCATAAAATGCCAGAACCGTCTGCAGCTCTTTCTCTTAGGTGCTTAGATGCAAGGGAAAAAATGGTTGGAAACATAATCGAATTGAAGAAACCAACAGATAAGATCGCGATGCCTGAGATATTTCCTCTTAAAGAACTACTGGTAAATAAAAGGGCCATAACAGCAAGGGAAAATATTGCGAGTAATTTGGCTGGAGTGATGATTTTCATTAATGCTGAACAGAGGAAGCGCGCGACCATTGCGCCACCCCAATAAAAGGCGACGAGTTTGCCAGCATGTTCTGCTGAAATGTTCATAATGTCTGATTGAGATAGGTAGTTCACCAGAATACTGCCGATAGTTACTTCAGCCCCTACATATAAAAAAAGACAGATAAAACCTAAAGCGAATCTTGGAGATCGAAGTAAACCTAGTGATGAGCGGAGACCTTTATGTTCACTTGGGATTACACTCTTAGGACCATAATTCCTGAAGCGGGCCAGTAGAATACAAAAAAAGCCGATCACAATGGCAATACCAGTATAAGCATGGCTAATAACAGCGGATTCTTCTTGTAAATATGCTGCCATTTCAACACTGTTCAATTGTGTTGTATCCACTGTAGCAATACTTCCTAAGATGATGATTGCACCAAAATAAGGAGCGATTGTGGTGCCCAGTGAGTTAAAAGCATGGCCCAAGGTTAATCTGCTTGAAACAGTTTCAGCTTTACCCAGTTGGGTGAGTAATGGATTTGTGACCACCTGAATGATGGTTACGCCTACAGCAAGAATGAATAGTGCAGATAAAAAAGCTGGAAACATAAGAATATTGGTTGCAGGAATAAATGCTAAACATCCGATTCCCATAACGAACAGACCAATAATGGCTGAGCGTACATATCCGAATTTATAAATCAATCGACTAGCGGGGATAGAAGCAACAAAGTAAGCAAAGAAAAAAGCGGATTGAACAAGCATGGCTTCCATATATGAAAGTTGGAAGATTTCTTTTAGTTTTGGAATCAAAACATCATTTAGGCTTGTGATGCTACCAAATAGAAAAAACAGCGCAAAAACCATTATATTTAATGAATGATTACTGTGTAAATTCTGTTGATGTCCTTGATTATCTAATAAGGTGGATTTATTCATTTGATACCTTTCCATGGTATGTTAAAAATGAGAATAATTAGGATGGCTTTTTTTGTAGATATTAAGTAGGTGTTAATTTATCAATAAATGATACTATAGTTGCAATATATCAGGGAGTATAATAATGAAATCTGAATATGAGAAAATTATTGTAAAACCATATTCATCATGGTCATTTTTAAATAGAAAAATGGATGAAGGAATACCTTTTCAATGGCACCATCATCCAGAGATTGAATTTACACTAACATTAAATAGTTATGGTAAAAGATATATAGGAAGTGATATTAGTGATTATTGTGAAAATGATTTGGTTATGATCGGACCAAATATATCACACACGTGGAAATCTTTAGGCAAGTTTAATCATTCTGAGCCATATATTGCATTGGTTATATGGGTCAGTATTGAATGGATTCAAAATGTTGTTGAGCTTTTTCCTGAAATGAGATCTTTGAATAACTTATTGATATTGTCAAATAATGTTGTCATATTTAGTGAGAATGCTAAGCGAAAAGTTATCGATAATTTTCATAAAATATCAGTGCTTGGGTGGCCAGAACGGACGCCGAGATTGCTTGATATTCTTTTGGTGCTTTCACAAGATGAAAATATGACGATTTCGAATGTCAATAAACTCAATATTACATCAGAAGATGATAAGAAAATAAAAAATTTTATAGAAGTTATTGACTTTATTGATAGGAATTATAATGTAAAAATATCAATAGAGAGTTTAGCTGAGAGGTGCTGTGTTAGCCCTGCTACTTTTTATCGCTCATTTAAGAAGATTTTAAAAAAATCACCTATGGATTATATTATCAGCTTAAGAATTAATCATGCTTCAGAGCTTATTTTAGAAAATAATATCGCTATATCTAATATAGCAGAAAAAGTGGGTTACTCTTCTTTGGCTTTATTTAATCGACATTTTAAAGAATTAAAGAAAATGTCACCAAGAGAGTATCGTTTAACCTATAAGAAACAATTTATATAAAGCTCAATTTATTTTAATAGAGTTGCACTATTATTTTATGTAACTCTATTGATCTGAGCTATTTGTTTGCAGAACTTATTTTAATTAATCTGGCAATATCAATTGTTCTTTCATAAATTAAATGTGCTGCATTCATACATGCTTCTTCTAAATTTATAGGTCCAGCAGTTAACGAAAAAGCTGCGCTAACACCAGAGTGGTATAATTCCTGATAATTTTCACCTAATGTTCCTGCAATAACAATCACGGGAACATTTGCGCGTTGTGCTATTTGGGCGACACCAAAAGGAGTCTTGCCATTTAAAGTTTGCCCATCAAATTTCCCTTCACCTGTAATGACCCAATCGGCACCCTGAATTTTGTTAGAGAGCTGGTTTAATTCAGCAATGACCTCTATACCCGATCTAAATTCAGCATTCAAATATGCTTTAGCCGCAAAACCTAGCCCTCCAGCTGCGCCAGTTCCTGGTTCATTGCGTTTGTCAGCAGCTAATAATTGTGTTGAAATGTCGGCAAAGTGATTAAGTGCTTGATCTAATTGCAATACTTGATCAGGCGTAGCCCCTTTTTGCGGAGCGAAAACATAGGATGCCCCATTTTTACCACAGAGCGGATTGGTGACATCCGCAGCCAATACAAATTTGGTTTCTTGAATACGTGGGTCAAAATCAGTTAAATCAACTTTTGCCAAGTGCTGAAGTGCGAGTCCACCTTTGGGGAGTGCATTGTTGTTTTTATCGAGTAACTGAGCGCCCAAAGCAGATAAAAGTCCTGCGCCAGCATCATTTGTAGCACTGCCGCCTACAGTTAAAACAATTTCTTTGGCACCTGCATCGAGTGCAGCAAGAATGAGCTCTCCTGTACCGAAGGTACTGCTTATACATGCATTGCGTTGAGATGGTTTGACTAATTGAATACCACTTGCTTGCGCCATTTCAATCAAGGCAATTTTTTCAGTGTTTAACCACCCCCATTTGGCTATTACCGATTCTCCAAGCGGACCTTGAACAGACTGTTCACGCCATTCTCCAGCACACGCTTCGAGTACAGCCTCAATCGAACCTTCACCACCATCAGCCATAGGACAAATGATAATTTCAGCTTCTGGAAAAACGCTTTGCCATCCACAGGCAATAGCTTCAGCTATTGCCTGTGCAGATAAGCTATCTTTAAATGAATCTGGTGCAATTATAACTTTCATAAATATTCTCAAAGACCAATTTTGTTTGAAGAAATATATGGATCTGTTTTTCTCACAATAGCTTAGCGAAAGAATTTTATCTTTCGTTATTTAGCCTGTATTTCTTAACCCCGCAGCAATCCCTGTGATACTGACCATTAAAGCTTGATCCACGGGTGTAGTGTCTAAAGGATGTTCTGCTAAATAACGACGTCTACGTTTCATTAATTCAGCTTGTAATAAATGCAAAGGATGTAAATAAGGTTTACGGACTTGCATTGACTGATCAAGCACATTATTTGTACTGAGTAATTTAGATTCACCTTTAACGAACAGAAGTGTTTTGATGGCTTCTTTCAATTTCAGGCGTAACTCATCACCCAGATTTTTTAAATTTTCATCATCTGTTAAGTGTGATTCATAATAAAGGGCAATATGGCAATCTGCTTTTGATAACACCATTTCCAGCATATCAATCAGTGTTTGGAAGTAAGGCCAATCTCTAAGCATTTCATCTAATATGGCTTTTTTATCCTCATTTAGAATTTGGTGAATTGCAGCACCTGTACCCAGCCATGCGGGTAACATTAAACGAATTTGGGTCCATGCAAACACCCATGGAATTGCACGTAAAGATTCGATCCCACCATCAGTCCTACGTTTAGCAGGACGTGAACCTAGTGGGAGCATTTGTAACTCTAACTCTGGAGTAACAGTTCTGAGATATTGTACGAAATGTGAATTGTCTCTTACCGTTTTACGATAAGCATTCACTGAAATATCCGTCATTTGATCCATTAAGTCACGCCATTCCTGTTTCGGTATTGGAGGTGGCAGTAAGGTTGCTTCCAGAGTTGCTGCGGTATAAATTTCAAGATTTTGTAGGGCTATTCCCTCTAAACCGAATTTAAAGCGAATCATTTCGCCTTGTTCAGTCACACGTATTGCCCCTGAAATCGAACCGGGTGGTTGTGAAAATAACGCTTGTTGAGTGGGTGCACCACCGCGACTAATTGAACCTCCACGTCCATGAAACAAGGTAAGCTGAATATTATGGGCCTTGGCGATTGCAGCAAGTTGCTCTTGTGCACGGTATTGGGCCCAATTGGCTGACATAAATCCCGCATCTTTTGCTGAATCCGAATACCCAATCATGACTTCATGCTTTGCTTGGATGTGCTGTTTATACCAATCCATGTGGAAGAGGGTGTCCATGGTATTTGCAGCTCCCTCTAAATCTTTGAGCGTTTCAAATAATGGAACGACACGTAAGGGTTGTAAAATTCCAGCTTCTTTTTGCAAAAGCAGAACCGCTAATACATCACTCGGGTATTCCGCCATTGAAATGATATACGCACCCAAGCTTTCAGCAGGTTGCTCTGCCAGCATACGCATGGTGGCAAACACTTCTTTGACATCTGGGTGGTCAATTAAACCTTGATCTGAGCTTTTAAAGTGCTTAGGCAGTAAAGGGCGTTTACTTTGTAATTCCCTGATTAAGAAATTTTGTCGGGCTGGTTCTGTCCATGATTCAAAATTTCCCAAACCCAGATATTCGGTAATGGCTGAAATCGCTTGGCGATGCCGAGCAGACTCTTGGCGAATATCTAACTTAAGTAATTCAATGCCAAAACAATTAATTCGGTAAATGAAATCAAGCAATTTGCCGTTGGCTATTTCAGGTAAGTTGCATGCCATTAGGGAGCGATGGCACAGTAATAATGGTGCTAATAAGTCATGTTTATTTTGAATCACCAAGTTCAAGTGATCATCACGGTCAATACCTTGTAATTTCTGGCTTAACCAATCTAGTGTGGCTTTTAATCGTTCGCGCGTATGACGTAAATATTCTTGGTAAGGTTCAGGGTGATCATAACCTAATGTGTCACGGAACTCTTGAGAACAGGCTTGAAGTGAAAGTTCCCAGCGAAGATCTTCAAGATCTCTAAGATAGAGGCTCGCGGCTTGCCAACGAGACAGCCAGAGTACTTCTTGGGTGATCTCATGCGTCACATTCGGGTTGCCATCTCGATCTCCTCCCATCCACGATGCAAAGCGGATCGGGGAAATATCTAAGGGCAAATGTAAATTACAATTTTGATCAACCAGACGATCTAACTCACGCATAAATTTCGGTACAGCATTCCATAGCGTTTGTTCGATCGTGGTGAAGCCCCATTTTGCTTCATCAATAGGTGTAGGGCGCTTTTGACGAATCTCATCCGTTTCCCACGCTGAACAAATTAATTTCTTTAGGTTCTCTATGACGAAGTCATGTTCATGAGGGGTGAGTTTTTGTTGATCTAACTTAGACAAACAATCATTGATGCTGTCATATTTTTGGATCAATGTTCGGCGACTGACTTCTGTAGGATGGGCAGTTAAAACAAGTTCAATGTTTAATTGCGTTATTTGTTCAAACAGTTGCTTTGAAGTAATTTTATGTTGCTTAAACTTTTCAAATAATGGCACAAGTGGATTAGGTGATGGTTGTTGTTGATTAAATTCACTTTGGCGTCGGTTACGTACAACATGATATTGCTCTGCAATGTTGGCAAAGTTCAGAAAATATGAAAAAGCGCGCGTCAGGGGTAAAATTTCATGATCTGTAAGATTAAAAAATATCTGCTCAAGTTGTTTTTCAGCTTCAACTTGACCATCCCGAGCAGCCTTTGATAAAGCTCGTATTTGTTCAACCAAGTTGAATAAATCTACATCGGCATGCTTTTTGAGGGTTTCTCCTAAGAGATTCCCTAAAAGCCGAACATCTTCGCGTAAAGCACTCTCTATTTGTCGAATCATATTTCACTATCCATTTTTTTGTTGTGCTTGATTAAGTTTTTTTTGCAGCGATGCGTAGATCCCAATCACTGCAAAACACAGGGTTGGAATGATGAAAGCCAGCTGGATATTTTTTAAATCTGCAATTAATCCCATGAAATAAGGTGAAAGAGCGCCTCCAACTAAAGTCATGACTAAGAATGAACCCGCTTTTTTGGTGTGTGCTCCTAAATTCTTTACCCCCATTGCAAAGATGGTTGGGTACATAATTGAAGAGAAGAAGAAAGACGCAATCAGCGCATAGATTGAAATAATAGAAATCCCAGAAACCACCACCCCACACAAAATGACATTCATCACCGCATAGCTAATCAACATGCTGATTGGAGAGAATGAGCGCATCAAAAAGGTACTCACAAAGCGGCCTAGCATAAATACGATCAAGCCTACAGAAAGTAAATATGATGCCTTTTGTGGTGTAAGTCCTACCCAGTGATCAATCGCGAAATTGATAAAGAATGAACAAATCCCGACGTGGGCAGCAATCCATGCAAATTGTGCAATGAGTGCCCCGGTAAAATTGGGGAAAGACCAGATTGAACGTGTTGGGTTAATTTTATTGCTTTGATGTTTACTTATTTGTACTTCCGGAAGTGGTGTTTTTGCAAAAATGATCATCATTATTACAACCACAAATGCGAGACAAACATAGGTAAACATCACCGGGTCAACTGCAAGTGGGCCTAAAGAAATAGCTGGAGCAAAGAATAAGGCTCCTCCAATTAATGGACCAATAAATACCCCTAATCCGTTAAAAGACTGTGCGAAATTTAAACGTCTTTCTGCATGTTCTGGCGCTCCTAATATTGATGCATAAAGGTTTGCAGCGGTTTCTAAACAGCCTAAACCGCAGGCGAGTATAAATAGCGCAAATAAAAACATGCTAAATGCTGCAGCATTTGTTGCAGGGATAAAAAGTAAAGCACCTAAGGCAAATAAACCTAAACCTACTTGGATACCGGCTTTATATCCAAAACGTTCCATAAATATGCCGATGGGGAGGGCAATTAAAAAATATGCACCATAATAAGCAGCTTGAACAAACCCAGATTGGGCTTTGGTGACGTGTAATGAATCTTGAAAGTGCTTATTTAGAACATCCAGTAATCCATGTGATAATCCCCACATAAAAAACAAACTGGTGATTAAGATAAAAGCAATTCTCGTCACAGATTTTGAATGGCTTATTTGGTCATTGATGGTGTTGTTATGTACGTCCATGTGTATTTTCCTATTCTATTTTTGAGGGAAAAAGGAGGAGCTTGTACTCCTCTTAAGGATGTCTATTCGGCTTCGATACCCCCATAGACAGCTAAAAACTGCTTCATTCTTTTAACGGCTAACTCAGGTTGAATAAGTGCTCCAGCTTGATCTGCTAGACGGAAAATTTTGCAGTAATGGGCTAAGCTTCGCGCGGATTGCATTCCGCCTAACATGCTGAAGTGGTCTTGGTGACCATTTAACCAAGCCAAGAAAACGACTCCAGCTTTGTAGTAGCGAGTCGGTGTGCAGAATATCTCTCTAGAAAGCGGTACGGTCGGTTGGATAATCTCTTCATAGCGTTTGAGATCACCTATTGCTAGAGCGGCAAGGGCGTGGGCGGCAACAGGCGCGATTGGATCGAAAATTCCAAGTAATGCATGTGAAAAGCGCTCGCCATCACCTGCAATTAATTCAGCAAAGTTAAAATCATCCCCTGTATAAAGTTTTACCCCTTCAGGTAAGCGACGGCGCAGTTCAATTTCCCATTTTGCCTCCAACAGAGAAATCTTGATGCCATCAACTTTATCAACATTGGTGTGAATGATAGAGAGGACGGTTTCCATAGCAGTTGCAATATCCGTACTGCCCCAATAGCCATGTAAACTTGAGTCAAAAGCCTCACCAAGCCAATGTAGAATGACTTTGTCTTTGGCTTCTTGTAGCAAGGTTGAATAGATGCTTTGATAGTCTGCGGCATCTTTTGCTATTGCACATAAAGCCCGACTCGCCATTAAAATTGCACTGACTCCAGCGTTATTTACCACTTCGAATTGTGCTCTATATGCCTGAAGAACATCATCCAAAGTTGTTTCTGTATTCACCTGTAACTGGTCTGTGCCAACACCACAGCTAAGCGCTGCTCCGGGAATCGTTTTTGCGTGTGCTGCACTGCGAGTAATCAGTTCAGCAGACTCTTTCCATCCTAAGCCCATACCTCGTTGCGCTGTATCCATCGCTTCTGCGACTCTAAAACCCAAACGCCATAAATACTCACGAAACGCCAGTGTTTTATCCCAATCAATTGAAAGGGTTTCATCCCAAGGATTTCCAGACTGAGTGGGTTCTACAACAACATGGGCAGCCGCATAGACAATACGATTCATCGGCTCTTTTACGGGTGATGCAAAAGGGGCTTGTGCATATTTCAATGCATATTGTTCAAGGGTTGCTTCATTCTGTGAAGGCAAGAGAATCTTCATGAGATCTATCCGTTATGTGCAAGGTTTTTCCTAAAATGAGATCAACTGCTTTCTCAGCAATCATGATGGTTGGTGCATTTGTATTGCAGCTCGGAATTCGTGGCATAACAGATGCATCTACAACTCTTAATCCCTCAATTCCATGTACTTTGAGATCGCTTGAAACGACTGCATCAGCATCGTTGCCGATTCGGCACGTTCCAACAGGGTGGTGATCCGTTTTGGCATTTGCACAGGCATATTCAAATAGTTCTTGGTCTGTTGATTTTGAAGTTCCCGGAAGCTTTTCTTCCAAAACAAAGCGTTTAAGAGCAGGTTGGTTTAATATTTTTCGCGCTAAACGCAATCCTTTCATCGACATTTCTCTGTCATAAGGATCTGCCCAATAGTTAGGGTCGATCAGTGGTGCACTGGATGGATTGGCATTTGCAAGCCTTACCGTTCCTCGTGAACGTGGTCTCAATAGGGCGGAGTTGAGCGTCACGCCAGGGTTGCGCATATGTGCAACACCAGATTCAATTCCTGAACCTAAACCGAGATGAAGTTGGATATCTGGAGAGCGTGCTTTTTCATCGGCATACCAAAAGCCCCCTGTTTCAAAAAGGCTTGAAGCAACAGGACCTTTTTTCAGTAAGAGATATTGAAGACCTGCCCAAGCCGCTAAAAATGGTGAAGAATACGCATCATAAGTATGATTTCCAGTGCATTCCGCTATCACGAACAAATCTAAATGATCTTGGAAATTATTACCTACGCCTGACAAGTGATGTTTCAGGTCAATACCTACATCACGTAAGTGATCTGCAGGTCCAATACCAGATTGCATCAATAGCTTGGGTGAGCCTATAGCACCACTACTCACAATGATTTCTCGTTCTGCGTGATAAATCCCAGATTGAGAGGACGTTGCATGAACCACTTCTACCGCAACAGCTTTATTGCCCGAAAGCACGATGCGTTGAGTAAAGGCATTTAATAAAACAGTTAAGTTACTTCGATGCTGTACTGGTTGAAGATAGGCTGTTGAGGTTGATGATCGTTTGGCATG
>Ga0207655_1004073_pt1 | contig 10523 bp, 8 predicted proteins | sample KBSM44metaG_FD_184398 | JGI IMG/M metagenome (GOLD analysis project Ga0207655, IMG submission 184398) | Miscanthus rhizosphere microbial communities from Kellogg Biological Station, Michigan, USA - KBS M4-4 metaG (SPAdes) (version 2) | ecosystem: Host-associated > Plants > Roots > Rhizosphere >... | reverse complement strand
CTATCTCGAACCGGGACAGGCGATTTTCCTTGATGATTCCACTACCGTGCTGCAAATGGCGCGGCTGCTCTCGGCACGCGCGCCGCTAACGGTGATCACCAACTCTCTGACCTTAATGAACGAGCTGCGTAACGGCCGCGATATCACCCTGATGGGGCTGGGCGGACAGTTTTATCACTGGTGCAATGCGTTCATGGGCCGCATGACACGGGATGAAATTGCCAGCCTGCGCGCCGACGTGTTTTTCGTCAGCATGTCAGCGATCATCGACGATGCAGTGTTCCACCAATCCGCCGAAACGGTAGAGACTAAGCGCGCGATGTTTGACGCCGCGCAGAAGCGTATTTTGATGATGGATAACACCAAGTTTGAACGTCGAGCGTTGCATCGCTTTGCTCATCTGAGTGAATTTGATGTGGTGATTGTCAATCAGGGCACGCCGGTGCCTATTTTGCGCCGTATGCAGGATTTAGGCGTGAATGTCGTTGTTGCACCGATGAAAACGCACAGCGCCTCCATTCTCTAGGGGCGCCATTTATGGCGACCGATATTTACATCCGATAATTTACGTTAATTTAAATAACTACAAACTTGATTGCTTTTTTTAGTTTCTTTAACACTCTTGATAAATATTCAGGGGTTTCCTGGCTATTAATTTCCCAAACTGCTCTAAGTTTATATTTCGGCCCTATTTCAGAATGATGAGGTATCTGATGCTGATTAAACTTAAACGCACACGAACGCATGATGAGGACAGGAATCTGGCAATGTGGCTCGCCACTGCTGCCGGCGTGCTCAATGCGATCGCCTTGGGGGCGTTTGGCTTTTTCCCCTCACACATGTCAGGGAATACCTCACAATTATCCAGCGAAGTGTCGAACGTTAATTTCCGCGATATCACCTTTCTGGCTACTATCCTGTTTGCCTTTGTTTGTGGTGCGGTCACAGCGAGAATGGTGGTGATCAGCGGTTTAGCGAATGGCAATCGTATTATATTCTGCCAAATACTGTGGGCTGAAGGGCTTGCTTTAATCGTGTTATCGCTGTTTGAAATGTTCTTTTATTCATCGGCTAATAATCGCGAAGTCATTGTGATTCTGGGCTTCCTGATGGGCGTACATAATTCAACGTCAACGCAATTATCCAATGGCCGCGTACGTTCAACCCATATTACCGGCACGCTGACAGATGCGGGGATATCCCTGGCATCCGTAATAGCCGCGCTGTTTCGCCGCGATCCGTCGAAAAACATCTCGGGCCAGAAACGTCAGTTATGGACGCATCTGACCACGATTTTCTCCTTCCTGATTGGCGGTATTGTCGGTTTGCTGATGTTTAAACATCTAGGTTTTAAAGCCATGGCGATGGTGGGTGGCATATTAGTGATTGTTGCCACGCTGGCGATGGTCAGAACCGTGGTGCGCGTAAGAAACAACCGTTCGCTGGCGTTAAAACCTTCCAGCAAATGATTCTGCCAGCGCCAGTAACGCCGCATGAACCGGACCGCTGGTAATGCTCGGGATAACAGAGGCATCGACAACGTAACCATTCTCCAGGCCGTGAATGCGCAGACGGCCATCCACCACTGAATCGCTGGCGGTTTTCCCCATCTGGCAGGTGCCGACTGGATGATGATGGGTGATCACCGCGCGGGCGATAAAGTCATTCAGCGCGGCATCATCCTGAATCTCCGCACCTGGCAGCCACTCTTTTTCCCGCCACGCATCTAAAGCCGCATCGCTACCAATCTGACGGGCGATTTTCAACGCTTTCAGGAAGGTTTGGCGATCGTAGTCCGTTTGCAAATAGGCGGGATCGATCAGCAATTGATCGCGGCTATGCGCGCCAGTCAGGCGAATCTGGCCGCGACTGGTGGGCCGCGTTACGCCGCACAGCAAGGTATAAGTGGTACCGGGTTGCGGTTGCGGGAAACTTTCGGCCACTGAAGGTGCGCAAACGCAACCTAATACCACATCGGGTTGAGCATCGCGTTCGCGGATATCCGCCGCATTGAGATACATCAGTGATTCCGAGTGCTGCAAGCGGGTTGGGGCGATCGGTTGCCGAGCCAGCCAGACGTTACCCGCCGCCAGCAGGTGATCATGTAGATTCTTGCCGACCTGATGCAATGGAATCTGGCAGTCAATGCCAGACTCAGCCAGTTCGCTGGCGCTGCCAATGCCCGAACGCATCAACAAGGCTGGAGAAGCCAAAGCGCCCGCTGACACAATCACGGTGCTGGCGCTTAAGGTCAATGCTTCACCGTTACGGTGGCACTCCACAGCGCGAATACGGTGGTCATCAATCAGCAGCTTTTCGACCTGAATATTGAGCAGGATACTGAGATTAGTCCGCTCACGCGCGGGTGTCAGCCAGGCATCGGCGGCAGATACGCGTTTGCCGTGGCGAATGGTCAGCGAGTTGGCCGCTACGCCGCACAGCTGCCCGCCATTGTGATCACCCAACCAGGGCACACCCTGATTCAGTCCTGCCTGCATATAACTTTTTACCAGCGGATGAACATCTTCATCAGGCAGCCAGACATCAAGCGGGCCGGTATCGCCATGTACAGCGCTGGCACCCTGAGAAAAGCGCTCACTTTTAATAAACCACGGCAGTAAACCTTGCCATGACCAATGATCATCGCCGGTGGCGTGTGCCCAGGCGGCAAAATCGTCTTGATGACCACGCACATGCGCCATCGCATGCAGGCAGCTGGAACCGCCCACGACGCGCCCGCGCGGCCAGGGGTGAATACGATGGGCGGTACCCGCTTGCGGTACGGTGGCATACTGCCAGTCGTAAGATCGTCCCTGAATCTGCGGCCACATGGCCGGATTAGCGATGTCAGGATCGGTCGGCCACGCGCCCGCTTCCAATAGAGCCACCTGGCAATCCGGATTTTCTGAGAAACGTGATGCCAATACTGAACCTGCCGAACCCCCGCCAATAATCAGCACATCGTAATGCATTGCTTTTCTCCCCGGTTAAAACGCTCAGGCGTAATCCTTCTTCGAAGGCGCAAAGCCCAGGCGACTGATGATTTTTTGCTGAACCACTGCAAGGTGCTGCCACATGGCGCGCTCGGCACCGTCGGAATCACGGTTGGCGATGGCATCCGCGATTTGATGATGTTCACGATCGCGCTGTTCAATACGCTCCTGCGTGGTCTCTTCGTCGCTTTCGGCGAAGCGCAGACGGCTGTCGCTGGCAACCTGATTGAGTAATACAAACAGTTCACTCACCAGGCTATTGCGAGAACCCACGGCAATGGCGCGGTGAAAACGCTGATCGGCTTCGCTGGGCGAGATATCGTTGGGCGTGCTGGCCGCGGCTTTTATCGCGGCAATTTCTTCCGGCGACGCGCGCAGGGCAGCAAGACGCGCTAACGCCGGTTCAAGCATCATACGCATCTCCATCACTTCCAGCGGATTGGTGGAGCGCACCAAGTCACTGCCAATAAAGGTGCTGACCGGATCGACCGAAGCCGTTACGGCAACCGGCTGGGTTCTGGGCTTACCGGAGGTGATACGACGTCCCGGGCGCGCGGGAGGAATATCACCGCGATCGCGCATCATCTGTAGTGCAAGGCGCAGCAGATGACGCTTTACATTGAGTTTTTCTGCCAGCACGCGCTCAGCAGGTAATCCACCCTTCGCGGATTTATGTTTGCTGATTTGCGTGACCAGCTGTTCCAGCTTCTCCTGCTGCTTCTCTTTGACTGGCGAGCGTTCGGTCTGCGAAACGTTATTGGTTGTCATGGGCGTTCCTGTCATTGTTCTTTTCCGCTATAACCGGAGTAGGGATGTTGATGATCTTTGCCATGCAACCAATAAAAATGGTTATTGTAATAATTATGAGCAAAAACAGATCACTAAATTCTCAACTCGTCATTATCTGACGCAGTAGAATCACGATTTCCCCATCATAACCGAAAAAAAAGCGCGCACAAAACCATTTATGAATTGGTTGATTTTTAAGGTTGAGAAACACAGTATGTTAACGTGCGCCGCGTACGTAAGGCGCGCCTAACGCCGCAGGCAAGCTAGCGCGACGTCCGAACAACAGCAGCACCAACATGACAGCAATAAACGGCAACATCTGAATCACATCAGTGGGTACATCGATGCCCAATACCTGCAAGGCAGTGGTCATCGATAAGCAGCAACCAAACAGCAGCGCACCGGCCAGCACCCATAATGGTTTGCCGCGCGCCAGCATCGCCAGCACAATTCCGATAAAACCGTTGCCTTGTGTCATAAAGGGGACAAAGATCCCCGCGCCAATTTGTGACATAAATGCGCCGCCTAGCCCCGCAAACATGCCGGTGATCACCACCGCAATGGTGCGGGTGCGTAACACGTTGATACCTGCGGCATCCAGCGCAGCCGGTTTATCGCCGGCCGCCTGGAGATACAGTCCGGCGAGAGTGGATCGATAGATCCAGGCAAACAGCGGTACCGTAAGCACGGCCAGATAGACAACCAGCGGCTGATTAAACAGTACCTGACCAACCAGCGGAATCTGATGCAAACCGGGAATTGCCCAGCTATCGACGTTACCCAAACGGGGATACGTACGGCTGAACTGGAAATAGTGCAGCAGGGCGGTGGCGCCTTCTGCGCCAAGCGTAATGGCAATTCCTACCACAATTTGATTCAGCCGCCACCAGACGCACAGCAGCGCCATCAATGCACCGGTCAATCCACCGCCGAGTGCTCCGGCCAGCAGGCCGAACCCCATTGACTGACTTTGCCAGGCAACATAAAAGCCAAGATAACCCCCGCACAACATCATGCCTTCGAGGCCGATGTTCAGCACACCCGCTTTCTCGGAAAGCTGCTCGCCCAATCCCGCCAGCAACAGCGGTACGCCCGCGATGACCGCGCCGAGCAGCAGTGATGTCAGGAAGCCAACCGTAAACAGATCCATGTGCTACCCCTTTTTCTGGCGTTGACGCTGTTCAACGCATTCGGTTAACCCCAGTACCAGCATCAAGACGGCAACCGTCACCAGGGTGAAATGGTTCGGAATATCCATGCGCCGGGCGGCGCTTTCGCTGCCGATGGAGAGCATTGAGAACAGGAAGACAAACGCAATGGTGCCAAAACCGTTAAAGCGCGCCAGAAACACCAGAGGAACCACCACCAATCCGTAAGCGGGATTCCAGTCGGCACGTACGTTGCCTTGAACGCCCATGATCTCTACCGCGCCGCCTAATCCTGCCAGCGCCGCCGACAGGGCAAACACCGGGATTCCGGCATGAATTGCCGCCTGCGGATTGGCTCCCACCACGCGGAGTTGCAGGCCGAAAGCGCTGCGCGTCATCATCCAATGCACCGCTAAAATCGCCACTAAACCAATCAGTAAGCCAGAGGAGATATTGCTGCCAAACAGCGCCGGTAAGCGATCCTCCCACGGCAAGGTGCGGGTCTGGGGCACGGTCGTGTTGGGATCACAAAACACCAGCTTCACCAGTACGTTGGCCAGCGATATCCCCAAAAACGACATCATCATAGTGGTGATGATCTCATTGATGTTTTGCCACGCCTTCAACAGGCCCGGCAACAGCGCCCAGATAGCGCCGACCACCACGGCGGCAAGCATCGCCAACAGCAGCGTAAGCCAGACCGGTACGCCCCAGCCAATCAGTGCGGGAGCCAGCGCGGAAGAGGTGACTGCACCGAGCAGAAACTGCCCGTCACCGCCGAGATTCCACAGCCCGGCGCGAAACGCCACAATCAGGCTGGCGGCGATCAGCAGCAGCGGCCCCATGCGCGTCAAGGTGGCAGCCAGACCGGACGGCGTGAACAGCCCTTTACGCACAATATAGGCGTAATATTTCAGCGGGTTAACGCCCATCATCAGCAGCAGGCTGCCGGTGATCGCCAGCGCAATCAGCAACGGCAGCACGGAATAGGCCAGACGCATCAGCCAGACTTTCGTCCACGAAGGCAGCACCACCGCTGGCGATGACAAGCCGGTTTGTTCGGATTGACTGTTCATCAATGTACTCCACTCATCAGTTCACCCACGCGCGAGCGGGCGCGGGGATCGTTTTCGACCACGCCAACAATCTGGCCTTGTGACATCACCGCGATGCGGTCGGCGAGTTCCAAAATCTCTTCCAAATCGGTGGAAATCAGCATCACGGCGCTGCCGGATTCAGCGGTTTCGCGGATTCGCCGGCGCGTTGAGCGAATATTTTGTAAATCGAGGCCGTAGGTGGGTTTGGAGAAGATGACCGCGCGCGGCGTGCCCCCCAACTCGCGTGCCAGCACCGCTTTTTGAATATTGCCGCCCGAAAGCTTACCAATCGGGGTATCCGTTTGCGGTACGCGAATGTCGTACTCGCGAATGCGCACGCGACTCCACTCGGCGATGGCAGCGGTTTGCTCAATGCCGTTGCGCCAGAAAGGGGGATCGCCGATCTGCTTGAGCAGCAGATTGGTGGCAACCGGAAAAGTCCCCACCGTCCCTTCGCCCAACCGATTATCGGTGACATAGCGCAGACCGCGTCGCCGCCGCTCACCAATCGAGTCGCTCTCAATGGACGTGCCATCCAGCCAGATGCGGCCGCTACTGAGCGGTCGCTGTCCGGCAATCGCCTCAGCCAGCTGTTTCTGCCCGTTCCCATCAATACCGGCCACGCCGATGATTTCTCCGGGCCGAATGCGCAATTCAATGCGGCTCACCGGCATCAGCGCGTCATTAACCTCCAGCGCATGGATTTCCAGCACCGGACTGGCATCGTGCTGACAGCTACTGCTGCGCTCGCGGTGTTCGGCTTCACGACTCTGAGCCGCATCAAGATTAAACATCAGTTGCACCACCCGACGCGTGGCTTCTTCGCGGCTTAACGCACGCAAGCTATCGGGGGTGATTTCGCCCACTTTGCGGCCAAGGCGCAGCACTGAAATGCGGTCGCCCCAATCCAACGCTTCATTTAATTTGTGGGTGATAAACACCACCGCTAACCCTTGCGCCACCAGACGTCGCATGAGCTGCCCCAGTTCGCTGGCATTCTGCGGTGTAAGCATCGCGGTGGCCTCATCCAGAATCAGCACCCGGCTGCCGCGGAGCAGCGTGCGCACGATTTCAGCCTGCTGCTGCTCGCCGAGTGACAGCGAACCGGCGGTCGCATAAGGATTGACCTGCACGCCAATCTCTTTGCTGACGCGCGCAATTTCCTGGGCAAAACGCGCGCGCGGCGGGCGCTTCCACCAACGTTCGCCCAGCACAAAGTTATCGACCACCGAAAGGGAAGGCACCATCATGGAGTGTTGAAACACCGTGCCGATACCCAAGTCCAGCGCCCGCTGTGGCGAGTGAATGCTTTGCTGCTCGCCAGCCAGCGTGATGCTGCCTTCATCAGGCTGCAACAGGCCGGCGAGCATACTCACCAGCGTCGATTTTCCCGCGCCGTTTTCACCCAGCAACACATGAACTTCTCCCGGCCACAAGGCGAAATCGACCTGATCGTTGGCGACAATGCCGGGAAATCGTTTGGTAATCTGCTTAACCGACAGCACGGGCGCGATATCACTCATAATGGGCTCCGGTAATTGAATCGATTTAGGATTTTCCGCTGTTCAATAAATCATGCAGCGATTTAGCATCATATTCCGCCGGCACTTTTATTGTGCCGGCAATAATTTGTTGCTTGATTTGTTCAACGCTCTGCCAAATATCCCCAGGAATATGATCGGTCTTTAATAAGCTGATGGAACCATCGGCTAATGAGGTTTTGTAGTTGTGGCTGCCATATTTATCGGCTTTTAAGTCGGTAATCATGGCACTAAATACCGGCGTGAGGTTCCATAACACCGAACTTAATAAATTGCCTTTATCTATTTTTGATTTATCGCCAATCACGTCGATGAAATAGACTTTTCCGCCATCGGCGGCTTTGGCGGTTTCAACGGCCTGCAACATGCCAAAGCTGGAACCATTACCCTGACCAAAGATGATATCTGCACCGGCGGCAATCACCGACGCGGTGACGCGTTTGCCGCCCGCCGCATCGCTATAAGCGGCAGGGCCGATCACCGCGTAACGGATTTTAATCTGCTCGTTAGTTGCGCGGGCACCGCGAATAAAAGCATTTGATTGCGCATTCCATGAAGGCGGTTCGCCCGAGACCACCATGCCGAGCGTACCGCTGCGGCTCATTTTCGCCGCCAGCACGCCCGCCAGATACGCGCCTTCATGGCCACTGACGGTGTAATCAGCCACCAAACCGGATTTCAGTGCAGCTGGACTGTCAGTCACTGCCACTGGCACGTTGTTCTGCGCACCAATCTCTGGCGCGGCTTGGTTGTAGCCGCTGGCGTGCGCAATCAACAGCTGAGCGCCATCGTCGATCAAATCGCGCATCGCCGGACGCACATCGCCGTAACCCAAATTTTCTGCCACCATCACTTTCACACCCTGTTTTTCCCCGGCGGCTTTAGCGGCATCAATGCCTTGCTGGTTCCAGCCAAAATCTGTTCCCGGCTCGGGAGAGAGTATCGCAATGGATTTAATATCGGCAGCCTGGCTGCTGACGCAATAAAATAAACTGATAAACAGCGCGGAGCGAACTAATTGCCAACTTCTCATCATGGCATTCCTCATTAATTGTTGTTGACATCAGGTTAAATTAAATAAATATTCACTTTGTTAACTCATCACTTTAATTACGACGAGATCAATGATGCGAATTCAGTGGCTATTAAGTTTTGCTGTTATTATTTCCGCTCCGCTGTGGGCACAGGAAACGCTGCATGTGGCAAGGGGAACGCAAGGACTGGATAAGTTTGTTATCGCCATTAATAACCAGGGCAAACAAGCGTTGTCGTGTGAGGTGGCGACCGCCCATTGGTATTCGGTGGCATTGGGGGAGGTTACGCCTGGCAAATCCCTGCACACCACGCTGTGGAAAAACAGCGGCAGCGGCGAGGTGTTTATCCTTAATCAGCATCAGGATCGCATGCCAGTACAGCGATTTTGGTGCGGCCAGCAGGGTGCCAGTTGGCAGACGCGCTATCAATTTACGCTGCCCGATCGTCGCCAGTTGCGACCGCACTCGCTTACCTTTGCCTGTCGCGCTGGAGATAAAACCACGCAATGCCAGGCTTCCCGTTGATGTTGCATACTGTTTTGCCGCCATTCTCTCCTCCGCACAAATGATTAACGGAATGCACAGTGTAATCACAGGGTTGCGTTGTTACGCGCACCCCCCTTACACAGGTGCATTTCATTAAGCTATTCACACAACCAATATGCAACCAATATTTTTGGTTGAACCATATCATTTGGTTATCACTCGTCTGCAGGTCATACTAATTTCCAGTGACGGAAAGCGGCACAGGGGATATCTATAAGATTCAAACATTAAACCAAAAAGATTTATATCTATTAATTTCAACGCATTAATCACAGGCCGCGTCGGCTTTCACCGCTGTTATTTCAGCATTTTACGCAGTCAATTTCACGATTAACCAATCACCCTACAACCAATTTTAATGGTTGAAATGTTTGTGCTGTTATGTTTTTCTGGCATCACCGGGATCGCCAACACCAGAGGAAACCCGGAAATGGTTGAGTAATTGGTTTAAGTGTTCGACCCGTCGTGAAGAGGTCTTTGCGGCGTGACAGATTCTCAAACTCAGGGGGTAGCCAGTGGAAGCGATGTTGAAAGGCGTAGCACAACAAAAACTGAAAACCGGCGCGGAGTTCAAAGCTTCGTTAGATGATGGTCGCCAGTTATGGGTTAACGGCAAAAAACTGGAGAAAGTCACGGATGAGCCGGCGCTTGCTGCGGGTGTCGACCTATTGGCATCGATGTTTGATGACCAGTTCACCGCAGAACATGCCGACGCCACCACCGTCACCGACAGCGTGACTGGCGATGTCTACAGCCGCTCCTGGCAAATCCCTCGCACCATTAGCGAATTGCAGGATCGTCGTAAGATGATTGAGTACACCTCGCTGAAAACCGGCGGCACCTTTGGTCGTCCGCCGGATTTGGCTCCGGCAATTGCGGTGGGTTTATATGCCTATCTGCCCACCTTTAAAGCTAAAAAATCCACCTTCGATGGCTGCCAGCCGGATTTCGCTGAAAACATTGAGCGCTATCTCGCTTATGGTCGCGACAATAACCTTACTGCCTCCGAAAGCCTGACCGGTCCTCAAACCGATCGCTCCTCTCCGAAAGCGGGTGAAGCGTCACTGCTAAGGGTGAAAAGCATTGAACGCGGCGGCATACGCGTCTCCGGTGCAAAAACCGTCGGCTCGATTGCGGCGCAGGCCAATGAGATCTTCTTTACCAACCTAGGCGGCATCCAGGAAACGCCCGCGGAAGCCTGTATTTGGGGTTCCATCCCCATTAATTCCGACGGCATTCGCATGATTTCACGTGAAATGGTGTCGCATCCGCAAGCCGATCCCTTTGACCATCCCATCGCGCGACTGGGCGAGGAGGCCGATCAGTTCATCATCTTTGATAACGTGTTTGTGCCGACTGACCGTATTTTCAATCT
>Ga0207655_1004070_pt1 | contig 10529 bp, 10 predicted proteins | sample KBSM44metaG_FD_184398 | JGI IMG/M metagenome (GOLD analysis project Ga0207655, IMG submission 184398) | Miscanthus rhizosphere microbial communities from Kellogg Biological Station, Michigan, USA - KBS M4-4 metaG (SPAdes) (version 2) | ecosystem: Host-associated > Plants > Roots > Rhizosphere >... | reverse complement strand
GTATTCCACGCGCATGTTCGGAACATGAACACCGGCGACAAGGAAGCCGTTCTCGCCCGAGGTCTTAATGCAGTTGGTGTTGTTCTCCCACGTCATCCCGTCGATGGAGATACCGGTGCAGTTACGGTTCTTGGCATGCAGGTGGATGCCCGCCAAGCCGCCGACGACCCCACCACTGAGGATTTTAATACCACGGCAGTCCTCAATGTAGATCGGGAAACCGCCGCGCACCGGTGCAGGGTTACCCGCATGGAAGCACTTCACGTTGAGCAGGGTAGATTCTTGTAGCGTGTAGAGCTGAATCCCATCCACTTGCTGGTCAACCGAACTGTTCTTGATCACGTAGATATCAGAGAGCAAAACCGACTCACAGACCGACATGGCCCCGGCATGAGTAGCTGGGCGAACAATCAAACCGGCAGCGTTATAGGCTACATCCCTGAAGGTACTGTTCTTGATCGACGAGCTACGGTAGGCCGCTTCAAACAGCAAGCAACCAATGCCGTAAGCGTTACCCATGTCCATGGACACAAAATCCCAGTGCCCGTTGTTGTAGCTCGTACCAGGGGACGTGAACTTGCACATCCACTCCCCAACGAAGCCAGGGAGCGGCGCCAAGGTCGACCCGTAGAAGTCCGATGAGACGCCGATGATCGACCAGCCAAAGGGGATGTCTACCTGCCGCCTGAGGCCGAAGCGGCCGCCCCCGATACGTAGACGCCCACCGGTACCCGGACCGGGGAATGCGGCGCCAAACTTGAAGGCCTCAACAAAGGCGTAAGACCAATCATCATCGACAGCGTAGTGGCCAAACTCCTGCAAAAAAACGTCATGGACATTCAGGTAGTCGCCCGCTGTTTGGATAGCCCGGTTAAGGCTGTAGGGTTTGCGCTTAAAACAAGAGAGATCCGCGCCATCGTCCCCCGCCATCTCCCCGCGCAGCCCCGCCGTTGCTTCCGCCGACATCCGCGCCTGTTTGGCAATACAGGGGACCGGGCCTGATTCGGTGCCCACATCCGTTTGGTCATCACCGTGGATATAGCCATGTTGCTTTTCTGAAGCGGCTTTACTGAGAGCAGCCGCCTCCGACAGCTGGCCGGCGTAGGCCTCCAGCGCTGAAATATCAGTCATGCACATTTCTCCAGACGAAAAAAAACCCGCTGTGCGGGCGGGGGCTGCTTCAGGGGTGAACGGCTAAGCGGGTCAGGCCGGGTTAGTAACCAGGGGCCTTGCCAATCGCGCGCCAATGCACGGTGACCGCCATCAGGTTGGTATCGTTGAACAGCTGATACTGAGTGGCGCTGGTGGCGAACGCGCCGGCAGCGTTACCGTCACCGTCCACCGAGTTGGTGTTGACCTTGTTGCCGAAGCAGTTGTAAACCTCGGCAAAAGGCGTGGGAAAGTTGATCGGTGCCGTGGTGCTATCCGCCGGACACACGCCAGTACCCCACTGCTCCAGAAACCCGGTGGCCTTGTCCAGGCGCCAGCCAGTGGCCGCCATCAGCGCGGTATTTTTGTCTTGCTTGGTGGCCAGGGCGGCGTCGATCACTGCCTTGGTGTATGCATCGCCAATCCCATAGCCAGCTAGGGTGATGGCGTTATTGGCCTTGGCCGAAACAATCAAATCTGTTTGCGCTTTGGTGTAGGCATCGCTGATGCCGTAGCCGGCCAAGGTGACCGCGTTGTTGGCTTTCTGTGACAACAGCCCATCGGTGGCCGTTTTAGTGTAGGCATCGCCAATGCCGTAGGCCGCCAAGGTGATGCCCCAGTTGGCCTTGGCCGAAACCATCGAATCCGTTTGCGCTTTGGTGTAGGCATCGCTGATGCCGTAGCCGGCCAGCGTGGTGGACTTTACCGCCAAGTTGGCGATGAGTTGCCGCGCGGCCTTCAACAGCTGCTGGTTGTCCAGGGCATCCAGCGCCGGCAGATAGGCCAAGATGAAGTTGGCCAGCTCGGCCTGAAGCGCATTCAGCCATTCTGCCTTCATTGGCGTAGGGGCCTGCCCAGCAGCCACACTGCCATACCGGAATTCCCCCTGAGGGGTGACCAGATCCGACCAATGAGAAATTTTCTGCATGACTAGTCCTCGATCGCCGCCACCGCAGCGGGCAACACGTAATGAATGGCGTTAAACAGTTGGTCCACTTGGCCGGCAATGCCGGCAACGACGTCTTGCCCAAAGCCCAGGACCACGTCGGTGTATTCCGGCGCGTCGCGCTGCAGCCGGCAATTCAGTGAAGCCGCCGCCTCGCTGCCATAGGTGTTAACGGGTACCGATGCAATCCAACTCCACGGCCAACCCGCGCCGTACAGGAAATCGCCGACACTGGTCAGGCCCACCCGAGCCGGACGGAACTCCTGAATATCGACGCTGATACCGACCTGAGTGCCCAGCTTGCGGTAGTAGCTCAGTTGCGGGGCCCCGGTCGCGGTCAGCTTGGTGATCACCGCCTGGCGCCGCTCTTCCAGGGTTTGCGACCCGGGCACCACGCACACATCGGGCAAACCTAGATAGGCCTCCCAATCTGGCAGCAACACCGTCGCGGTGGCCGGGTTCAACTCCAGCAGCAGCCCCGCGTTATTACCATCCACGCGGCCGAGTTCGGGGGCGAGCGCAGCCAGCAACTGCGCCAGGTCTGGCTGTAGCTCCAGATCAAACGCCGGGCCTGGCGGTAACAACTGGCGCAGTTGTTGGAGGTAATCCGCCTCAGTCAAAGCCATGTGAACACTCCCGGTACCGCGACCTGATTGGCCGCCATCACCACATCCCCCGCCGGCAGCTCCAACACATGGTTGGTTTCCCCGGGGGTGTTGCTGATCGCCGTGCGCACATGGGTCAGCAGCAAGGTTTCACCGGGTCCACCTTCGTCGACGATCAAACCGCGCAAACTGCGTTCAACGTCCAGACGTAACGCTGTGCTGTCAGGAATCAGCCGAAGCCTGAAATCAAGCGGCCGTCTTTCTGGCGCCAGGGCGTACACCTCTGAGGTGACCGGGCGTTTCTTGTCCAGGTAGGCTTGAACTTCGGCGACTTGCGACGCGGTGGGGATAATGTCGGGGTCACCGTCACGCACGAACACCAGGCCAAACGTGCCGGGCCCCATCCAACGCGGCAGAGCCCAGGCGCGGGTGACGCCTGGCACCTCCAAGGCCCACTCGACAAAATCGGCACCGTTGCCGACCTTGCTGGGGTTTTTAAAGGCCGCTTGCACCCGCGCCCGCAACGCCTCTAGATCTTCCTGTTCGGTGCCTCCCACGATGCCATCCGAGCCAATGACGGCTGTGGAGTTCACGCCCAGCACCGGGGTGACCGCCGTCAGATTGCCACCCTCGATGTTGCCCACGGCGCCTACGTCTTCGGCGATCAGTTGCAAAGTTGCCGCGCCATCCACCAGCGTCGCGCCCTGGGTCACCACGTAGCGCCGGCCATCCTCCGACCGGTAAAGCTGGCCTGCGTCCACCAGGCGGCCGCTCGAACCCGTCACCGAAGCCGACCCAGCGGCCGCCACGGCGGTAGTTCGACCACCCTCTAAACGCCACTCTGCCCAGCGCAGCAACATTTCTTCATCGCAGCTTGCCGGATTGGACTGCCGGGCGATCCAGTTCTGATACCCGTACAGCTCGTACGCTGTACCGCTTAGCGCCCGAGCGGCCACTTTGGCATCAGCGCGGCGCAGCGCGTCCGGGGCGTTACGCTCAAAATCCGCCTCGGTCCGCTTGATCAGCGCCGGCAGCGTCGGAATCTCATACAGCATTGATCAGCTCCCAAGTATTTTCGAAGTCCAGTTCCAGCACTCCACCGTTCTGCTCAATCAGCATGACCCGCAGGTTCATCCGATCAATCCCTTGACGCTCGACCGTTACCGTAACGGCCGTAACAATCTGGTCATCGATCAGCCAGGCCAACGCTTCTTCGGCGTAGGCCTTGGCATCCTTGAACGTGTCCGCGACCAGCGTCCGGCGCGACAACAACCACAGGCGGGAACCGATCTTGTCGCCGGCCACAGACGGCACGCAGTCGCCCCACCAGCCTTTTCGGTCGCTGTCATCCACCGCGTCATCGAGGCCCGCGCGACGCCAGGTAAACAGGCTGATGGTCACGGCCCGGCGCAACAATTCCTCACGCGTCATGCCTCACCCCTGACCGGCGGCCCGCTTTGCTCAGTGCCCTGCTTCACACCGCCATGCGGGTGACTGACCTGACTGACGCCGGCCGCGACCTGATCGCCCTCAGACTCAATCCGTCCGGTGGCGGTGATCAGCGGCGTATCAAAGTTCACCGAGTCCGTGGCCTTGATATTCAGCGTCACGGTTTCAATGTCGATGATGCGACCGCGCTTGAAGTGAATCCGGTCGCCCTCATCGGTGTACATGGCCACCTCGCCCGCCTTCAGCGCCTGAAGGCGGTAACGCCGATCCGCGACCACGATCACCACCGCGTGGCTGCGGTCGCCGCCGATGAACCCGGCCAGCGCCTCGGCCCCCTCCAGGGGGCAGGCCGTGAAACCGTAGGGTTCAATGTGTTCCACGTTGTCTTTGACCTCGCCCGCCAACAGCCGCAGCTGAAGGCTTTGCAGCTTGCTGGCCGAGTTGCCCAGGGCCACCACGCCACGCGCCAGAAAGTGCGCAATGCCTTTTTTCATGGTTTGTAATCCGCTGGAATGAGGTATTCGAAGTTGTCGCCCTTCTTGCCCTTCTTGAGCTTGCGCTTTTCGTACGCATCGTTCGGCTCAGGCAGGAAGGCTTCCGGCGGGGCCACACTGATTTTTGCCGTGGTGCCCTTCTCGCTCAGCTCATAGCTGATTTCACTGATCAACATGTCGCGGTCAAAACCGATCAGCGGGTCGACTACCCGAACAATCATGTTGTGCCGCCACAGCGCGCCGTTGCTTTGGCGCCAGCCCTGAATCACGTAGTTGACCGTCAAGGCCTTACCGACCGCGCTGGCCCGCTCCCACTCGACCCGCTCCCGAGCAATTGCGGCGTTCATCTGCCCAGATTGCTGAATGACCTTTACCCGGCGGCGGTTGACCCGCGTGTCGGTGATCCGGCCTTCGACTTCGGTCGCCTCAACGCCAAAACTGTCGTCGGTGCCGCTGCGCTGGCCCTTGCTGACGTATTCGGAAAACACGCTGGAAAAGTCCAGATTGGTTTCGCCGGACAATAAGTTTTTGCCCAGTTCCAGAGTGTCGACCGCGCGCCCGGCGCTGCCCGGATGGGCAATCACCAGGCGACCCCGGCCGTCATCGGTGCTGAACAAGCGCGACAGGGTTAGCAGCCGATCAATGCTTTCAAACGCCGTCTCGCCAGGCTCTATCGTGTGGTCCTCAACGCCCAGGGTGACAGCCGCGTCGTTCACCACCGTGATGTCATATTCGCCGGCAATGGCCGCAATGATCTTTTGCACGCTTTGCCCGCGCCATTGCCCGGGCTGATTCACGGCGGCGCAGTCCACCAGATCCGCCGTGCGTGAGCGGCCGCTAATGCTCAACGTGACCGACTCACTGTCATAGCGAATCGGCGTGCTGAACACGTACCCGGTCAACAACAGATCATGACCAATGCGCAGTTCCACCGCTTCGCCCTGGGCGATCCTCACGGGGACATCGCCACTGCCTGGCCAACGCCAGGTGATGCCAAGATTGAAGTCCCTCGCCTGGCGTTCCAGGCCAGCACCAATGCTGACGCTTTTCCACCCGGCGAAGTCGTGCCCGCCAGCGCTCAGGGTGACGGTATTCAGCTGATCCATGGTTAGGTTTTCGCTATCTGTAGTTCAGTGGCCGGCACAAAACCCGGGTGACGCACACGGTTACGCGAAACGATTTCGCCACTGCGCAAGGCGTCGCCATACAACGCATGAGCCAGCACCAGGGACGACACGGTTTCCGGCGGAGCATACAAACGCTGGCCGACCCCGCTTCGCGCCACCTCCGTCAGGTGCCGATCAAGGGCCAGACGGGCGTCACTCAGCGCACCGAAGTGATCCGGCTGACTCTCCCCCGCCACGGACCACAGCGCGTCGCTGATCGCGTCACGCACTGCCAACACGTCATCCGCCACCGGCACCGGCGTTTCCACTTCGCCGCCCGCCTCAACCGTCGACCCTTGCTGCGCCAGTTGCACATCAAGGTCAGCCGGGTCACTGACGCCACGACCCACGGCGACCGGTACTTCGGCCATGTCCAGCAGCAAATCCAACAAGGCCGCGTCTTGAACCAGGCCAATCACAGCGGCCTGAATCGTCGCCACGTCGGTGTTATCCGTAACGGGCGCCGACGTCTGTAGCGACGACACCGCCGACGCTTTGGCACTGCTGCCCTTGAATGATCCGCCGGGGCCGTAGCCGCTAAAGGATCGCTCCACGCCGGCGACCCCGGACAGCAGACTGTCAGCGAACGCCCCCGGGCTATTCAGCAGCGAGGACACCAGGCCGCTGATATCAGTGCCAAAGGCAGTGCTGGGACTTAGGAACTTCAGCGCAAAACCCATGGCCCCCGCCACCGCCGAGCGCACGGCGCTGGTCCGTTGCCGGGCCAAATCCACCGGCGCCATGGCCGCATTAAAGCGCCCCTTGATCGAGCCCAGCAGGCTCGGCGACTGGGCGGCCAACAGGCGCCGAGTGTTCGGCGACTGCACCGGAAAGGCCAGCATGCCGTCGATGAACACCAGGTTGAAGCTGACCTGCCCCAGTGCGTTGCGCGCATGGGACACTTCGCAATCCCCGGCGGTGACGGTCATCCGCCCAAACCACGGGTGGACCAGTTCGCCGGGGCCTGGCGTATCCAGCGCCGTCAGCAGCCGGTCACGTTGCGACAGGCAGTCATCCCCGACCACAAACCCGGAAAACTTGTACTGCCGCGTCCGCCGGCCAAGATCTTCGACAAAGGGTTGGTCGCGCTGGGGAAACTCGTGCAGCTGCGTGCGACGGCCGACATTGACGCTGTCGGCATCCAGCCAGAACGGCACCCCCCGAAAGGAGGCGCCTTGTCTTCTATCGCGCCACTCACTCATTGCGCATTACCCCCGGCCAAACTTCGATAACCCACGCGCGGCGTGATGGCCAGGCCCGGCTGATTGCTGCTGCCTGGATCAACCCGCATACCAGGCGGCGCCCCCTCAAAACGAACCACCAAAGAGCCGTCCAGATTGGCGCGACTATTGGCGGCTGCCTGGGCCAACAACGACGATCCCGGCGATGGCCCGCCCGGGGTGGCTAGTGGGCTCGGTGCGCCAGAGGACACCAGCGGGCTCGGCGCGGCGGTCATCCCGCCGCCCGCCCCGACAGCGCCGCCCGTCGTCACCATCCCGAGCTTGCCCCCCACCCACTCGCCCATTGCCATCAGCGGTTCCAAGTACGGCCTGATTCGTTCGTACATGCCTTTAAACCAGGCGACGATAGGCTCCCAGTTCGTGACGATCATGCCCATCGGCGTGAAGGCGAACACCGTTTTGAACAGCTCCCACAGCCCCGACAGCGGTCCCCGGATTTTCTCCCACGCCCCCTCAAAGTACGACGCGACCGTCGACCAATTCGCGACGATCATGCCCATCGGCGTGAAAGCAAACACCGCTTTGAACATGTCCCACAGCCCCGCTAGCGGCCCGCGAATCTTTTCCCACAACACCTCAAAGTACGGCGCCACAGTCGACCAGTTGGCAATCAACAGGCCAGCCGCCAACGCAATACCCCGCACGATCAGACCAATCGGGCTCATGCCAACGACCGCGCTGAAAACTTTCATCGCCATCATGGAAGCCATCACCGCCACCCGCAGCACGGTGAAGCCGATAGCGGCACCCAATAACCCTTTAACCAACCACGGGTTTGCCGCTGCCAGGTCGCCGACTTGGCTGATCATTGGCCCGAGTGTGGTCAGGGCGTCATTGAGTGGCGGTAGAAAGATCGTCCCGAGGGTGATGCCCGCGCTGGCAATACGGTTGCGCAGCAGTTGAATGCCGTTCGCCGTGGTGGCCGAACGTGACGCATATTCCTGCTGCATCGAACCGGTGTATTGCGCTGCATCGCCCGCGTTGGTGAAGTTCCTTTTCAACAGATCGAGGTTGGTCAGCATTGGCGCAATCGCCCCGACCGACTCCGTACCAAACAGCTCGGTTAACAACCCGGCCTGTTTGGTCTTGTCAACCTTGGCGATACGATTCAGAACGTCCAGCATCGTGCCCTGGGCGTCTTTCTGCATACCATCGGCCAGTTGCTTGGTATCGACCCGAAGCGCCTTAAACGCGGCCTTCTGCGCCTTGGTGGCTGACGCCCCCTTGGTCAGGGCCAGCATGAAGTTTTTCATGCCCGTGGCGGCGACTTCGCTCGGCACCCCAACCCCGGCCAAGGTGGCGCCCATGGCCGCAATCTGCCCCGAGGCCAGGCCGGCAATTTCACCCAACGGACCGATCCGCGTCACGATGTCAGAAATTTGCTGCGCACTCGCCGGGCCGGTGTTGCTCAAGTAGTTGATCTTGTCGGCCAGCGCGACCACTTCGGGCTGCGTCAACTTAAACGAGGTCCGCCACTTGGCCATCATGTCGCCCGACTGCTCGGCGGTCTGATCAAAGGCAATGCCCATCTTGACCGCATCAGTCGCAAAGGCCTTCAGCTCTTCCCGAGGGATCGATGCTTGGCCACCGGCCGCAACAATCTGCGCGATGCCCTCGGCGCTCATCGGCAGCGCTTCGGACAGATCCAGCACATCTTGGCTCATCTGTTTGAACTGGGCCGGCGTTTCGAAGTTGACCACCTTCTTCACGTCGGCCATGGCCGATTCAAACTTGATCGCCTCATTCACCCCGGCAACGAACGGGGCGGCCAGCGCACCGCCCTGGACCACATCGGCAAAGCCAATATTGCCCAGGCCGGTTTTATCCAGCTGCTTACGAAAGCCGGCGACGTTCTTGCGAATGCCGGCGAGCGTAGGCGATAGCTTGTCAACGCCAGTAATCAGCGCCTTTAGCTCAAACTTATCTGCCATGACTACCCCGTCGCGCCGGCCGCACTAATGCGCTGTGCGTGCTGCAAAGATTCTTGCAGCACATCAAGCGGGCGATTCATCATTTGTTCAGGGTCGACCTTCCAGAACCAGGCCAGGTCGTAAACGATTTCCACAACCTGATTTAGCTCGGTGCCGTCACCGGCGCGGCCTGTGAAGCCGGCGTCAAGAAAAAACCCGCCACCGCCCAGGCCAGGCCGTTCAAGTCGTTCAGGTCCAACTGATTGACCGAGGATTGAGGGATAGCGCCGCAAATCGCGATGTACTTGGCGGCGACGTCCAGATCGAGCGAGACTGCTTCGTCTTTGCCGATCACGTACGGCAGCGCCTTGATGCCTCGGCACTCGGGGACGGTCGGCCGGCGCAGGGTAATGCGGGTGACTTCTTCGCCATGCGCCTGAACAGGCTGGCTAAGTACATGCTCAATCATTGCCAAACTCCTTTGGTGCCATTCCATTCAAAATCGATCGTGCCTTCATCGCCTTTGGTGGACGGCTCGCCGACGACATACGCGCCCGACAGGACATACACCCGACCATTGCCAAACTCGACGGTGATGGTCGAATCGGTGGCGGCCATCAGTTGCTTGATAGGCAAGTCAGGATCATCCACGGCGGTTAACTTGACGTACGCCGGCAGGTCTTCTTCTTTGAAAAAACCCGGAGCCACGGTTTCGCGCTTCTTGTCACTCAGTGGGCATTCAACGCCCCCTGTTACCGTGACCTGGCCACCGTCGACCTTGGCGTAAACGGTGCCAGCTACTTTTCTGCCCATTGCGTTCTCCCACAAAAAAGCCCGCACACGGCGGGCCTTGGACGGTCGTTAAATTCAGACGGCGTATTGCAGCCGGAACTGGTATTGCAGCGCGAAGATGCGCAACTGATTGACCAGATCCGGCGGGTACAACACGTTCAGGCGGTTGGGGTTGGTACTCGACCGCTCCACGATCAGGTTTTCGGCGAAGGCGTCGGCATTTTCGACAATGCCCAGGCGCTCCAGGGCGTAATAGGTGGCGATCATTTCGCCGCGAATCACGTTCGGCGTGACGATGGCCTGGCCCGAGCCGAAGCGCGTGCCGTCGTTAGCCAGCTTGTGCCGGCCGTATTTGCTGGTGATCACCGATTTCAGGTAGGTGATCACATAGGCCGACTGGTGAAGCGTTTCGCTGTCCAGATACGAATCGTCTGGCTGATTGAACGCGTTCAACTGGTAAGTGGTGATACCGCGTTCGATACGCACCGCGCCGCCGCCGTAATAGGCGGTGGCTACACCATGGGTCAGCAGCGACTGACGTTCGGTCAGGGTGAAGCGATCGCCCGCCGGGGCCGGGGTGATGCCGGTCAGCTCGCCGGTTTGCGTTGGCCGGGCCGGATCGGCCGAGATAAACACCGCCGTTCGCGCAGCAAAGGCCGCCGCCACGCGCCAGAACGGATCGGGACAACCCACCTCGAAGCCATGCACCAGGGCATGCTGATCGTTACGCGTCACGCCGAAGGCCACCAACTGCCCGAGCGTTCCACGCTTCGCGGC
>Ga0207655_1004068_pt1 | contig 10532 bp, 10 predicted proteins | sample KBSM44metaG_FD_184398 | JGI IMG/M metagenome (GOLD analysis project Ga0207655, IMG submission 184398) | Miscanthus rhizosphere microbial communities from Kellogg Biological Station, Michigan, USA - KBS M4-4 metaG (SPAdes) (version 2) | ecosystem: Host-associated > Plants > Roots > Rhizosphere >... | reverse complement strand
GAAGTCGATGAGGTTGTCAGTCGGATTCATGGGGCACTTCACTGTGGTGATGAATGACGGGATGAGCTGAGAGTACGCGGATATTTTTATAACGATAAATACTGATTTTGTATTTATTAATGCTTTTTGGTTCTTATAAAAGCGACGCATCCACTCAAGTGAGCGCAAGTGTTGGTGAGGCAACAGGGTTTAGGCAGGCTGTGCTCAAGCGATACAGGGCGCTGGATCGATAGCTTCGTTTAACACATTGATAAATAAGTAATTAGTGGCTGGCACGGAGGCTGCAATGGCTGTTGGCAGACAGCACTCCGAAGGATGGCCACATGACACAGACATTGCCCCAGGCCTTGTTGCTACAAGCAGAAACCCGAGGTTCGGCGATTGCCCTGCGCTACAAACGCCTGGGCATCTGGCACGTCCGCAGTTGGAGCGAATTGGCAGAGGATGTCAGCCGACTCGCCGCTGCTTTACATCAACGTGGGTTCAGTCGTGGCGATGACTTGCTGATCATCAGCCAGGCACGGTCCGAAGCCCTGTTGCTGGCATTGGCCGCGCAGTGGCTGGGTGGCAGCGTCACGCTGCTGGACCCAGAACTCGACAATCGACCGCTGTTGACCCGACTGAAACCGGCCTTTGTGTTGGCCGAAGCCTTGGACGCCGTGCAACAGGTACGCAGTATCGATACACCGCCACGGGTGTTGCTGTTCCTGGACGGGCGTGGACTGAACACGGCCGAAGATCGCGCACTGAACGCTTATGCCGAGTTGTCCGTAGGCGTAACGACGGATGCACCCGCGCCCGTCAGTGACTCGGCAGCCACGGCGTTTGTTTTTCATCCTGCCGGCCTTGGTCAGCCCCAGCGTTTGAGCCATGGGCAGTTGCTGGACGGCGCACGCAAGTTGGTGGCGCGAGAGTCGCTGAGCGCCAGCGAAGAAGCGCTGGCGGCCCGGGTGTTCGCCGCCAGCGGTCAGGCGCGTTACTTGCTGGCGCCGTGGCTGAGCGCCGGCTTCTGCTTGAACTTCCCTGAGGCCCTGGCCACACGCGATACCGATCGCCGCGAGCTCGGGCCGACGCTGGTGCTGGGTACCCGCGAATCCTATGCCCGCCTTGAGTTCTGGGCCCGGGAGCGCCTGCCGTTGCCAGGCACCTTCAGCCATCGTCTGTACCGCTGGGCGATGGTGCCGGAGGTGAACAGTGTTCGCCGCTGGCTCGGTCACTGGCTGATCCGCCGACCCTTGCTCGACGTACTGGGCATGAGCCGCCTGCGCGTACCGTTGTTGGTCGGGCCAGCGCTGAGCCCAGAGAGCGCCGAGTTCTTTGGTGCGCTGGGCATCCGCCCAGGCAACTGGCAGGAGCCATCCACCCCTCGGGCACTGGTCGATGCGCCAGCCCTCCTGATTTCTCAATCCGTCTGACGAGCCCCCATGAGCGCAACCACTGAATCCGTATTACTGCGGCTCGATGACATCTCCCTGTCGTTCAAGGGCGTCAAGGCCATCACGTCCATCAGCTTCGCTGTGAAGGCCGGGGAAATCTGCGCGCTGATCGGCCCCAACGGCGCGGGTAAAAGTTCGCTGCTGAATGTGATCAATGGCGTCTACCAGGCCCAGAGCGGCAGCGTCAGCTATGCCGGGCAGACGCGTCGACGCATGCGCCCGCACCAGGCAGCCGAGCGAGGCATTGCGCGGACCTTTCAGAATATCGCGTTGTTCAAGGGCATGAGCGTGCTCGACAACGTGCTGACCGGTCGCAACCTCAAACGGCGCAGCAGCTGGGTCGAGCAGATGCTGCGCCTGGGACGTGCCCCACGCGAGGACGACGAACAGCGCCGCCACGCCGAAAAGGTCATCGAGTTTCTGCGCATCCATCCCTGGCGCCATGTGCTGGTGGGCAAGTTGCCTTATGGATTGCAGAAGCGTGTCGAACTGGCCCGAGCCCTGGCCGCTGAGCCTGAGTTGTTGCTGCTGGATGAACCGATGGCCGGCATGAACGCGCAAGAGAAGGGTGAGATGAGCCAGTTCATCCGTGACATCAACCGTGAGTTCGGCACCACCGTTGTGCTGATCGAACACGACATCGGTGTGGTCATGGGGCTGTGCGATCACGTGGTGGTGCTCGATTACGGTCGCAAAATTGGTGACGGCACCCCTGAGCAAGTGCGCGCCAACCCCGACGTGATCGCGGCCTATCTGGGCACGCGGCGAACCCGCACGGAGCGCCACTGAGCATGGAATTTTTCTTTGAAGTGCTGATTGGCGGGTTGCTGGCCGGCGTCATGTATTCCTTGGTGGCCATCGGTTTTGTGCTGATCTACAAGGCCTCCGGTGTGTTCAATTTCGCCCAGGGCGCGATGGTGCTGTTCGCCGCGCTGACCTTTGTCAGCCTGCTCGAACGCGGCTTTCCATTCGTTTGGGCCTTTATCGTCACCCTGGCGAGCATGGTGGTGCTGGCGTTGCTGGTCGAGAAAATGGTCCTGCGGCCCTTGGTCAATCGCCCGCCGATCATCCTGTTCATGGCCACCCTCGGGCTGTCGTACATGATCGAAGGCCTTGCGCAGTTTCTGTGGGGCGCTCAGGTCCACGGCCTGGAATTGGGCATCGCCGATGAGCCACTGGAAATCCGCGGCATGTTGCTCTCGCAATTCGACCTGTTCGCCGCGGGCACCGCTGCCACCCTGGTGATTGCCTTGTCGCTGTTGTTCAACAAGACCCGGGTCGGTTTGTCCTTGCGAGCGGTGGCCGATGATCCGCTGGCTTCTTTGGCGGTAGGCATTCGCCTGCCACGGATCTGGGCGCTGGTGTGGGCGGTGGCGGGTTTCGTCGGGCTGGTCGCGGGGCTGCTCTGGGGCGCTCGTCTTGGGGTTCAGTTTTCCCTGTCGCTGGTGGTGCTCAAGGCGTTGCCGGTGCTGATCATCGGCGGTTTCTCTTCGATTGGTGGCGCCATTGTCGGCGGGCTGATCATCGGCGCGGCGGAAAAACTCGCCGAGATTTACCTCGGCCCGATTATCGGCAGCGGGATCGAAAACTGGGTGCCTTACGTCCTTGCGTTGCTGTTCCTGTTGGTGCGGCCTGCCGGGTTATTCGGTGAGCGTGCAATCGAGCGGGTCTGATTTTCTTTCAAGGAATACTTCCATGCTTTATCGAGAAGCCGGTCAACTGAGCACCACCTACGCGGCAGAGCGGCGCACGTTTCGCTTGCGCCAGGACCGTCTGGGTTTGTGGCTACTATTGGGCTTTGCGTTCTTCGCGGTGCCTTTGCTCGGTAATGACTATTGGTTCAGCGCGATTCTGGTGCCGCTGCTGGTGCTGTCCCTGGCGGGGCTGGGTTTGAACCTGCTGACCGGCTATGCCGGACAACTTTCACTGGGTTCCGCCGCGTTCATGGCGGTGGGAGCGTTTGCGGCCTACAACCTGCAATTGCGAGTGCCGGGGTTGCCTTTGCTGGTGAGTTTTGCCCTGGGCGGGGTGATCGCCGCGCTGGTGGCCGTGCTCTTCGGTTTGCCGAGCCTGCGGATCAAGGGTTTTTACCTGTTAGTGGCGACCCTGGCCGCGCAGTTTGTCGTGGAGTGGGTGCTGACCCGGTTCAGCTGGTTTACCAACGACAACGCGTCCGGGGTTATCACCTCGCCACCGCTGCTGATCGCCGGGCTGGATTTCAGTTCGCCCCGTGGCCGTTACCTGTTGACCCTGGCCGTGGTGGTGGCGCTGTTCTGGCTGGGCAAGAACCTGGTGCGCAGCGAGTTGGGCCGCAACTGGATGGCGGTGCGCGACATGGACACGGCCGCGGCGGTGATCGGCATCCGTCTGTTCAAGGCCAAGCTGCTGGCGTTTGCCATCAGCGGCTTCTACCTCGGTGTTGCCGGTTCGTTGTGGGCGTTCGCCTATTTGGGCACGGTGGAGCCCCACGGCTTTGATCTCAGCCGCTCATTCCAGGTGTTGTTCATCATCATTATCGGCGGCCTGGGCAGTGTGCTCGGCAACTTTCTGGGGGCTGCGTTCATCGTGCTGTTCCCGATTCTGTTGGCCAATGTCTTTGGGCTTTTGCCCTCGGGGCTGATCGATTCCGGGCAGTTGGAAAACATTCAGAAAGTGCTCTTCGGCGCGCTGATCATCGCCTTCCTGATCAAGGAACCCGAAGGCCTGGCGAGGCTCTGGCAGCGTTTTCGTCAACGCGCGCGGGTCTGGCCGTTGCGTTACTGATTCCTTTTATCCCTGACAAAACACCATCGATCTCACACGAGGAACTGCCCTTATGACTCACCGTAAACCGCTGCGCCGCCTGGCATTGGGCCTGGCCTTGCTGACTGCCGGGCTCAGTGCCGGCGTCCAGGCTGCCAACGAACAGTACTTTCCCTTGCAGAGCTATCGGGTCGGCCCGTACGCCGCCGGTGGCACCGGCTTCTTCGGCGGGTTTATCGATTACCTGCAATACGTCAACGCCAAGGGTGGGGTCAACGGGGTCAAGTTGACCTGGAGCGAATGCGAAACCGAATACGTGGTGGAGAAGGGCGTTGAATGCTACGAGCGCCTCAAAGGTGGCCTCAACGGTGCGCCAGCGGCCGCGACCAACCCGCTATCGGTGGGCATTGCCTACGCGACACTGGATCGTTCGACGGCCGACAAACTGCCGCTGATCACCATCAACCATGGCCGCACCGACTCCACCGACGGCAGTGTTTTCCCGTATGTGTTCCCGTTGCAGCTCAACCCGTATTCGGAAGTCTCGGCGATCATCAATTACATCGGCCAGCGCGAAGGCGGGGCTGACAAACTCAAAGGCAAGAAAATCGCCGTGCTTTATCACGGCTCGCCGTATGGCAAGGAAACCAACGGTGTATTGGAAACCCTGGCGAAAAACGCCGGTTTCGAGCTGACTCTTCTGGAAGTGCCGCACCCCGGCAACGAGCAACAATCGCAGTGGTTGAACATCCGTCGCCTCAAGCCTGACTGGGTGATCCTGCGCGGCTGGGGAGTCATGAACCCGGTGGCGCTGAAGTCAGCGCAAAAGGTCGGTTACCCGGCGGATCACATCATCGGCAATATCTGGAGCAACTCGGAAGAAGACGTGGTCCCGGCCGGTGCTGCCGCCAAAGGGTTCATCTCGATCACCACCCACCCTTCGGGCACTGATTTCCCGGTGCTGCAAGGCATCAAGCAAAACGTGGTGGACGCCAGCAAAGGCAACCTGGCCGATCCGAAGCGTTTTGGCACCGTGTACTACAACCTCGGCGTGGTGAACGGCATCCTCAACGTCGAAGCCCTGCGTCTGGCACAGGAAAAGTATGGCGATAAACCGCTGACCGGTGAGCAAGTGCGCTGGGGCTTCGAGCACTTGAACCTCGACGATGCGCGTTTGCAGGCCTTGGGCGCCAAAGGATTGGTGCAGCCATTGAAGCTGTCGTGTGCCGACCATGAAGGCGGTGGCGCCGTGCGTTTTCAGCAATGGGACGGCCAACGCTGGAACCTGATCAGCGACTGGGTCCAGGCTGATCGCGCCTTGTTACGGCCGATCATCGAAGCCTCCGCCGCCCAGTACGCCAAGGAAAAAGGCATCACCCCGCGCAACTGCAGCCAGGAGCAATAAGGTCCGATGAGCCAGAGCTTACAAGCCGACCCGCCATTGCTGAGCGTGGAGCAGGTCGAAGTTTTCTACGAACAGTCGATTCTCGCCTTGCGCGGTGTAACGCTGCAGGTCGGCAAGGGGCAAATGGTGGCCCTGCTCGGGGCCAACGGGGCAGGCAAGAGCACGACGCTCAAGGCGATTTCCAGTCTGGTGCGGGCCGAACGCGGTGAAGTGGTCAAGGGCCGAATTATCTATCAAGGGCAAGTGATCACCGATGCCGACCCCGCCAGCCTGGTGCTGGCGGGGCTGGCCCAGGTGCTTGAAGGGCGGCATTGCTTCACCCACCTGAGCGTCGAACAGAATCTGCTGATCGGCGGATTTGTCGGGCGGCCGTCACGCAAGGTGCTGAATCAGCGTCTGGAGCGCATCTACGGTTACTTCCCCAGGTTGCGCCTGCTGCGCAAGCGCCTGGCCGGCTACACCTCCGGTGGGGAGCAGCAAATGGTTGCCATCGGCCGGGCACTGATGTCCGAGCCGCGTCTGTTACTGCTGGATGAACCGTCCATGGGCCTGGCGCCGCAGGTGGTCGATGAGATTTTCGAGATTCTCGCCCGGCTCAACCGTGAGGAGGGTTTGAGCCTGTTGGTGGCCGAGCAGAACATCAACATCGCCCTGGATTACGCTCAGTACGCATTTGTGCTGGAGAACGGCCGGGTGGTGGATGAAGGTTCGGCGGCCGGGTTGGCCGTGCGCGAGGATATTCAGAACTATTACTTGGGGGGCGTGGGGTAGGGCACTGTTGAATACTAACTGCACATGAGGCTAACGGCCTTCGCGGCGCGTCGCAGTTCTAGTTTAACGTCGACCGGTATCCGCTGTTTCACGAGTCGTTGCTCGAGGAATGTCTGATCGCCTCGGGTATCAACCTGAGCGTCAATAGCTGCATCCTCTGCTTCTATGGTGGCAGCGTGAGCCTCTATGACCGAGTCGACTTCAGCGTCGCTCCTGGCGGCGTCGAGCGCACCAATGAGTGTCGCCACTTCGTCTTCTTCAGCCTTGCCATAGGCTTCTACGGACAGTCCGGCAGCCAATGCCCGCGCCCGGATTTCCACGCCTTTGAGCGTCTGCTTGGCCTGTCCGCACAGCATGTCGTGTTTTTGGCTTTCGACGATTTTCCATTGGAAAAATCCATACGTCATCGTGCCGATAATCGCTGCTGTGATACCACCGATCAGGATCCGTTTCATGGCTAAAGTCGTGAGTATGGGGGTTGAGAGTTCGGTGGACATCGCTTCGTTCTCTATCAGGAAATGAAAGCGTAGCACCGGAACCGGTCTGGCCCCGTTCAACGTCAATGCAAATTACAGTAGTAAAGGAGCGGCATGTCTTCAAGATTATGGCGCATTAAGTAACCCTTTCACGTCGGCCAACGTTGGAGCATGGGCCCCGGCATGACGGCAGGCTAGAGATGCGCAAGCTGATGAAAATCGCAAGCGATCCCCCAAATCGGCCATTCCGAGCAAGTCCGATGCCAACCAACCGGCCATGCAAGCGTCACCTGCACCTACCGTATCGGCCACGTCTACGGTGATAGCCGGTTGCTCGTACCGCCTGTCGGGGGTATAGAGAACCATGCCGTGTTCACCTCGGGTAAACAGGATTTCAGCCACTGGATTCAGTGCGCGAAGCTCGTCCAATGCCTGGTGTTCGGTGAGCCCCGGATAAAGGTGCCGAAGGTCTTCGTCGGAAAGTTTAATCATGTCGGCCAGGGCGGTCATCGTCGGGAACGTCTGCTCCCGATAACGGCTGTCCATCAAATTACGCCAGTTCGGATCGAAACTAATCCGTTTACCCGCGCCTTTGGCCTGCTGAGCGAGTTTTACCAATCGGTCGCCAAGCGGCTGGCGAGTCAGGCTGATACAGCTGAAATGGCACACCTGGGCATGGTCCATCCATCTTTCCGGCATCAGGCCAGGATCGAAAAACTGATCGGCGTCGCCCGCAAAAAAGTATCTTGGAGGGTGGCTCGATGGAACGATGGCCACCAAGGGGGCTCGGTCTACTCGTTGGATAAATCGCCCATCCAGACCTGCCGCCTCTGACTGCCTGGCGATCTCATCGCCCAGGGAGTCCGCGCTGATGGAGCCTGCGAAAGCGCTGCTGACCCCCAAGCGACTTAGCGCTCGTGCAACGTTCCAGGGCGCGCCGCCTGGATAGCCTTTCCATTGTCCAGGGATGCCTTGGACAAGGTCGGTCAAGGCTTCGCCAAATACGACTGCGCTAGGCAATACCATCGTCATTTCCTCAATATTTTCTCAAGGGAGTGCTGCTGACTGATCGGAGTCGAGCGCCAGGCATCATTCACTCAGTGGGCGTTGCTGAAAGGCAGGGAGGGGTGAGCACCGTTGCGTTTGAATAACGTCATCGCCATTGCTCGACGATAGTCGCTCGGTGTCTGTTCCATTTCGATGCGAAAGTGTCTGTTGAAGTTGGACAGGTTTTCGTAGCCAACCTCAAAGCAGATGTCTGCCACGGACATCTCTGTTTGCAGCAACAGCCTGCAGGCGCGCTGAACCCTGAGCTTGCGCATGAGATCGATGAAGCCGTGGCCGGTAATCCTTTTGAAGAAACGCGAAAAACCGGGCTCGCTCATCTCCAGACGCTGAGCGATAACCGACAGGCGAATGTCGCCTGTGAGTTCAGTCAGTAGATAGTCAAATGCCTTGTTGATGCGCTCGGAACTGCGGGCATCCAGGGTGGGCGCGTAGCACGCGCTGGCGAGCAAATGAACGTCAGGCGAGGGCGCTTTCATCAGCGCGTTGATCAATTGCAGGAACAGAATCAAACGCTCGAGCCCTTGCGCGGGGCCGATGTCCTCCAGCAGTCGCGCTGCCTGTGCAGCCGTTGCCCCGGTGAATTCAAGGCCGCGACGTGCTTGTTCGAAAAGGTGTTGAAGTTCGCCCAGCTCAGGCATCGTTGCGCGCAAGGCCAAAATGGCTGCGCCGTCAAACTGCAGCACCACATCGCGTCCCGCCAGGTATTCACCGGGCGCGAGGTCACCTATCCAGTCATGGGGAAGGTCGGGACCGATGAGTGCTACATGACCTGCACCGAACGCACCGATGTAATCGCCCGCGACAAGCTTGCCGCTGCCTTGGCGGATCAGATGAATTTCGAATTCAGGGTGATGGTTCCAGCGAGCCAGGGAGTAGGGGTAGTCGTGTTCGTACCAGCGAAAGCAATGATCGGGCTCGGGAAGAATAACCTCCAGCTCGGCGGGTCGCTGCTCGAACAGGGCTGCTCGGGTATCAGGCATGTCATGCCCCTTTTTGTTCTTCGAATGCGACCAACATACGCTTTCTCGGCCGGCCCCTGCTAGCTCACGTATTGCCTGTAACTGATACTTTTTTGATCTATGGCAGTTAGGCCGTGCCCGGTTAAAAAAGTATCAGATGAGCATCCGCTATGCGTTTGTCCGGGCTTTTTTAAGCTGCTGTAATCCAGTCGTCCACCATTACCGGTCAGGCGTATTTGATCAGCGATGGTTAACAAACAAAAATAATAGCTCCCGTCGTTCAAGGCGCGGAGCGGAGAGCACTACGATGAACATCCCGAAAGCGCTTTTCCTTTCCGCTGGCCTATCCTTTGCCCTTGTCAGTCAAGCCGCTGAAACAGTGACCATTGCCACCGTCAACAACGGCGACATGATCCGCATGCAGCGCCTCTCCAAAGTGTTTGAACAGCAGCATCCTGGTGTGAAACTCAATTGGGTGGTGCTGGAGGAAAACGTTCTGCGTCAGCGCCTGACCACCGATATCGCCACTCAGGGCGGACAGTTCGATGTGCTGACGATTGGTACCTATGAAACGCCGCTTTGGGGTGCCAAGCGTTGGCTCGAGCCGATTGTGGGGTTGCCACCGGAGTACGACCTGGAAGACATCTTTCCTTCGGTACGCCAAGGCCTGTCAGTCAACAACACGCTCTATGCGCTGCCTTTCTATGGCGAAAGCACGATCACCTATTACCGTACCGATCTGTTCAAGGAAGCCGGGCTGACCATGCCGGAGCACCCGACCTGGACGCAGCTTGGTGAATTTGCCTCCAGGCTCCACCAGCCTGACAAAGGGCAGTACGGCATGTGTCTGCGCGGGAAGGCCGGTTGGGGTGAAAACATCGCGCTGATGAGCACCATGGCCAATGCCTTTGGTGCCCGTTGGTTCGATGAAAAGTGGCAGCCGGAACTGTCCAGCCCTGAGTGGACGGCAGCGGCGCATTTTTACGTCGACACTCTCAAAAAATATGGCCCGCCAGGTGTGTCGAGCAATGGGTTCAACGAAACCCTGGCGCTGTTCAACAGTGGCAAATGCGCGATCTGGGTGGATGCCAGCGTCGCAGGCTCGTTCACTACCGATAAAGAGCAGAGCAAGGTTGTTGACAGTGTGGGCTTTGCGCCTGCACCGACAGAGGTCACCGACAAAGGCTCGTCATGGCTGTATGCGTGGTCGTTGGCGATACCGGCAACCTCCAGGCACAAAGACACCGCAAAGGCCTTTATCACGTGGGCAACGTCGAAAGAATACATCCAGCTTGTCGCCGAAAAGGACGGCATCACCAACGTGCCGCCAGGTACTCGGCAGTCCACCTACAACGAGGCCTATTTGAAGGCCGCACCTTTCGCGCAAGTGACCTTGCAGATGATGCAGCACGCCGATCCTGCGCACCCATCGATCAAGGCCGTTCCTTACGTTGGTATCCAGTACGTGACCATTCCCGAATTTCAGGCGATCGGCACGTCTGTAGGGAAGCTGTTTTCGGCGGCTCTCACCGGGCAGATGTCGGTTGATCAAGCGCTTGCCGCCGCACAGACCTCCACCGAACGTGAAATGAAGCGCGCCGGTTACCCCAAGTAACCCCACAGTTTGATCTTCATTTGTCTGTTCCTTATCGGTTCTATCGCCATGAATATTTCA
>Ga0207655_1004051_pt1 | contig 10551 bp, 8 predicted proteins | sample KBSM44metaG_FD_184398 | JGI IMG/M metagenome (GOLD analysis project Ga0207655, IMG submission 184398) | Miscanthus rhizosphere microbial communities from Kellogg Biological Station, Michigan, USA - KBS M4-4 metaG (SPAdes) (version 2) | ecosystem: Host-associated > Plants > Roots > Rhizosphere >... | reverse complement strand
TGTAGCACTCGAGCATGATGTCGATGTCGGGGCCAGCCAGGTTACGCAGCGCCCGCACTTGCTCGATGTTCTTGCGCATGCCCGCCGGGCCGTCTTTCGGGCCGTAGCCGAAACGCATTTTCAGCGCGGTGAAACCCTGGTTCAGATAGCCCTGGGCTTCTTCGAGGAACAGGTCGAGGTTGTCATTGGCGTAGAGCTTGGAGGCGTAGGTCCAGATCTTTTCCTTGGTCCGGCCGCCGAGCAACTTGAACACCGGCTTGTTCACGGCTTTGCCCATGATGTCCCAGATCGCGATGTCGATCGCCGAGATCGCCGCCATGCCGATGCCTTTACGGCCCCAGGCGTGGCTCTGACGGTACATTTTCTGCCAGATGTGTTCGTTGTCGAACGGGTCTTCGCCAATCGCGATCGGCGCCAGGTAGGTGTCGATGATCTCCTTGGCCACACGCGGCGCCAGGGCGCAGTTACCGATGCCGACAAGACCGGTGTCGGTCTCGACTTCCACCACCAGCCAACCATGGAAACGGAACGAGCCCATGGCATCGCCACGCTCGAACAGGATGTCGCTGGCGTTAGTGCAGAAGTGCGCTTGAGGGGGGACGACTTTGCCTTTCCACTCGAAAACGCGGGTACGGATCGCTTTGATTTTCATGAATACAGTTCCTTGCGCTGCCGGTTTTTTGTAGTTGTCGGGTCGCTGCGCGGGGCCGCTTGAGTGGCCGGCCCGGGCATTCGATGGAGCGACTTTAGCCAGCGCTTGGGGGCTGCGGATAATCACTTATGCGTATCCGGCGATAACCTGGGGTGATCGCATAAACCGATTTGTAGGTAGATAGGGTTATCAGGCATCACACAAAAAAATGTGGGAGCGAGCTTGCTCGCGATAGCGGTCCGACAGTCACCGCACGGTGTCTGGACTGGCGCCATCGCGAGCAAGCCCGCTCCCACAGAGGTATTGCGTTGTATCAGTAGTTGTTGACGCCCATCCGGCACGCAATCTCGAACGCCTGCCGAATCGCCCCGACATTCGCCTTGCCCTGCCCCGCGATATCAAACGCGGTGCCATGCGCCGGCGTGGTAATCGGAATCGGCAAGCCGCCCTGCACCGTCACCCCGCGGGAGAAGCCCATCAACTTGATCGCGATCTGCCCTTGGTCGTGATACATCGTGACCACCGCGTCAAAGGCACTGGCGTCGCCCTGAACCTTGAGGAAGATCGTGTCGGCCGGATACGGTCCTTCGGCCGCAATGCCCAGCGCCTGAGCCGAGCGCACGGCCGGGCCGATGATGTCCAGTTCTTCGCGACCGAACGAGCCGTTGTCGCCGTTATGCGGGTTCAGTCCACACACACCAATGCGCGGTTTTTCCAGGCCATTGCGTTTGAGCGCGGTGTCGATCAGCTGGATCGCTTCAATCACCCGCGTCTGGTTGAGCATGCCTGGTACCTCGGCCAGCGCCACGTGGGAGGTCACACGCGAGGTCCAGAGGTTGTCGAGCACGTTGAATTCGCAAAACGGCCCGTGGAAATCCAGCAGCTCGGCGAACCAGTGCAGCTCATCGCTGTGGGCCATGCCGGCCATGTGCAGCGAAGTCTTGTTCAGCGGCCCGAACAGCACCGCGTCGGTAATACCGGCCTCGGTCAGGCGCAGGGCTTTTTCCAGGGTATCGAGGCTGTAGCGACCGCCGATGACGCTGGCTTCACTGCGGGGAAATTCACCAATCGTGTCGCCGCGGAAGTCATAGAACAGCGGCGTGTCATCACGAAAATCCAGCTGATCCAGAGAATCGACGCGCCGGTAAGGAAACTCCACCCCGGCAATGCGCATGCCGCGGCGCATTTCCACTTCGTCGGCGATCAAAATCACATTGGCCTGGCTGCGCACTTCGGGTTCACCGAGCAGGCGTGCGATCAGTTCCGGGCCGATGCCTGCCGGGTCACCCAGGACCATCGCGATGGTTGTCTTGTTCATGCTTCACTCCTCAAGGGTTCAGGCCATGTCCGGTCAATGGCGCAAGGCTCGCAGCGATAAACCCGCTGCGCGTTGCTGTAGAAAAGACGCTCCTGATCGGCGCTGGGCAGATCAGCAACGATGGATTTGAAACCGCTGTAGATGTCGTCGAATGAGCCGCACAGGCTGTCCACGGGGAAGTTGCTGGCGAACATCGCCCGATCAGTGCCGAACATGGCAATCACTTCACGCACGATCCAGGCGTTGTCTTTGGCGCGCCACGCCTGGCCGGCCTGGCCCAGGCCGGAAATCTTCACCTGCACGTTCGGCCACTCGGCCAGCCGCGCCATCGCCAAACGCCAACCCGCCAGGCCTTCGGCACTGCGGTCATTGGGCAACCCGGCGTGGTTGAGGATGATCGTCGTGCCCGGAAAGTCCCGGGCCAGCCGTTCGGCCTCGTGCAGGTTCCACCACGGTGCCTGCAAATCGAAATGCAGCCCCAGCCCTTCGAGCGCGGCGAAACTGCGCCGCCAATATTCGTTGCTCATCAGGCTGCGAACGTGGCCGACCTGCGCAGGCGAAGTCGGACCGCCAGGTTTGTGCCGCACGCTACGTACACACTTGAAACTGGCTTGCTCGGCCAGTATCGCGATGGCGTCCGGACGGTCGAGCCAAGCTTGCGCGACGACGGCATTCGGCACGCCATATCGGGCGGCCAGCCCCTCGATAAAAAGGGTTTCGCCAATCGGGTCCTGCGGGTCCCATTCGGTCTCGACGTACACCGTTTGCACCACGCGATGCGGGCCGACGTCAGCGAAATAGTCGTCAGGAAAATAGCGGCGCTTGATCACGCTGTAATCACCGTAACGAAACGGGATGTTGGCTTCGGGCGCCAGCCACGGATGGTCATTGATCGACGGGTCCCAGAAGTGATGATGGGCGTCAATGATCGGGCCGTTCCACAACTCACCCATGGCGCACCTCGTCGAGGCTGATGAACAACGTCGCTAGAACAAACACCGCCGAGCACACCGCAAAGAACCCCAGCACCGGCGCAAAACCACCGGTCATCTGCAGAATCACCCCGACCAGAATCGGCACTGCGATGCCGCCGGTGCTGCCGGCCATGTTCATCACGCCGCCGATCAACCCGACCCGCGCCGGGGCCGCCAGCAACGCCGGGAAGCTCCAGTAGAGGCTGCCCCACATCAGAAAAAATGCGGTCATGGCCAACAACGCCACGGCCGCAAAAGGATTGCTCAGGGTTGGCAGCAACAGGAACGCGCCGAGGGCTACCAGCCCGGAAAACGCCAGCAGGCTCTTGACCGCCACGCCACGGCTGACGCCTTTGCGGATCAGTCCGTCGCAAAGGAAACCACCCGTCAACGAGCCCAACGCACCGCACACGAAGATCACAAACGTCGCCGCGCCAATGCCCTTGATATCGAAGCCGCGAGCCTGCGCCAGATAACTCGGCCCCCAGGTCAGCAGCCCGAAATACACCATCGCCCAACTGGCGCGACCGATCAGCAAACCGCTCAAGGATCGTGGCGCGATCCCCAAGCCTTTGACCGGCACACGCGCGGCTTCGGCAGCGGGCGTCGCGCGCCCGGCATTAATCTTTTCCAGTTCTTCAGCATTCACTTGCGGGTGACTGGCCGGGTCATCACGCAGATAACGCCGCGCCAGCCAGGCCAGCACCAGCGTCGCGACACCGGCGATCACGAACGCCAGACGCCACGAATCCAGCGAGGCAATCAGGTAGGCAATGATCAACCCGCCCAACGCCACGCCCAACGGGCTGCCGCTGTCCATCAGCACCGCACCGCGACTGCGCTCGCTCGGGGCCAGCCACAGGGAAATCAACTTGCCGCCAGACGGAAACAACGGTGCCTCTGCGGCCCCGAGTGCGACCCGGGCGAACAACAATGACAACCCTCCGCTCGCAAACGCCGCCAGCACCTGAAACGTACCCCACAACCCGGTGGACCAACTGATGACCCGGTGCGGCCCGAAGCGATCGATCATCCAGCCGCCGGGAATTTGCAACAGCGCATAGGCCCAGAAGAAGCTGCTGAGGATCAGCCCTTGCAGGCTCGGCGACAGGGAAAATTCATGGGCGATGGTCGGCATCGCGATGGACAGCGAGACCCGGTCGATCAGGTTGACCATGGTCAACGCAAAGATGATCGCGAAGATCCGCCAGCGCACGCTGCTGGCTTTGGTCGTGCCGGTCAGCGGTGTTGCCGCTGCCGCCGCTGGCTGGGCAACTGCGCCAGGCAGATGCAGGGAAGCACTGGAACGAGCCATGGTGCGTACCTCGTTTTATTATTGTTGTGGATGGCAACTTTGCCGCTCAGGGCGGCGCTGGTGAGCACTATCGAAGGCTGCGTGATAACCGTCTAATCAAAACTTGAAATAAGGCGATAGCCTCGAGTTATGGCATGCCCTGCTTTCACTGCGCTTTCAACGTAGGAGGCAACCCCCGGTTTTTCTCGCAAATGGCTCTGGCACAAAGCGTTGAGCGATAACGGCGATTTTGGCTTCCATGACCTATAACCGCAGGCTATCGGTGTATGTATTGTTTTGACTAGACGCGGGCTCCGAGGCTTCACACACTCACTCCAGGCTTGCAGCTTTGACAAGTCACTCATAACAACTACAAAAACGAGGCCCTTCCATGCGAAATGCATTCGTCCGTCGCACATCCCGTCTGTTTCTTGGCTGCACACTGGTCGCCGCCGGCGCCCTCCCCGCACTGGCCAGCGCCGCCTGGCAACCGGACAAGAACGTCGAAATCGTCGTCGCTGGCGGCCCCGGTGGCGGCACCGACCAGCTCGGTCGGCTGATCCAGTCGATCATCACCACCCATAAATTCCTCGACGTGAATACCATCGTCCTCAACAAGGGCGGCGGCAACGGCGCCGAAGCCTTTCTCGACCTGAAGATGAACAAGGGCGATCCGGAAAAACTGGTGATCGGCACCAACAACATCTACCTGTTGCCGCTGGTGTCCAAGCTTGGCTATCAATGGCAGGAACTCACCCCCATAGCCGCCGTGGCCGAGGATGATTTTATTCTCTGGAGCTATAAGGGCGCGCCGTGGAAGGACGCCAAAAGCTTCTACGAAGCGGTCAAGGCTGACCCGTCGAACCTGCGCATGGGCGGCAGTCAGTCTAAGGATGTCGACCAGACGTTAACCCTGCTGCTGAACCAGACCACCAACAGCAAACTGGTGTACATCCCGTTCAAGAGCGGCAGTGAAGCCGCGACCCAACTGGCCGGCAAACACATCGCCGCCAACGTCAACAACCCCAGCGAAAGCATCAGCCAATGGCGCGGTGATCAGGTCGAACCGCTCTGTGTGTTCAGTAAAGAGCGCATGAGCTACACCGAGAAAGTCGCCGGCGAAAAATCCTGGGCCGACGTTCCAACCTGCCACGAACAGGGGCTGGGCATCGATCAATACCGCTTTCCGCGCACCGTGTTCATGCCCGGCGAAGTCACCGCTGAACAGCGGGCGTTCTATGTCGAGCTGATGCGCAAAGTCACCGAGACTCCGGAGTTCAAGGCCTACGTCAAACAGAACGCGCTGGTGCCGACCTTCCTCGAAGGCGAGCCGCTGACCGCCTACATCGAGAAAGACACCGCCCGGGTCACGCCGGTGTTCAAAGAAGCCGGCTGGCTGAAAAACTGAGTTGTCCACGGCCGTCCGCCCTGCGCACGGCCGTCACCTCTGGAGGTGCTTTGATGTCCCATTCTTCGGATTCACCGGCGCTGGTCGGTACCCGCTGGGTCGAACTCGGCCTGGCACTGTTCACCACGCTGATTGGCGCGGTGGTGATGTTCGGCAGCGTCGAACAAGGTATCGGCTGGGGCGATTCCGGCCCAGAGCCGGGTTACTTCCCCTTCTACATCGGCCTGATGCTGAGCGCCGCCAGCGTGGCCAACGGCGTGTTGACCGTGGTGCGCTGGCACGCCCTGAGCATTTCATTCGTCAGCCGCAGTGCATTCAAGCAAGTGTTATCGGTGTTCATCCCGATTGCGCTGTTCGTCGGTGCGATGCCGTTTACCGGCATCTACGTGGCCTCGGCCTGTTTCATCGCGTGGTTCATGTGGCGTGACAAGGTCCGCGCCAAGCCTTACGGCAAATGGATGATCGGCAGCGTGTCCTTTGGCGCGGTACTCGCCAGCTATCTGATTTTCGCGTTGTGGTTCAAAGTCCCGCTGGATGCCGGCCCGATGGGCGACTGGATTGCCCTGGCCGGGAGATCTTTCAAATGAGCGAATTCGATTCCCTGCTGCAAGGCATGAACCTGATCCTGACCCCCGGCCACATAGGCCTGATGGTGATCGGCGTGCTGCTGGGCATTCTGGTCGGCGTGTTGCCCGGCCTCGGCGCCCCTAATGGCGTGGCGCTGCTGCTGCCGCTGACGTTCACCATGTCACCGGTGTCGGCGATCATTCTGCTGTCGTGCATGTATTGGGGCGCACTGTTCGGCGGTTCGATCACCTCGATTCTGTTCAACATTCCCGGCGAACCCTCATCGGTGGCGACCACCTTCGACGGTTACCCGATGGCCCGCGAAGGTCGCGCCGCCGAAGCCCTGACCGCCGCGTTCAGCTCGGCGCTGATCGGCGCGTTGGCCGGGGTGTTGTTGCTGACGTTCCTGTCGACAAAGATCGCCGCGTTCGCCATGTCGTTCAGCTCGCCGGAGTTCTTCGCGGTATACCTGTTGGCGTTCTGCACCTTCATCGGCATGAGCAAGAACCCGCCGCTGAAAACCGTGGTCGCCATGATGATCGGCTTCGCCATGGCCGCCGTCGGCATGGACACTGTGTCCGGCAACCTGCGCCTGACCTTCGACCAGCCAATCCTGATGACCGGCATCAGTTTCGAAGTGGCAGTGATCGGCCTGTTCGGTATCGGCGAAATCCTCTGCACCGTCGAGGAAGGCCTGGTGTTTCGCGGCGAGCATGCGCGCATCACGCCGATGGTCATCCTGCGCACCTGGGCCAAGTTGCCGCGCTACTGGTGGACGATTGTGCGCAGCACGTTGGTCGGTTGCTGGATGGGCATCACGCCCGGCGGGCCAACGGCGGCGTCGTTCATGAGCTACAGCCTGGCGCGGCGTTTCTCGAAGAACCGCGAGAACTTCGGCAAGGGTGAACTCGAAGGCGTGATCGCCCCCGAAACTGCTGACCACGCTGCCGGCACCAGTGCCCTGCTGCCGATGTTGACGCTGGGCATTCCAGGGTCGGCGACGGCAGCGGTGATGCTCGGCGGTTTGATGATCTGGGGTCTGCACCCTGGCCCGACGCTGTTCGTCGAGCAGCATGATTTCGTCTGGGGCCTGATCGCCAGCATGTACTTGGGCAACGTCGTCAGTCTGATCGTGGTGTTGGCCACCGTGCCGCTGTTCGCTTCGATCCTGCGGATCCCGTTCTCGATCATTGCACCGATCATCATCATGGTCTGCGCCATCGGCGCCTACTCGGTGCACAACTCGTTCTTCGACGTGGTGCTGATGCTGGGCTTCGGTGCGCTGGGTTATCTGTTCAAGAAACTCGGTTACCCGATCGCCCCGCTGGTACTGGCTGCGGTGTTGGGGGACAAGGCTGAAGACGCATTCCGTCAGTCGATGCTGTTCTCCGACGGGCACCTGGGGATCTTCTGGTCCAACCCATTGGTGGGAAGCCTGACCACGGCGGCGCTGCTGATGCTGTTCTGGCCGTTGATTTCCAAGGCGCTGCAAACCCTGATGGGCCTGCGCAAACCCCACATCGCCAAGCCAAAATCGGTGCTGTGACACAGCAATGCTGGCAACGCCTGACATTTGTTGTCAGGCTTGCCGCAGTCCTTTTTGCGAGCATGGCCCATGACCCGAATTCCTGAAGCCAACGTGATCCACAGCCGATTGCGTCTTCGCCAACTGCGGCTGATGCTGGCGTTGCAGGAATTCGGCTCATTGCGCCGCGCCGCCGACCACATCGGCATGACCCAACCGGCGGCGACCAAGATGCTGCACGAGGCCGAGGACCTGCTCGGCGTCGAGCTCTTCGAACGCCTGCCTCGGGGCATGCGCTCTACCCCGTTCGGGGAAACCGTCATCTATTACGCACGCATGGTGTTTGCCGAACTCAGCGGCATGCGTGAAGAACTGGTCGCGCTGGAATCCGGCAACCTTGGCAGGGTCGCGGTCGGTGCGATTCCGGCGCTGGCTTCGGGGCTGTTGACCCGCACCATCGCGACCTTGAAACAGAGCCATCCACGCTTGTCGATGAGCATCCAGGTCGATACCAGCGACGTGCTGGTGCAAGCACTTCTGCAGGATCAACTGGATATCGTATTGGGTCGGATTCCGGCAGGTGCCCGGGCCGAAGAATTGCTCTTCGACAGCCTCGGCGAAGAAGCTTTGTGCGTGATTGCCGGCGCGCAAAACCCACTGGCGCAGGAGACGCAGCTGAGCTGGGCGGAATTGCAGAACATGACCTGGGTACTGCAACAACATCCAAGCCCGATGCGCGCGATCATCAATCAGGTGTTTCACAACGCGCGGGTCGACATTCCCAGCAGCATCGTTGAAACCACCTCGATCATGACCCTGCTCTCGTTGGTGCAGCAGACCGACATGCTCGGTGTTACACCGGTGTCGGTGGTCGAGGATTATCCTGGCCGTGATTTGCTGGCGGTTTTGCCGATCAAGTTCGAAGCGCGGTTGCCGCCGTTCGGGCTGATCACTCGGCGTCATCGTATTCAATCGTCGGCGATGCAGGCGTTCATGAATTCGGTGCGGGCCGAGCATGCGCTGGCCAAATAAAAACGGCCCGGAGCAATGCTCCAGGCCATTTTTTTATGCTGCCTTACGGAATACGAATACCAATCCAATGATGATCAGCAACATGCCCAGCATGCTCAACGCCGCCAGCCGGTTGCCGAAAATCAGGTAGTCCATGACCGCCGTCACCGCCGGCACCAGGTAAAACAGACTGGTGACATTGACCAGGTTGCCCCGTGCAATCAGCCGATACAGCAGCAACGTCGCCAGCACCGACACCACCAATCCCATCCACAACACCGGCACGATGAAACCGGTGCTGTGTTCGAAATGAAAGGGTTGGAACGGCACGAAGACTCCGCAGAGCAACAGCCCCGCCAGGTACTGCACTGGCAGCGTGCCGAGTGGATTGTCGGTGATGCGCTTTTGCATGATCGAACCGAACGTCATGCTCGCCAGCGCCAGCAAACCGAAGAGCATACCGGCCAATGACATACCGGCCAGACCGATGCCTTGGTAAACCACCATGATCAACCCGGCCAAACCCAGTGCCAAACCAAACATTCTGCTGGCTGATCGCTGACGCTCCATGATCACCACGGTAAGAATGGGCTGCACGCCCATGATCGTGGCCATGACGCCGGGTGTGACCTTCAGGTCCAGGGCCAGCAGATAGAAAATCTGATAAGCCCCCAGCAACACCACGCCCGTGGCCATCGCATACGCCATCGGCTTGCCGCCCTTGGGCAGCTTCAACTTGAGCAACGGCACCAGCAGCACCAATCCGCAGATTGCGATAGCGAAGCGAATCAACAGAAAAGCAAAGGGTGACGCGTGGGCCAGGCCCCATTTGGAGAAGATCGCCCCGCTGCTCCACAGCAAAACGAACAGGCTCGTGGACGCCGCCGCGAGCGCGGTTTTTTTCGAAAGGACAAACATGAATACCACCTGTAGTCAGGCAAAAAAAAAGCCAACTCAGCCGAAGCTGAAATTCAGTAGATTTTCAGGCGTGAGCTTTTTCAGACGGGCATGAGAACAGCAAAAAGAAGCTGATCAGCCCGAGAAGCCAACGCCTGGCGGTGATACGACTGCGCACACCGGCGTGCTACTGACAGGTGGAGGGTAATGACTGATCTGCGCAGGCTGCTGATTCCCGCACGGCACGACGCCAGCGTTGACCGCTGAATCGACTACCGCGTTGATGAGGGAAGCTGGCATGGGCTGATCTTTTTTGAGGGCCGTGCTGGGGAAAGCAGGCGAGCGCCGACTATAACCAGCCCGCGACATAGATTGCAATGACTTGGTCAAAGGGCCAGTAACGACAGCTGCCACGCCGCAATCTACCTTGGAAAGAAATGCAAACGCCCGCTATGAGGGACATGGAATGCACGAGATCACATGCCAAGGGAACGGACGCATCTTCGGTATCAGTTATATCGGTCGAGGGCTAGAACGCTTGCTGCTACCAGCGCTGCTCAGTTGCAACATGAACTGGAACTGGTAGGCCCAACGGACATTGATCTATCGCGAGTGCGGTTTGACGCCATCAATGCGCAGGCGCTGGATGCTTGCGAGCGCTGGGAGGATCCACACTTTTTATGGGATGAGGTCATAGGATGGAAAGCAAAGGAGCCTTTGTCTCTGGATATTGCCATCTGGTTCGAAGAGGAACTGTGCGGACTATGCTTTGCGAATCCGAACAACAGTCGGCAACGACTCCGCATCGTGCGATTGGAAGGGCGACCGCGGGAAGCACATCCTTTAAAAAACCGGATAGCGGCCCTCGCTGTTTCGGCCATCGAACATTACGCCGTGATTATCGG
>Ga0207655_1004050_pt1 | contig 10553 bp, 8 predicted proteins | sample KBSM44metaG_FD_184398 | JGI IMG/M metagenome (GOLD analysis project Ga0207655, IMG submission 184398) | Miscanthus rhizosphere microbial communities from Kellogg Biological Station, Michigan, USA - KBS M4-4 metaG (SPAdes) (version 2) | ecosystem: Host-associated > Plants > Roots > Rhizosphere >... | reverse complement strand
ACATGGCTCATCTACTCGGCGCCGAGGCGCTTCACCTGGAATTCCCGACCAAGGTCGTCTTCGACGGCGTCTCGCTGGGCGTCGACGAGGGCGACCGCATCGGCATCGTCGGCCGCAACGGCGACGGCAAGTCGAGTCTCATGGCGATGCTCGCGGGTCGACTCGAACCGGATGCCGGGCGGGTCACGGTCCGCGGCGGCGTGCGCGTGGGTGTGCTCGACCAGGGTGACACGCTCGATGACGCGCTGACGATCGCCGAGAGCGTCGTCGGGGACCGCGCCGAGCACGATTGGGCGGGGGATGCCGGAGTCCGCGACGTCATCGCGGGGCTCGTCGGTGATCTCGACTGGAACGGTCCGGTGGCCGGGCTCTCCGGCGGGCAGCGGCGCCGTGTCGCGCTCGCGCGCCTGCTCGTCGGCGATTGGGACGTGCTGGCTCTCGACGAGCCGACCAACCACCTCGACGTCGAGGCCGTCGCGTGGCTCGCGGGACACCTGAAGCGCCGCTGGTCGGCGTCCACCGGCGCCCTGATGGTCGTCACGCACGATCGCTGGTTCCTCGACGAGGTCTGCACGAAGACGTGGGAGGTGCACGACCGCATCGTCGAGCCGTTCGAAGGCGGATACGCCGCCTACGTGCTGCAGCGCGTGGAGCGCGACCGCCAGTCGGCGGTCATCGAGCAGCGTCGACAGAACCTCGCGCGCAAGGAGCTCGCGTGGCTCCGCCGCGGCGCCCCAGCGCGCACGAGCAAGCCGCGGTTCCGCATCGATGCCGCCAACGCGCTGATCGCGGATGTCCCGGAGATCCGCGACAAGGTCCAATTGCAGTCGCTCGCGGTCTCGCGGCTCGGCAAGGACGTCGTCGACCTGCTCGATGCCGGAGTCGCGTACGGCGATCGTGAGGTGCTTCGGGGCGTCGAGTGGCGCATCGCCCCGGGGGAGCGCACCGGCATCCTGGGCGTCAACGGGGCCGGCAAGTCGACGCTCCTCGGCCTCGTCGCCGGCACCGTCGCTCCGACCACCGGACGCGTCAAGCGCGGCACGACGGTCAAGGTCGCAACCCTCACGCAGCGGATGGACGAGCTCGATCAGTACCTGAACGACCCGGTGCGGGTCGTGATCTCCGGGCTCCGCACGAGCTACACGATCGGGACGGGCTCCAAGGCTGCCGAACTCACGCCCGGTCAGCTGCTGGAGCGGATGGGCTTCAGCTCGGCGCAACTGTCGACGCCGGTCAAGGATCTCTCCGGCGGTCAGCAGCGCCGCCTGCAGTTGCTGCTGATCCTGCTGGATCAGCCGAACGTGCTCATCCTCGACGAGCCGACCAACGATCTCGACACCGACATGCTCGCCGCGATCGAGGACCTCCTCGACTCGTGGGCGGGGACGCTGCTCGTGGTCTCGCACGACCGCTACTTCATCGAGCGCGTCACCGATCAGCAGTACGCGGTGATCGACGGGCGGCTGCGCCACCTGCCGGGAGGCATCGACGAGTACCTGCGTCTGCGTGCCACGCGTCTGGCCGCACCCGCGGCGGCGCCCGCCGCGTCCACGACCGGGGGAGCATCGGCCTCCACGCTCGCCGGTGCCGATCTGCGTGCGGCGCAGAAGGAGGTCGCCGCGGCGGAGCGGCGCATCCAGAAGCTGACGGCGCAGGCGGATGCCGCGCGCACGGCCCTCGCCGATCACGACCAGTCCGACTACGCGGGGCTGGGCGAGAAGATGCGGGCCATCGGTGAGCTCGACGCTGAGATCGCAGCGCTCGAGGAGCGCTGGTTCGAGCTGTCCGAGCTCATCGGCTGAGCGGGCGTCCGCTCGGGGGCCGCCGATTTGCCTCCTTCCCGTCTGCCAAGTGATAATGATTATCACTTACAGGGCTACATCCGCGATGGCCCGTTCACCGCGATGGAGGCTCCGTGCTCACTCTCGTCGACGTGCGCGTCCGCGCTTCGGGGCAGACCGCGCCGCTGCTGGAGATCCCCCGCCTGGAGGTGTCCGCCGGTGAACGCATCGTCGTGCACGGACTGTCCGGTGCCGGCAAGAGCCTCCTGCTCTCGGTGCTCGCGGGGGCCCTCGCCGCCGGCGCCCCCGGCGAGCTCACACTGACCGGGCGTCGGGAGACCACAGGCTGCGTCCGCGTCGGCTGGGTGCCGCAGCGCAGTGTCGAGGCACTGCACCCGCTGGTGCCACTCGGGCGGCAGCTGCGGCTCGTCACCGGCGCGAACCGCACGCGCACGAGCGACGTGCTCGGCCGGGTCGGCCTGGGCGATCCGCGCATCGCCCAGCGCCGGCCCGCCGAGCTCTCCGGCGGTCAGGCGCAGCGCGCCGCCGTCGCGCTCGCCGTGCTGAGCGGTGCCGACCTGGTCGTGGCCGACGAGCCGACGAGCGCCCTCGACCCGCAGACCCGCGACGAGGTGCTCTCGCTGCTCACCGGCGCGCTGCGACCGGGGGAACCGGATGCGACGGCCCCCGCGCTCGTCGTCTCCACACACGACGCGGCCGTGTCCGCGCTGCTCGGCGCCCGGCGCCTCGACGTGGTCGGCGGCAGGATCGTCGCCGACACCCCCGCGCCGGGCGCCGCGGCTCTCGGTGCGCCCCTCGCCACGGGGGCGGGATCGTGACGGCGCTCGAGGTGCGCGGGGTCTCGTTCGTGCACGGAAGCGGCCGGGCGCGGACGACGGCGCTCGCGCCGACGGACCTGACGGTGAGGGCCGGACAGAGCCTCGCCGTCATCGGACGCTCGGGGGCGGGCAAATCCACCCTGGCCGAGATCGTGCTGGGGCTTCGGCGTCCCGCCGGCGGGAGCGTGCGCGTGCACGGCGAGCCGTGGAGCGATGCGACGCGCGGTCCGGGACGAACACGTCGTCGCCTCGTCCAAGGGGTTCCGCAGGACGCCTCGGGCTCGTTCGCTCCGGCAGGCAGCGTCGGTGACCAGATCGCCGGCGGACTTCGTCGTCTCGGCGTCGCGCGGGGCTCCGCCGCGGCCCTGCGGGTGCGGAGGGCGGCCGAGATCGCCCAACTGGACCCGGTGCTGCTGGACCGGCGGCCCGCCGAACTGTCCGGCGGCCAGGCCCAGCGCGCCGCGATCGCCCGCGCCGTCGCGGCGTCGCCCGCCGTGATCGTCGCCGACGAGCCGACCAGTGCTCTGGACACGGCGACGGCGGAGGCCGTGGCCTCGGCCGTCCTCGCCCTCGCTCCGTCTCTCGGCACGGCGCTGCTGATCGTCACCCACGACCCGATGCTCGCTGCCCGGTGCGACGCGGTGCTCGAGATCACGACGCCGGCCGAGCGCCCGTGAGCACGTCGCCTCGCCTGCGCGTCATGCTGGCCGCGCAGGCCGCCTTCATGGTCGGGTTCTCGAGTGTCGTCCCCTTCATCGCCGTCCTGGCCGATGACCGCTTCGCGCTCGGTCCCGCGGCGGTCGGCGCGATCGTCGGAGCCCGCGTCGCCGTCCAGCAGGGGCTGTTCATCGTCGGCGGGGCCCTCGCCGACCGGCTCGGCGCACGGGCGCTCCTGCTCACCGGCTGCGCGGTGCGTGCCGGGGGCTTCGTGCTGCTCGCGCTGGCTCCGACACCCGCGGTGTTCGTGATCGCGGTGCTGCTCATCGGCATGGCCGGCGCCCTGTTCTCGCCGGCGGTCGACGCCTACGTCGGTGCGGCGGACGCCGCATCGCGCGCGCGGCCGGCCACGCGGCGTCGGCTCAGCCCTCCGACGCCCTTCGCCGCGCTGGCGCTGTCGGGGGAGGTGGGCGGCATCGTGGGTGCCGCGGTCGGGGCTCTCCTCATGCCGGCCTACGCCGTCTCCGTCGTGATCGCCGCTTCGGCCGTGTTCGTCGTCGCCCTCGCCGTTCTCGCGCGGATGCTGCCGGCCCGCGCTCCGGCGGATGCCGCGGCACCGGTCGCGGATGTCGCGCCGACGGGGACCGGTGTCGGCTGGGGGCCGGACCCGGACATGCCGGTCGGCGGCAGGCCCGTGCGGCGGGTCCTGCCCTCCGCGATCGGTGCGGCGACCGTGCTCACCGTCTACACACAGCTGTTCTCGCTGCTTCCCCTCGGGATGGCCGTGCGCGGCATCGGCGGCGGCTGGGTCGGCGGCGTGTCGATCGTCTTGTCGGCCTCCGTCGTTGTCCTGCAGTGGCCGCTCTCCCGGCTCGCTGAGCGGCTCACGCGTCCGCGAGCGGTCTCCGCCGGCGTGGCGGCAGCCCTGACGGCCACGGTGGCGGGTGCGGTCTCGGCCGCCGTGGCATCCTCTGCCGCCTTCGCCGCCGCGGCCGCCGCGGCGGCGGTGAGCACGGCCCTCGCGGTCATGCTGGCGACGCCGTCCGCCCAGTCGCTGGTCGCGGCGGCCGGCCCCGCGTCACGCCGGGCCACGCGGCTGGGGGCGCTCGCGTCCGCCGGGGGCGTGCTCGCGCTGGCGGTCTCCGCGCTGGCCGGAGCCGTTGCCGCGGCCGACCTCACCGCGGCGTGGCTGGTCGTCGCCGTCCTGCCCGCCGCCGGTCTCGTCTTCGCGTGCATCGGCGCACGCCCCATCCCCGATCACCCCACCAGAGAGGAACACCATGACCACCCACCGACGATCCCCGAGGATCGCCGCCGCCGCCCTGACCGCCCTTCTGCTGCCGGCGCTGGCCGGCTGCTTCGCCGGCGGCGGCTCCGTCTCCGGCGCCGCGTCCGATGAGCGTGTCACGGTGGCCATGCTGCAGCCGCCGCGGTCCGGGTTGTCGCCGCTGAGCGACGACGCGTTCAAGCTGTCGCGGTGGAGCACGGCCGAGACCCTCGTCGTGCTCGACGATGATGCGGTCGCCCGGCCGGCGCTCGCGACCGCGTGGAGTCAGATCTCCGACACCGCGTGGCGTTTCGAGATCCGCGACGGCGTCCGTTTCCACGACGGCACGCTCCTGACCGCCGACGCCGTCGCCGGTGCGCTCCAGCGGGCTGCGGACGCCAGTCCCGTACCGCGCATCCTCAAGGGCGTGGGCTTTCAGGCGCGCGCGGACGGGAACGTGGTCATCGTGACCACGTCCGACGTCGACCCGCTGCTGCCGCAGCGGCTGTCGAGCCCGCAGCTGTCGATCCTCGCTCCGTCCGCATACACGGGTGACACGGTGTCGCCGATCGGGACCGGCACCGGTCCTTTCCGGCTCGTCGCGGTCGACGGCATCACCGGCGCGACCCTCGACCGGTTCGACGGCTACTGGGGCGGACGCGCCAAGCTCGCCGGCATCGACGTCTCGTTCGTGCCGGACGGCACCGCGCGCGCCGCGGCCCTGCGCACCGGCACGGCCGACATCGTCGAGGCCGTTCCCGCCGGACAGGTCGCGACGGTCGACCCGACGCTCGTCCATGAGGTTCCGATGCCCCGCACGAACACGCTGTACCTGAACACGGCGAAGGGTCCCTTCGCCGACCCGGCGGTACGTGCGGCGGCGCGGGCGGCGATCGACCGCGCCGCGCTCATCGCTTCGGTGTACGAAGGACGCGCCGACGAGGCCCAGGGGCTGCTCGGTCCCGCCTTGGCATGGACGGCGGGCGCGCGCGACACCCCCGCCTACCAGACGCTGGTGTCCTCCCGGGCGACGCCCGCGAGGGTGGATGCCGTGCCGATCACCCTCGGCACCTTCACCGACCGCGCCGAGCTGCCGGAGGTGGCGGTGCTCGTCGAGCAGCAGCTGGAGGCGGCCGGCTTCGTCGTCACGCAGGACGTGCGCGAGTACCAGTTCATCGAGGCCGACGCGCTCGCCGGCGGGTTCGACGCGTTCATTCTGTCCCGCGCCACGGTGCTCGACTCGGGCGACCCGGTCGCGTACTTCGCCTCCGACTTCGCCTGCGGCGGCGGATTCTCCATCGCGCAGCTGTGCGACGCGGAGGTCGACGCGGCCATCACGACGGCGTCGCAGGCGGCGCCGGGCGTCGACCGCCAGCGCGCGATCCTGGCCGCCGAAGCGCGGATCCTGGCGAGCGACGCCGCCGTGCCGATGCTGCACGAGCGCGTCGTGCAGGGCGAGTCGGAGCGCGTGCGCGACGCGGCGCGCGACCCACGCGAGCGCACGCTGGTGACCATCGACACCTGGATCGACCCGGCCGCGACGCGCGATGCGCAGGGCTGACCCGACGGCGCTCGTCTCGCGCGTCGTCGCCGTCCTGGCGCTGCTGACGATCGCCGGGGCTCTGCCCTGGCTGTCGCAGCGCGACCCCGCGGCGTCGATCCTGCGGGCGCGCTACGCGGAGCTCGAGCCGACGCCCGAGGCCCTCGCCTCGATCCGTGCCGAGCTCGGCCTCGACGGCGGCCCCCTGGCCATCAGTGCGCGCTGGTGGTCGGGGGTGCTGCGCGGGGAGCTCGGCGCGTCGTGGGTCAGCGGAGGTGCGGTCGGCCCGGGTGCCGCCTCCGCGTTCGGCGTCTCCCTGACGCTCGCCGGCTTCGCCCTCGCCGTGGCTCTCGTCGTCGCCCTGGCGCTGATCGCCCCGGCGTGCCGCCGCGTGCTCCGCGGCCGGCCCGTGCGCGGCGCGGGACCGGCGGGCGTCGTCCTCACCGCGATGCCGGAGTTCCTCCTCGCGAGCGCGCTGCTGGTCGTGTTCGCCGTCCAGTGGCGACTGCTGCCGCCCTACGGCTGGCACGGGATGGTGAACGTCGTCCTGCCCGCGCTGGCGCTCGGCATCCCGGCGGGCGGACTCATCGGGCGCCTCCTCGTCGACGCCCTCGCGGGTGCGAGCGTCGAGCGCTGGGCGCAGATCTGGCGGCTGGCCGGAGCGCCTCCCGTCGTCGTGCTGCGCGGCGTCCTGCGGCGGGCCGTGGCCGCCGTCGTCGACCAGGCGGGACTCGTGCTCATCGGGATGCTGGGAGGAGCCGTGGCCGTCGAGCAGGTCTTCGCGATCCCGGGTCTCGGGCGTTACCTGCTGGGTGCGGCCAATGCCCAGGATCTGCCGGCGCTGCAGGCCGGGGTGCTGTTCATCGCCGTCGCGTCGATCGTCGTCGGCGTACTTTTCGGGGCGCTCCGGCTCTGGGTCTGGGGAGGACCGCTGCCCGAGGGGTCGCTGGCACCGCCCCCGGCGCATCGACCCCGTGATCGCGTCGCCCCGACCACGCTCGTCGTCGCCGGATCGCTCCTCGCCGTCATCGTCGCCTTCGGTGTCGTCCGCGACCCGTACACGAGTGCGCATGCGCGGCTGGCACCGCCGTCGTGGGCACTGCCGTTCGGTGCCGATGCCTCCGGCCGCGACCTTCTCGCCCGCGTCGCGCACGGCGCGCTCGGTACGCTCGGGCCCGCACTGGTCATCGTGCTGGCCAGCATCCTGATCGGACTGCTCGTCGCGTTCACGGGCGCGGCGGCCGAGGGGCCGGTCGAGGTCGCGAACGCCACGCCGCCGATCATCGCCGGCGTCATCGTGGCCGCACTGGCCGGTCCGACCGCCGGGGGAGCCGCCGCCGCCGTGCTGTGGGTGAGCTGGCCGCCGCTGGCCGCCCACGCGCGGAGTCTGCTGTCCGAGGCGCGTGCGATGAGCCACGTGCGCTGGCTCCCCGTCTTCGGCATGACCCGTGCGGAGGCGACGCTGCGCCACGTCGTTCCGACGGCGCTGGCCCCGCTCGCACGTCACGGGATGCTGCGTCTTCCCGGCATCGCGCTGGCCCTCGCCTCCCTGGGCTTTCTGGGACTCGGCGCCCAGCCGCCGACACCCGAATGGGGGTTGCTGCTGGCGGAGGGGATCGCCTACGTGGAGCGTGCGCCCTGGACGACGGCCGCGCCGGCCGCGGCCCTCGTCCTGGTCTCCGTCATCGCGGTGGCGGGGGCGAGCCTGCGGATGCCGCGGCGCCGCCTCGCCGGGTGAACGCACGTCGGGGGCGGTGAGGGAGAACCCTCACCGCCCCCGACCGGGTCCAGAGCGCGGACGCGGCTCAGTGCTCGTCGTAGTGGTCGCCGTGGGCGGCGTGCTTGTGCCCGTCGTGCACGTAGTCGACGTGGTCGTCGTGGGCGACCGCCTCGTGGCCGCAGTCGTCACCGTGGGCGTGCTCGGAGGCGGTGTGCTCGGCGACGGCCTCGTGCTCGTCGTAGTGGTCGCCGTGCAGGGCGTGATGGTGTGTGCCGTGCACGTAGTCGACGTGGTCCTCGTGCGGGACGGCCTCGTGGCCGCAGGTGTCGCCGTGCTCGTGCTCGGCGGTCGTGTGCTCGGCGTGGATGTCGCTGGTCATGTTCTGTCCTTCGGGTCGTGCTGCTCGGTCGGGAGCGGACTGGTCGGTGGTGTCCTCGCGGAGGACGGGTTCCTGCGCGTGCGTGATCGCATCCGCGACCACGTGGGCCACGTGCAGGTCTGCGAGGCGGTAGCAGATCTCCTTGCCCGACCGGGTCGCCGTGACGAGACCGGCCTGCCGCAGCGTCCGCAGATGCTGCGACACGAGGGGCTGGGACATCCCGGTCGACGCCGCGAGAGCGCCGACCGTCCGGGATTGGTCGCCGATGATCCTCAGGATCGTCAGTCGCGACGCGTTGCCGAGAACCTTGAAGAGCTCCGCCGCCTCGGCGAGCCCCGGCTCCGTGTGCATGCGTCTATCCGATCAGACACATAAACGAATTGCAATATCTCTGCGTAATCGAGAGGCATTCTCGATCGAGAGCGATTCTCAGACGTCGAAGCCCAGTGACAGCTTGCGCAGGAGCGCCGCCAGTCGCTCACGATCGGAACGCGACAGCACGCTGAGAAGCAGCGCCTCGGCATCGACGAGCCGGGTGATCGCCGCATCCACCCGCGTTCTGCCGTCGTCGGTGATCGTGACCAGGACGCTCCGACCGTCGCCGGGGTCCGCCTCGCGACGCACCAGACGCCGACCGACGAGCCGGTCGATGCGGTTCGTCATCGTCCCGCTCGAGACCAGGGTCTGCTGCAGCAGCTGCTTGGGGCTCAGCTGATACGGCTCGCCCGCGCGGCGCAGCGCCGACAGCACGTCCCACTCCCACGGTTCCAGGTCGCTCCGGCGAAACGCCTCGCGGCGGGCACGGTCGAGATGGCGGGAGAGGCGGTCGACGCGGGAGAGGACTTCGAGCGGCGAGAAGTCGAGATCGGGACGCTGAACCCCCCACGCCTCGACGATGCGGTCGACTTCGTCGTGTTCGCTCGGCATGCGTCCATTATTCCGTGCGGCTGTTTCCTGCGCCCACGGCGCCCTCGATGCGGCCATCGGGCTCGGAGGCTGGCAGACTGGATCGGCATGCCCGCCGTCTCGCGGGGTGTGGTCCGCCGTAGTGTAACGGCAGCACGACAGCCTTTGGAGCTGTGAGGTTCAGGTTCGAATCCTGGCGGCGGAGCAGGAGAGACGGTCGGCAGCGCCGGTCACTCGACCGCGAGATGTCCGAGCCGGTCGACGATGGCGAGGGCCGGGTTCTGTTCGTATCGGGCGAGCGAGGCCGCCGACAGATACGCCATGTGCGGTGTGATGAGGGCATGTGGATGCCGGCGCAGCGGGTGGTCGGCGGCTGGCGGCTCGGCATCCAACACATCGGCGGCATAGCCGGAGAGCGCCCCGGCGTCGAGCGCCGCGAGCACGGCGTCATCGTCGACGAGCTCGCCCCGCGACACGTTGACCAGCAGCGCACCGCGGCGGAGGCTCGCCAGGCGTGCTCCGGAGAACATCCCTCGCGTCGTGTCGTCGGCGGGAAGGTGCAGCGACACGACATCCGACTGGGTGAGGAGTGTGTCGAGGTCGACCAGCTGCGCCCCGTGCTCCGCTTTCACCGGGGCCGGGTCGAACGCGAGGACGCGATCGAACAGCGGGCGGGCGATACGCGCGAGCTCGCAACCGATCCGACCGAAACCGACGAGTCCGAGCGTCAGCGTCTCGATCGGGCGCGGGACGACGGGCAGGTCCACCGCCCAGCCGCCGCCGCGGACGATCCCCACGCCGACGGGAAGCTCCCGTACCGCGGCGAGGACGAGAGCCAGTGCGTGGGTGGCGACTTCCCGCGTCGCGACCCCGCCCAGACCCACGACGTCGACGCCGCGTGCCCGTGCGGCATCCTCGTCGACCATGTCGAGACCGGTCGAGGTCGTGCAGACGAGTCGGAGGTTCGGGAAGAGGGCGAGTTGATCCGCCCCGAAGGGCGAGAACCCGATGATCGCCGCGACGGCATCGGCGGCGCGGGCGGGCAGGCAGACGGAACCGTGAGACCGATCCGGGAGACCGTCGGTGCACACCACGACCTCGAAGCCGCCGTCCTCCAGAATCCGGATGGCCGGCTGCGGGTCGAGATCGCCCACTTCGGTGATGACCACGACCGGTGCTGCGGTGCTCATGGCTTCGACTCCGCCTGACGCTCCAGATGCGTGGGAGCGAACAGGGAGATGGACTGGTGCAGGACGACCACGGTGGGCCCGGGTGTCGCCATCGCCGCGGCGAGGTCGCGGGCGAGGGTCTCCGGCGTGGTGGTGACGGCATCGGCGCCGAACGATCGGGCGAGAGCGGCGAAGTCGGGCATCGCGAGCTCCGTCGCCGTCGCCTCCCCGAAGGCACCGGTCATGTATTCCGCGAGGATGCCGTAGCCGCCGTCGGCCACGATGAGCCATGTCA
>Ga0207655_1004046_pt1 | contig 10560 bp, 9 predicted proteins | sample KBSM44metaG_FD_184398 | JGI IMG/M metagenome (GOLD analysis project Ga0207655, IMG submission 184398) | Miscanthus rhizosphere microbial communities from Kellogg Biological Station, Michigan, USA - KBS M4-4 metaG (SPAdes) (version 2) | ecosystem: Host-associated > Plants > Roots > Rhizosphere >... | reverse complement strand
AACGACTCACTGCTGATTCAACTGAAAGCCTCGCTCCAGCCTCGCCATCCGCAACACAGCGCACATCAATGCAATCTGGTTTCGCGCACGTCCAATCGCCGTTGCGTGATCTCGTTTTACCGACCGCATACCCAACGGGTGTTTTCCCTGCCGGAACTGTCGTTTCTCAAGCGCCTGTCCGACACCTTGCTGCCACTGATCGAACGCCACGCGCAGATCAGCCGGCAAATCCTCGCCAGACAACCGCGCCAGCCCCTGGCCGAACTGGATCAGGCACCGTTGGCGCAGGTGTTCGATGAACGCCTGGCGATCAGCGACATCGCCCTGTCAGTGCGCGAAAAAGAAGTCTGTCTGGGCCTGTTGACCGGCGGCACAGTGCCGCAAATGGCCGAACAACTGCGAGTCAAAAACAGCTCGATCGAGACATATCTGAAACGCGCCACGGCCAAACTCGGGGTCAGTGGTCGCCATGGTCTGGCGAAATGGATGGCCGGAGCCTGAGCACAACGCTCTTCTAATGCATGAGGCAGTTCGATGTTGACGTTGCGACTTTCCCTGCTGTCCATGGCGATGCTGATGGGCGGTTGTTCATTGATTCCCGAGTACCAGCGCCCCGCTTCACCCACTGCCGCGCAGTATCCCGCAGCCACGCAGCCAGCCACGAGCAGCGAGGACTGGCGCACGCTGTTCACTGATCCGGCGCTGCAACAGTTGATCGAAAGCGCGCTGGTCAACAACCGCGACCTGCGCGTGGCGGCACTCAACGTCGAAGCGTTCCAGGCGCAATACCGCATTCAGCGCGCCGACCTGCTCCCGGCGGTGTCGGCCAACGCCAACGAGTTACGCCAGCGGATGCCGCCGAGCGTGACCCAGGGCAAAGCGCTGATCAATTCGACGTACTCGGTCAACCTCGGCATCAGCGCTTATGAGCTGGACTTCTTCGGTCGCGTGCGCAGCCTCAGCGAGGAGGCCTTGCAGACCTGGCTCTCGACTGAAGAAGCGCGGCGCAGTGCCGAGCTGAGTCTGGTGGCCAACGTCGCCAACGCCTACCTGACCTGGCGCGCCGATCAGGAGCTGCTGGAGCTGACCCGCGACACCCTCGCCGCCGACGAACAGAGCCTGCACCTGACCACCCGTAATCGCGAGGCCGGCAAATCGTCGGCGCTGGAGCAGGCGCAAGCGAAGACCAGCGTCGACAGCTCTCGAGCCAATCTGGCGCGCTACCAGCGCCAGGTCGCTCAGGACTTGAACAGCCTGACCTTGCTGGTTGGCGCGCCGGTGCCAGTGACCCTGCCCGCCCGTCCGCTGGCCAGCGATCTGGTGCAACAACTGCCCGCCGGATTGCCCTCGGATCTGCTGCAGCGTCGGCCGGACATCCTTCAGGCGGAGTACAAACTGAAAGCGGCCAACGCCAATATCGGTGCGGCGCGGGCGGCGTTTTTCCCCAGTGTCAGCCTGACGGCGAATGCCGGCACGTCAAGTCGCGATCTGTCCGGATTGTTCGGCGGCGGCTCTGGCGCCTGGACCTTTCAGCCGCAGATCAACCTGCCGATTTTCAACGCCGGCAGCCTGCGCGCCAGCCTGGATTATTCGAAATTACAGAAAGATGTGGCGGTGGCCGAATACGAAAAGTCGATTCAAACCGCGTTTCAGGAAGTCGCCGACGGCCTCGCCGCGCGCAGCACCTATCAGCAACAATTGCAGGCGCAGCGCGATCTCGTCGCAGCCACGCAGACGTATTACAACCTGGCGCAGAACCGCTATCAGAATGGCGTCGACAGCAGCCTGACGTTTCTCGATGCGCAGCGTTCGCTGTTCAGTTCGCAGCAAGGCCTGATCACCGATCGCCTCGCGCAACTGGTCGCCGAGGTCAACCTTTACACCGCGCTGGGCGGGGGCTGGAGCGCCGCTGAATCACGCGTGCAGTAAGCTGTGGTCACTTTTTCTTACACCTTTTGTCGCTCGATCCTGCGCCGTGCGGCGATCCGTGGCCGGCCTCTGCCTTCAGTTTGGTATCATGCGCCGCTTTTACGGTTAACCCCCCGCCAGTCCTGCTGACTGACGGGCTGCAAAAGGCGGTATTAGATGACGGCTTTGTTGACTCGCCGCAAGGTGCTTGCGGGAATGGGCGTGCTCGGGCTAGGCCTGCTCGCCGGCTGCGACACCCGTGGCCAACTGTCGTACAAGTACGGCAAGGATCTGAGTAACAAGATCATGGGGCGCACCTTCAAACTGAAGAACACCGATGGCGAAACCATGACGCTGTCGAGCTTTCGCGGCATGATGCCGATGGTCTTTTTCGGCTTCACCCAGTGCCCGGCAGTCTGCCCGACCACCCTCGCCCGCGCGGCGAAAATCAAGAAGCTGATGGGCGCCGATGGCGACCGTTTGCAGGTGATTTTCATCACCCTCGACCCCGAGCGCGACACCCCGGAAATCCTCGACGCCTACATGAAAGCCTTCGACCCGACGTTCGTTGCGCTGTACGGCACGCTCGAGGAAACGGCAGCCACGGCCAAGGAATTCGACGTGTTCTACGAGAAAGTCCCGGCCGGTGACACCTATACCATCTCGCACACTGCCACCAGTTACGTTTACGACTCCAACGGCGGCTTGCGCCTGGGTCTGTCCACCTCGCTTTCGGCAGAACAATGTACGGAAGATTTGCTTACTGTTATGGAGGTTTGCTGATGCAACCTGTTCTGAACCACCTCAAACGTGCTGTCATCGGTTTTTCTCTGCTGGGTCTGGCATTTCAGGCGACCGCAGCGACCAAAGTCGACGATGCCTGGGTCCGTGCCACCGTGCCGACCCAGTCCGCCAGCGGCGCGTTCATGACCCTCACCGCCGACAGCGACAGCAAGTTGTTGAGCGTCGCGACGCCGGCGGCCAAAGACGTGCAGATCCATGAAATGACCATGAAGAACGACGTCATGAGCATGGGCCCGGTGAAGTTCGTCGAGTTGCCGGCCGGCAAAGCCGTCAAGCTTGATCCAAACGGCTACCACGTGATGCTGATGGGCCTGACCGCTCAGCTGAAGGAGGGCGAAACTGTGCCGCTGACCCTGATCGTGGAAAACGCCAAGGGTGATAAAGAAACCCTCGAGGTTAAAGCGCCGGTTCGCGCGCTGACCAACATGGAAGGTCACGATCACAGCAAAATGCACTGATCTGACTGAGCGGCAATAAAAAAGGGGCGGCCTGATTGATGATCAGGCCGCCCCTTTTTTGTTTTTGATGTGTGCCGAATTAACGCTTGCGGGCCAATGCCTTGCGCACACTTTCCCGTGACATCCCCGAGCCGGAATGAGGCACGGCTTCAACGACGATCGCCTTGGCCAACTGTTTCTTGCGCTTTTCCACCTCACGCCACTGGTAACCGAGATATCCGCCTGCCGCCACAATCCCCAGCCAACCGAACACCGAACTGACGAAGAACCACAACCCGAGGGTGATCCACACGGTTTTCGAGGTGAATAACTTCAAGCTGTCATCGGCAGGCACCGGTTCAACCGGTTCAACCGCTGCCTGCGTCACCGGTACTCTGTGCACCCCATCCAGATCAATGCGCCAAGCGAAGTCCGCCCCGGCCACCGGAATGTCTAGCTGATTGCCTTCAGCACGATGCACCCGAATGTCGCCATCGACGAGCGACGTGGAGCTGAAACTGATCTGGGTTTCATAGTGAATCTCGCCGTTGACCTGGGTCACGACCGTTCGTTTTTGGTCAATGAGGGTGTCGCGCATGCCGATTCCTTTAGCGTTCCACGTCGAACGACGTGCGAAGGGATAATCCGTTGGAGTCGAATGCTACTGAGTGGCTATTACGCTGTCCAGAAACAACCCACGGCTCTCCCTCCTTGACGACGCGTTATCAACTCCCCGCGCCACCATGCGCCTCTTCAAAGAAATAATCCTTCCAGCTGTCGGCCTTGTTCTTCAGCACGCCCAGTTCCTGCAATTTCTCGGCATAGATGAAGGTGCGCTGCGGCACCACGGTGAAATCGATTTCCGGGTCTTTGACGATTTGCTCGACCAGGGCCAGCGGCAGTTTCGACTGCTCTACACGAATGTAAGCCTGAGCCGCCGCCGGTTTGTCAGCCTTGATGATTTTCTCGGCCTCGGCCAAAGCGTCGTAGAACGCCTTGTAGGTTTTCGGGTTTTCGTCGTGGAATTTTTCCGTGGTGTAGAGCACGTTGAACGTCGCCTGCCCGCCAAGCACGTCGTAGGAACTCAACACTTTGTGCACGTTGGGATTTTGCAGGGCCTGGTACTGGAACGGCGGGCTGGAGAAGTGCGAGTTGATTTCCGAGCCGCCGGCGATCAGCGCGGCCGTCGCATCGGGATGCGGCAGGCTGACTGAAATGTCGTCGAATTTCTTGAACTGCGCGTCACCGAACTGCTTGGCGGTTTCGATCTGCAAGGTGCGCGACTGGAAGCCGACACCGGCGGCCGGCACGGCAATCCGGTCCTTGTCAGTGAAGTCCTTGAGGGACTTGATGTTCGGGTTGTTGGTCAGCAAATAGTTGGGCATCGAGCCCAGTGCGGCGATGGCTTTGACGTTCTGTTTGCCCTTGGTGCGATCCCATACGGTGAGCATTGGCGGTACACCGGCGGAAACCACGTCGAGCGAGCCGGTGAGTAGCGCTTCGTTCATCGCCGTGGCGCCGGAGATGCTGTTCCAGTCGACCTTGATGTCGAGGCCCTGCTCCTTGCCGTGTTTTTCGATGAGGTTCTGATCGCGCACCACATCGAGGATCAGGTAACCGATACCGAATTGCTGGGCGATGCTGATCTTGCCTTCGGCCTGAGCGCCGGTGCTGAACAAGGCACTCGCCGCGAGAGAAGCGGCCAACAGAGTCAGTGCGGAACGTTTGAACGGTGTGGCCATGACAACCTCGCAGCATTGGGGTGGTGTGCTGAAAGGCCTGACTTTATCGCTATAAAAAACAGAAATTAAATATCTTTATCGCATATCGATAGCACGGGTTGTTGAGCGAAATCAGGCTGCAGGCTTTTGATTGTGAGGTTTAAAACGATCGCAGCGTTGCGTAGCTCCTACATTGGATGCCGGTGATGGTTAGGCACCTTAAACAGCCTGAAACAATAAATCCGTCGGCAGCAATATCGCCAATTGCCATGCAACACGAGGGCCGGTCAGGCCTGCAGACGCACTATCACCTTGATTAGCCCGCACGCCAGCGCATCAGCTGAGGGTTTAAAAGGGCGATCAGACAGCCCACCCTTGGTATCATCGCCCACACTTTTATGACGATTTAATGGCTGGAAGGTCTTTTTTTGTGAGTGCTCTTTTTAACCGGTTGCGGCAGCCGCATGCCCGCCTCTTTTCCCTGATTGTTCTGGTGCTGGTGGTGCCGGTGTGCCTGCGTGCGGCGCTGGGCTGGTCGGCGCCGTTGGGTTATTTATCGGATCTGGCGATTGGCAGCCTGTTGGTGGTGTTGCTGCATCGTCGAGCAGGGTGGCTGGCCTTGCCGGTGCTGCTGTTCTGGGGATTGTTGGCAGTGGCGACGGCTGAGTTGGTCAGCGCCGTCGGCCGGCTGCCGACACCTTCCGACATTCATTACCTGATCGATCCGCAGTTCGTGGAGAACTCCACCGGCGGCGGCCTGGCCCATCCTGCACTGGGCATCACTTTGCTGCTGGCCCTGCTGTTCTGGTTACTGACCCAGTTTGCCGGCCGTGGCATGCCACGCCCGCCACTGCCCCGCGCAGCCTGGAGCGCGCCGCTGGTATTGTTCGCCGCGCACTGGGGTGCGCAGAATCTGTGGCCGAGCGAAGCGGATCCATGGCGCCAGTACAACCTGCCGCACCAGTTGCTGGCCAGCGAGGCCGCTGACCTGCAGATTCAGGCCGAAGAATGGCTGGACGGTGATGTCGAAGAACCCGCACCGGCCATGGTCGGGCTCACCGATGTCGACCTCAACGGGCAGAAATTGCTGGCCGCGCCGGGGCAAGCGCGCAATGTGCTGATCATCGCGCTGGAAGGTATTCCCGGTGCTTACATCCGCGCCAACCGTGAGGCGATCGGCAGCCATTATCAGGAAGACCTGATGCCCAACCTCAGCCGCTGGGCCGAGCGCGGCATGAACACTCCGGATTACGTGCTGCACACACACCAGACCATTCGCGGTCTGTACGCGATGCTCTGCGGCGATTACGACAAACTCAACAACGGCACGCCCAAAGGCGTGGAAATGCTCACCCTCAACGAGCGCAATCAGGCCTGCCTGCCGGCGCAACTGCGTGATCACGGCTTCAGCACTCACTATTTGCAAGGTGCCGGCCTGCGTTTCATGGCCAAAGACAAGATCATGCCGCACATCGGTTTCGATGCGACGCACGGTCTGGAATGGTTTACCAACAGGAACTACCTGGAATTCCCGTGGGGCAAGGATGACAAGGCGTTTTTCGAAGGTGCGCTGGACTATGTCGGCCAACTGAAAAAGCAGAAAAAACCCTGGATGCTGACATTGCTGACCGTGGGCACGCATCAGCCCTACTCTGCCCCAGAAGAATACCTGGAGCGCTACGAAACGCCGAAACAGGCCGCCGTCGGTTATCTCGACGATGCGCTGGAGCAGTTCCTCAGCGGCCTCGAACGCCAAGACGTCCTGAAAGACACGCTGGTGGTGATCACCTCGGACGAATCCCACGGCATCGACGGTGTCCGCCTGGCTTCTTCGTGGGGCTTCAACCTGACCCTGGCACCGGAGCAGGCACAACTACCGCGGCTGAACAAAGGCGTGTATGGCCACGTCGATCTGAGCACCTCGATTCTCGATTACTTTGACTTGCCGGTGCCTTCCGCGCTGAGCGGCCGCTCGCTGTTTCGCGACTACGACAGCGGCCGCGAAATCATGTCATTCACCAACGGCAAGCTGCGCTATCACAACGGTCAGGGGATCTTTTCCGAGTGCGATATGCCGCGTCGCTGCCGCTACTACGAAAGCGCCGGGTTCATCGCCGAAAGCGCGACGTACAAAGGCAACTACAGCGGCCACCCGGCCCGACAGATCGCCGCCCGCGCCAACGCCCTCGACCTGTCGCTGCTGCGTACGCCGCTCAATCATCGCTACCAGTTCGGCAGCACCAACGTCATCCCGCTGCAAGCGCAGATCAAGGATGACTGGGCCGACAATCTGATTGGCGCGCAATACCTGGAAATGCCCAAAGGCTCGCACACACGCGTGCGTCTGACCGTGCGCTCGGTCGATCCGCAGCAGGCGGCGTATATTCAGCTCAAGGCCAAGGAGTTTGAACAGGACGTGCAGATCGGCTTGCCGCAGGAGATGGTGGCAACCGCCGAGCAGCCGCTGGAAATGAACTTCAGCTTCGACAACCCGCAAGAGCGCAAAGCGTTTTCTTTCCATTTGCTGGGGTATGGATTGGGTGCGGTTGAAGTGACGGACTTCAGTGTGATTACTGAATTGCCGGGGCAGGAAGATATCCTTGACGACGTGCCGCAGGATGATAATGAGCAGGCCAGTTGATATATTTTGATACTGCCTAAAAATCAATAAATCCAGGCGCCACAGGGCACCTGGATTATTTTTAGTCAATCATTCGTAATATAGAAGCCACCAACTAGCCGAACTCCACTCCCGTCTATCAATTCACAATCAAACGCTCCGTATATGATATTGCGGTCATTTCTATAGGTGAAAGTTGCTGAGCCTTTAAAAAAATAAGGATGACCTTCAACTTTGAGCCTCCAGTAATTATGACTTGTAGGCGATTCCACCTCATGCGGACCATCACCACCCAATGAAGAAGGGAGCGACATATATGCATAGTTTTCGTCATCGTTAAAACCAAAAATTTCCGATTCATCCCAATAATCAACTTTACAAAAATCTATAACTCGACCATCGCTAAAAGCCCCAAAAAAGAAGCCCTTACTGCTTCCTCGCCCTGCCAGCAAAGCACTTATACGCTCATTCAACATGTCAATCTCCTTATGCACACTGATTCATATTTATCGCCTACTACGTTTGAACATTAAATTTTCGCGACCTGCCTTTCAACTGGTATAAATTACAGTTTTTAATACTAATTCGAAATAAATAAACATAAAAACAGCTAATCCTGTATAGATACTGCCAATCATCATAGTCGGCCTATTTGTTGGCTCCCCGGGTTGGGATCGGTCTTCCACAGGAGATGGTGGCAACCGCCGAGCAGCCGCTGGAAATGAACTTCAGCTTCGACAACCCGCAAGAGCGCAAAGCGTTTTCTTTCCATTTGCTGGGGTATGGGTTGGGTGCGGTTGAAGTGACGGACTTCAGTGTGATTACTGAATTGCCGGGGCAGGAAGATCTGCTGGAGGAGGTTCCGGAAGACACGACAGCCCAATCCAGTTAAGCAGCAGTTTTAGCATTTTTCTAAAATCATTGCTTCATGCAGGCGCTTTCAGAGTGCGCCTGCATTTTTTCTCGACTTAACCCTTCGCAATATCGAAGGTCCCGCTCACTTTCCGTCCACCGGGTAGTAAAAAATCGACGGCCCCTTCGACACTGTTACGATCATTTTTGAAGGTGACAGTTACCGAACCTGCCTCAACGGCATGCACAACACCCTTGATCGTGACTTGCCACTCAAGCGTCCCGGTATAGTACTTCACGACATGAGGTCCACTGCCCTCCAAGGAAACCGGAACAGAAAAGCCGACAAGATTTTCATTGTTATCAGCCATCCCGATAATGAAAAAATCTGTGACACCCTGTTGAAACAAGACCGTATCGCTTTTAAGGAACGGTTGTTTGTCAACGCTCGCATCAAAGCTTCCCTTCTCCGCTTTTTTTCTGTGCAAAAGAGAGCTGATTTCAATCTGCATGATCTTCTCCTTTCAATAGCCTGCAATAAGACGGAGGGAACATCCGCCTGACTGAAAAGTAAGCTGCTCAAACTTCCACAACAACTGTCATAAATGACAGTTGTTTAGACGCTTTTGAAATAAAGATTTGCTTGCTCATGACGAATGCAGCGGCCTTGCGAAAGACTTTGCCTATCAGCTTCCAATAGTCGGCCTATTAGCTGACTCTCCAAGTCGGGTCTAGCCTTACTAGTCCGAAGTCGGCACGAGCCGGCCGTAGCAGACCTGATAAGGACCCGAACATGGCAAACGAATCGAAATGCCCGTTCAACCACGCCGCCGGTGGTGGTACGACGAACCGTGACTGGTGGCCGAATCAACTGAACCTGAAAATCCTGAGTCAGCACTCGCCCAAGTCCGATCCGTTGGGCAAGGACTTCGACTACGCCAAAGCCTTCAAGAGCCTCGACTTTCAAGCCCTGAAACAAGACCTCAATGCGCTGATGACCGACTCCCAGGACTGGTGGCCGGCCGACTTCGGCCATTACGGCCCCCTCTTCATCCGCATGGCCTGGCACAGCGCCGGTACCTATCGCACCGCCGATGGTCGAGGTGGCGCCGGCTCCGGGCAACAACGTTTTGCGCCGCTGAACAGCTGGCCGGACAACGTCAGCCTCGACAAGGCCCGCCGCCTGTTATGGCCGATCAAGCAGAAATATGGCCGCAACATTTCCTGGGCCGACCTGATCGTTCTCACCGGGAACGTCGCTCTGGAATCCATGGGCTTCAAAACCTTTGGTTTCTCCGGTGGCCGTCCCGATGTGTGGGAACCGGACGAAGACGTCTATTGGGGTTCGGAACACGAATGGCTGGGCGGCGACAGCCGATACGGCAAAGACAAGTCCGCCATGCAGGAGCCCGGTGACGGCACGCTGGTCGCCGAGCCGGATCTGCACGGCAAAGAAGAGAGCCGCACCGATCAGGGCGAACGTAATCTGGAAAACCCGCTCGCCGCCGTGCAGATGGGCCTGATTTACGTAAACCCCGAAGGGCCTGAAGGCAATCCTGACCCGGTCGCGTCGGCCCACGATATCCGCGAAACCTTTGGCCGTATGGCCATGAACGATGAAGAAACCGTGGCGTTGATCGCCGGCGGTCACGCCTTCGGGAAAACCCACGGCGCCGGCCCTGCCGATAACGTCGGGCCTGAGCCGGAAGCGGCCGGCCTCGAAGAACAGGGCCTCGGCTGGCGCAACGCGTTCGGCACCGGCAAGGGTGGCGACACCATTACCAGTGGCCTCGAAGTGACCTGGACCACCACGCCGACAAAGTGGAGCAACAACTACCTGGAAAACCTGTTCGGCTTCGAGTGGGAGCTGAGCAAAAGCCCGGCCGGCGCGCATCAGTGGATTCCGAAAAACGGTGCCGGTGCCGGCACCGTTCCGCATGCCCATGACCCGAGCAAAAAGCTTTCGCCGACCATGCTTACCTCCGACCTGGCGCTGCGTTTCGATCCAGCCTACGAGCAGATCTCGCGGCGCTTCCTCGCCAATCCCGATCAACTGGCCGATGCGTTTGCCCGTGCCTGGTACAAACTGATCCACCGCGACATGGGTCCGTTGTCTCGTTACCTGGGCCCGGAACTGCCGAACGAAGAACTGCTGTGGCAAGACCCGATTCCGGATGCCACGCACCCACTGATCGACGACAGCGACGCTGCCGCGCTG